>OLHA01001422.1_pt1 | contig 12923 bp, 15 predicted proteins | sample 1605961 | NCBI WGS metagenome assembly OLHA01 (sample SAMN03283288) | human gut metagenome | biome: human-associated habitat; material: feces | host: Homo sapiens | place: Peru | collected 2012
GCCCGAAGGCCAGTACATCCGAGGCGCAGACCCATGCCATTCTGCCGAGCGTCACGCCGATGGCCAGCACAATTGCCGCCCATACCAGCGTTACCAGAATATTGGGGATACCCAGCAGTCCCTCGCCCTTCTTCCGGCGGGGTCTGCCCTTCCGGGCTGGGCGGCTGTGGGTGGGCACCGGCTCCGGTTCCGGTTCCGCGTTCAGAAGGTCCCGGAATTCCTCATCGTCCAGCTCCTGATAGTCGTCGGACGGTGCCTGCTCCTGCCGGTGCAGATCCGACTCCGCCTCCGCGAGGAAATCCGCCGGAATATCCTCCGGGAGTTCCCCCTGCGGTTCGGTCGGCTCCGGTTCCGGGTCGTCCAGCTCCGGGTCGTCCAGCACGCTCAGGTCAAAGGGCTGTTCCTTCTCCCCCGGTTCCGTCATGCCGTGGAAGCCGTAGGCATCCTCGTCCCGGGAAATATGGTCGGACAGCTGGGGACTGACGAATTTCTCCGTGTCCTCCGCCGGGAATGTATCCTGCGTCTCCCCTCCGGGTGACGGAAGCGAATCATCCGTATTCCCAACGCCGTAGGGCACCTCGTCCTCCGGATTGGGGAAGGGATATTCTGCCATAATTTTTTCCTCCTGTGTCAGCGGATCACAATGGACTCCACCACTTCGTCAGCCGCCTTCTGTCCCTTCAGCGCCTTAACGAGCGCCAGACCGAAGGGAATGGAGCAGCCCGCGGCCGTGCCGGTAATGAGCTTTCCGTCCTGCACGGCGGCAGCGTTCGGAACCATGTGAGCCTTACCCATCTTTCCTTCCAGACCGGGGAAGCAGGTGGCGTTCTTCCCGTCGGGAATGCCCATATCCGCAAGGACGGTAGGTCCGGCGCAGATGGCGGCAACATACTTGTCATTGTCCCAGGCAAATTTCAGGGCGTCCATGGCCGCCTTGCTGGCCCGGACGGAGGTCACGCCGCCCAGTCCTCCGGGGAGAATGATCATGTCGAGATCGGTCAGGTCCATTTCCGCCAGTGTAATATCCGCCTCCACGGGGATATTGTGACTGCCGAGAATGGTTTTTCCGTTTACGCCGACGGTCATGACCGGCACATCGGCACGGCGCAGCAGATCCAGAGGCGCAACCGCCTCGATTTCCTCAAAACCGGTTCCAAGAAGCATATAAACCATTTTACTGTTCCTCCAAACAAGCCGCCACATGGCGGTAAATTTCTTCGTGAATATCTTCCATGGAGCGAATGGCTCCATCACGGACGCAATTGATCACAGTCCAGCCGTAGTATTCGGCAGCGGCGCGCCCCATTCGGCGGCACCGGGCAAGATAGGCGCTGTCGCGCTCGTGAATGTCCGCCTGGGTGTGGGTCGCCGCCTCCCGGCCCCGCAGAAGGGTTTCCGTAAAATCCGTCGGCACATCCAGATACAGCACCAGATCCGGCTGGGGCAGTCCCAGATGGTCATATTCAAATTCATACAGCCATTTCAGGAAATTTTCCCGGTCCTCCGGTTTTTCCTTGGAGGCCTGATGCACCGCGTTGGATGTGGTGTAGCGGTCCGCCACCACCAGTCCGCCGTCCCGGTAGTAGTCTCCCCAGACCTTCTTAAAGGATGCGTACCGGTCCACGGCATAAAAAGCGGATGCGGCATAGGCATTCACATCCCCGGGAGCAGTACCGAACTCCCCGCCCAGATACATCCGGATCAGGGCCGAGCTGGGCTCGGCATACTGGGGGAACACAATTTTCCGGAAGGGACGGTTCTCCCGTTCCAGAGACTCGGTCAGCAGCCGGAACTGGGTGGATTTCCCCGAACCGTCCGTACCCTCAATTACAATCAGTTTGCCCATTTTTCTGTTTCCTTCCCAAAAAACGCCCCGGCTCCCCCACGGGCAGCCTTCCGTTATTTTGGTAAATATACCACATTTTTCGCCGTTTGTCCACTACGGGGAAACCCGCTTTTCTTAAATTCTCCTTAGCGCAGCACCGTACAATCGGGCGGGTATCCTCAGAACGGGATTTTACCGTGAACAGAAATTGGGGGATGCGGCGAAATTCCGTATGAATTTCCCGGTTCCCGAACCGAAGGAACGGAGCAAACAGACGGATGCGGCTTACAGGCACAATTAAAATCCGGTCCCCCATTGCAAAAAGAGAAAGGAAATGGTAAAATAAAGCCATCAAGTGGATAAAGGAAACAGAAAAAATGGAAGAAAGCAACATTACGTTTGAAAGTCTGGGGCTTTCCCCCCAGATGCTGAAGGCTCTGGAGAAAAAGGGCTACGGCTACCCCACCACCATCCAGGCCGAGGCCATCCCGCACTTTATGCAGTGGAAGGATGTCATCGCCAAGGCCCCCACCGGCACCGGCAAGACCTTCGCCTTCGGCATTCCTATGATTGAGCACATCGACACGGGCAGTGAAGGCGTACAGGGTCTGATCCTGGCCCCTACCCGGGAGCTGGCCATCCAGATCGGCGATGAGCTGCGGGGCTTACTCACCTATTACCAGGGCATCCGGGTGGCGGTGCTCTACGGCGGCGCTGGCATCGGCGGTCAGATCAAGCAGCTGGAGCGCAAGCCCCAGATTGTGGTGGCCACCCCCGGACGGCTGATGGATCACTACAACCGGAAAACCATCCGCTTGGATAAAATCCAGACCGTGGTGCTGGACGAGGCCGACCGGATGCTGGACATGGGCTTTTTCAAGGACGTGACCCGGATTCTGGATAAGATCAAGAACCGCCGGAACCTGGGCCTGTTTTCCGCCACCATTTCCCAGGAGGTCATGACCGTGTCCTGGATGTATCAGCGGGACGAGGTGGAGATCACCGTAGAGCCCAAGCAGGAGGATCGCCCGGATATCGACCAGTACAGCCTCAGCTGCACCCCCCTGGAAAAGGCGGAGACCACTCTGCGGCTCATCCGCAGTCAGGGCTATGAGCGGGTGATGATTTTCTGCAATACCAAGCATATGTGCCAGCGGGTCAGCGACGAATTCCAGCGGGCTGGCCTGGACTGTGACTGCATCCACGGCGATATCCGCCAGAGCCAGCGGGAGAAGACCATGCAGCGTTACCGGGAGGGAAAGCTGCCCATTCTGATTGCCACGGACGTGGCCTCCCGGGGCATTGACGTGGAGGACGTGGACTGCGTCATCAACTACGACATTCCGGAGGAAAACGAGTATTACGTCCACCGGATCGGCCGTACCGGCAGAGCCCGCCGCAAGGGCGTGGCCTGGAGCCTGGTGAGCAACTTCCCGGAGCAGGCCCGGCTGGACGATATCTGCAAATACTGCCAGTTTACCGTCAGACCCATGGTGCTGGATGCCGAGGGTAATTTGTCCGAAGCGGAGGTGAAGGTACCGGCTGCCCCTTCCTCCCGGAGGAGACTGCGTTGAACGACCGGGAGCGGGGGTTCCTGCTGCTGACCAGCCACCTGGGCGACCCGGAGCGGAAGGTGCTCACCGCCGCCCAGCTTCGGGCGCTGGCGCTTCGGGTGCGGGAGCGGAAGCCGGAGGCGGAAGGCCGGGAGCTGACCGAGAAAGACCTGACAGAATTGGATTACTCCGAGGAAGCCGCCCGGCAGATCGTCACCCTTCTGAGCCAGGAGCCGCTGCTGGACGATTATCTTGCCCGGGGAGAGGCCTGGGGCTGCGTACCGCTGACCCGGGTAAGCCCCGGATATCCGCTCCTTCTGCGCCAGCGGCTGGGTCTGGACAGTCCCGGCTGCCTGTGGGCAAAAGGCGACCTGTCCATTCTGAATACCCCGACCCTTTCCCTGGTGGGCAGTCGGGAGCTGCGTGAGCCGAACCGAGCCTTTGCCCGGCGGGTAGGGGAGCTTGCGGCGGAGCGGGGGATTACCCTGGTCTCCGGCAACGCCAGAGGCGCCGATCGGGAGGCGCAGGATGCCTGCCGGAATGCGGGAGGCCGGGTCATCAGCATTGTGGCAGATTCTCTGGACAAATATCCGGGAAGGAACCGGCTTTTCCTCAGCGAGGAGGACTTTGACGAGCCTTTCTCCGCTCAGCGGGCATTGAGCCGGAACCGGTGTATTCACGCCCTGGGGGCCATGGTGCTTGTGGCTCAGGCGGATTTGCACAAGGGCGGCACCTGGAGCGGCACGGTGAAGAATCTGCGTTTCGGCTGGAGCCCGGTGGTTTGCTTTGACGACGGCAGCCAGGCCTGCCGGGAGCTTCAGCAGATGGGAGCTTATACCCTGAAAACCACAGATCTGGAAAGCTATCTGCAAAAGTCCTGAGCAAACGCTCGGGATTTTTTGCACATGTCGGAGAAAGCCAAATGATACGTTGTCATTGCGAACCAGTGGAGCACACTGGTGTGGCAATCCGTTTTCCTAGGCCTTCCCCTGAGAGGGGAAGGTGCCCGGAGGGCGGATGAGGTCGCTATCCGAAAAAATTGTGCGTATATCCCAAAACTTAAGGAATATTTCAGTGCTGGTTCCTCCGGAGGCAATGTTCTTGTCCCGGCAAGAACATTGATAAGAAGCCGGCTTAAGGGGCGCTGCCGAAAAGCCGCCCCCTTAAGAATCCCCCGGCCGCACCGCCGGAAGTGCGTCAAAATTTTTTGGCTTTCTATGGACGGTTTATTTGGAAGTCCGCAGATTGATGAGGGCCTTTGCGTGATGTTTTTCCTGAATTTTACAAAAGAGCGCTATTGCTTTTTGCGCGGAAGCGGCATAATAAAGGGGTATGAAAAGGAGATGGAGAAAGAAAAATGACATTTGAAGAAGTCCGCCGGGATCCGGCGGTTCGGGTATATATCACCCAGGCCGATGCCTCCATGCAGGCTCTGGGTTTTACAGAGCACAGCTTTGCCCACGTTTCCCGGGTGGCTCAGGTGGCCGGGGACATTCTCAAAACCCTGGGCTATCCTGAGCGGACGGTGGAGCTTGCCAGAATTGCCGGGTATCTGCATGACATCGGCAACATTGTCAATCGGGTGGATCACAGCCAGAGCGGCGCGGTAATGGCTTTCCGAATTTTGGACAGAATGAATTTCCCGCCGGAGGAGATCGCCACCATCGTCACTGCCATCGGCAACCACGATGAGGGCAATGGCACCCCGGTAAACGCCGTGGCGGCTGCCCTGTTCCTGGCGGATAAGTCCGATGTCCGCCGATCCCGCGTGCGGAAAACCGCGGATATTTCCCAGGATATCCATGACCGGGTAAACTACTCCGTTACCAAATCCGAGCTGAGCGTGGATCTGGAAAGACACACCGTGACATTGGAGCTGGTGGTGGATACCACCGTCAGTTCGGTGATGGAATACTTTGAGATTTTCATGAAGCGAATGGTGCTGTGCCGGAAGGCGGCGGAGCGATTAGGCTTACAGTTCCAATTGACAATTAACGGACAACCTCTTATTTGATACTATTTCCTGATTAAAATTTTATTTTAATCAGGAAGGCATCGCCTGAAGGCGCTGCCAGTTTTGTGATTTATAAGGAAAGAAATCACAAAACAAGTTTCATATGAACTCCATGCCCTTCAGGCAATTAAAATCTCTTTTAAAGATTTTAATTGGAGTTCAGTATGAGGGAATACAGATGCCCCCTTGCCGCATAGAGTTGCGGCAAGGGGGCGTTTTCATTGGTTGGTGATTACGATGTGTACTTTGGCCATCGGCAGTCCGGCCGGGTGCAGGTGCAGAGGCAGGGGCTTTACTACCGGTTCCAGTGTCGGTGTCGGCTGACCGGAGACGTGGTGTGCCGTCTGTACGTCCGCTGCGGCGGCAGGCGGGAAAATCTGGGAGTGGTGGTTCCCATGGACGGGGGCTTCGGGCTGGATACCCGGGTGCCCGTCAAGCACTTTCTGGAAGGACAGCCGGAATTTTCACTGGAGCCCCGACAGGAAACGGACGGGGGAACCTTTGCGCCCATTGTCCCGGAGGAACCCTTTTCCTACATAGAACGGCTGAAAACCGGTTTTTTAGTCAAAAAATACGGAGAAATCGGAGTGTTATTTCCGGATACTCAGAGCGACAGCTCCAATCCCACCGGACAGTGGTCAGAGCCGAAAATGTCGGAATAAATGGGCGCGGCCTGGATTTTGTCCGCAATCCGATTGGAGACCAGGAAGTAGTCAATGCGCCAGCCTGCGTTGTTTTTTCTTGCCTGGAAGCGATAGCTCCACCAGCTGTAGATGCCGGTGGCATCGGGGTTCAGATATCGGAAGGTGTCCGTAAAGCCCGCATCCAGCAGCCGGGTGAAGCTTTCCCGTTCCTCGTCGGAAAAACCGGCGTTTCCCCGGTTGGGGCCGGGATTTTTCAAATCGATCTCCTGATGGGCAACGTTTAAGTCCCCGCAGGCGATGACGGGCTTCCGGATGTCCAGTTCCCGCAGATAGTTCCGGAAAGCTTCGTCCCATTTCAGTCGGTGGCCAATCCGGGCAAGCCCCTGCTGAGCGTTGGGTGTGTAGCAGGTGACGAGAAAAAAGTCCGGGTATTCCAGGGTGATGAGCCGACCTTCCGTGTCCAGCTCCGGCACACCCACGCCGTACCGGACGGAAAGAGGCTGGGTCTTGGCAAAAATGGCGGTGCCGGAGTAGCCCTTTTTCTCGGCATAGTTCCAGAAGTCCATATAGCCCGGCAGAGGATGGTCAATCTGTCCCGCCTGAAGCTTAGTCTCCTGCAAACAGAGAAAGTCCGGATCCAGGGCATTCACGGCTTCGGCAAAGCCCTTGCCCACGCAGGCACGCAGGCCGTTCACATTCCAGGAAATGAATTTCATGATTTGTCCTCCTGCGGCTGGATAGTATCTTTAAGAATCAGGCTGTCCCGGCGGATGGTGGTGTTCCGGCTGCCGCTGACCACGGTGATCTCTTTCACCGGCAGCAGTTCCATGCAGGTCATGGACAGGCAGGCGCAGGCCAGGGAAAACCGGCTGTCGCTCAAGGCTTCCGAGGTGTCTGAAATGCCGATGGTCACCGCATCCTCCGTCTGCTCCAGCTGATAGAGCGTGGTGCCACGGGGCAGGGGAGAGGTCAGCTCCTTGTCCGCCGGTCCCATCAGATAGAAGGCCAGCAGGTAGCGCAGATTGTCCCGGTGGCCGGAGCCTTCCCGGATTTCCCCGGCGATCTCCGGCCCCAGCCCCCGGCTGGGATTCTCCCGGAGATAGTAGAAGGTCACAGGTTCCTTGACCCGCTCGGCGCAGCCGGGCAGCAGACAGATCAGCGTGGCAGCGGTGAGAATCAGGCAAAGCAATCGTTTCATTCCGCATCCACCTCCGCGTCAAAGGCCGGGAAGATCACCCGGAAGGTGGTTCCCTTTCCGGGCTCGCTTTCCAGGGTGATTTCCCCTCGATTCCGGTGCACAATGCCCCGGACAATGGCAAGACCCAGTCCGCTGCCGCCGGTTTGGCGGGAGCGGGCTTTGTCTACCCGGTAGAATCGCTCAAACACATGGTCGATGGCATCGGCGGGAATGCCCATGCCCGTATCGCTGACCTCCAGCACCACATTGTCCTCCTGGCGGTGGAGAGTAATGGTGAGACTGCCTCCGGGCTGATTGTACTTAATGCCGTTTTCCATCAGATTGAAGACGATCTGGTAAAGATCATCCTCCAGAATCAGAATGGTGCTGTCCTGCTCCAGCTCCAGATGGATGGCGACCCCTGCCTTCTGGGCATTGCTTTTCAGCATCCGGGCCACCCGCCGGACGGTGGGGGCCAGATAGATAATCTCCAAATCCTGATTGGTTGCGCCCTCCGAGCGGGTCAGCGTCAGCAGCTTTTCCGTCATTCGGTTCAGCCGCTCGGCTTCGTTGCCGATGTCACCTACGAATTCCCGGGTGGTCTCCAAATCCATGTCGTACTGCAAAATGGAGTCCGTCAGCAGCTTAATGGAGGCCAAGGGGGTTTTCAGTTCGTGAGAAGCATCGGAGACGAACCGACTGCGCTTTTGCTCGGAATTCTGGAGCTTTTCCGTCAGCTCGTTGAATTCGTTTCCCAAGATGGTCAGTTCGTCGTTGCCGCCAAGGTTCACCTTGCGGGAGTAGTCGCCCTCCCGGATGATCCGCATGGAGGCCATGATCCGGTTCAGCCGTCGGGAGTAGGTGTTGGCAAAGGCCACGGAGAACAGCAGCACCACCGCCTCCAGCAGGAAGGTGATAAAGAAGATCGTCCGCTGGAGGGACTGGATGAGTTTCCCCTGGGTGGTGTCGAAATCCGTCATGTATACGCAGCCCACAATGGTGCCGTAGTAGAACACCGGAGTGGCGGCCCGGCAGTCGATGGTTCCGCTGCGATACTTCCAGGAGCATACGTCGTTGCCCTCCAGGGCGGTGAGAATCTCCGGAAGCAGGGCATAGGAGCCCACCTGAGCCCCGCTGCTGTCGTAGAGGGTGCAGCCGGCCTGATCTGTGACCAGGAGCCGGGAGGCTTTCAGGCTTTCGATCTGCCCGATGACGGCGGAGACCGTGGAGCTGTTCATCACTTCCAATGTGGAAACCTCGTCGGAGGCCAGCAGACATTTTTCAATCATGCTGGACTTTTTGCTCTCATAGAACAGATTCTGGCAGGCAATGGAGCAGTAGATATTCAGAATCAGCAGCACCACCAGGGTGATGACCACATAGGTCATGGCGTAGCGGTACTGGGATTTTCGGAAGCCGCGGATGGCGGTACTGTTATTTTCGGAAGTAATAGCCAACGCCCCATTTCGTCAGAATATATTTGGGCTCCGCGGGATTTTCCTCCAGCTTCTCCCGAAGCCGGCGGATGTGCACATCCACGGTGCGGATATCGCTGCGGTATTCGTAGGCCCAGATGGTGTCCAGCAGTGCCTCCCGGGAGTAGACCCGGTTGGGGTTGCGCATCAAAAATTCGATGACATCGAATTCCTTTGCGGTCAGGTCGGCCAGCTCCCCGCCCCGGTAGGCATTCCGGGCGTCCAAGTCCAGGGTGATGCTGCCGATGGTCAGGGTGTTCCCCGGGGCCTTTTTTTCTGCCGAGCCTGCCCGGCGGAGCAGTGCCCGGATCCGGGCCTTCAGTTCCAGAATGTTGAAGGGCTTGGTCAGGTAGTCGTCGGCCCCATGCTCAAAGCCCATGAGCTTGTCCATGTCGTCGGTTTTTGCCGTGAGCATGATGATGGGAATGTCTGAGAATTCCCGGATTTTCGTGCAGGCGGTGAGCCCGTCCATATTGGGCATCATCACGTCCAGCACCACAAGATCGGGGCTTTGCTCCCGGACAGCCTGGACGGCTTCCAGTCCGTTGCTGCCGGTGATGACCTCATAGCCCTCGTTTTGAAGATTGAAGCGAATGCCCTTGACCAGCAGGGCCTCGTCGTCTACAACCAGAATTTTCATCTTATCCTCCTACTGTGATCAGCTCCAGAATGGCCTCCGCCTTCTTTTCGCCGATGCCTTCCACTTTCGTAATCTCCTCAATGGCCCGGAAGGAACCGTTTTGCCGCCGGTAGGCGACAATCCGCTCTGCCAGCACCTGGCCGATCCCGGGCAGGGCGGTGAGGGTGTCCGCGTCCGCGGTGTTGATGTTCACGGGAAAAGAGACCGTCTCCTCCGGCACCGTCTGCGTCGGGGTGGTGGCGGCAGCGGTGGGCGCGGCCTGCATTTGCGCCGGAACCGCCAGGGTAACGGTGCCGGAGCCGGAATTGCGCCCAATAAACAGCCCCAGGGTAAAGCCCACAAACAGGGCCGTAACCACCGCCAGCAGGACGGAAACCTTATTTTTCATGGGGAACAACCCTCCCGCATTGACTAGATTCCAAAAAGCTGTTATAATATGCACATATTATACACGATTTTTTTTCGCCGGACAAGTCCGGTGATGGCTTCTTGAGGGATAATTATGAAAAAATTCAGATGTCTTGCCCTGCTGCTGTCCTGCCTGTTGGCGGTGCAGTGCTTTTTCCTTCCCGCCTCGGCTCAGATGGAGACCACCGAGACCCTGGAAACCCTGCCCACGGAGTCGGCAGATATGACCGCCCAGACCGCGGACATCCCCTTCGGCCAGGTGTGTATTCAGAAGGGCTGCCGCACCATCAACAGCATGTCCCCTCTGGCAGGCAGTGAGCGGAAGCTGGATACCGCCCTGTCCGCGTTTCTCTATGAGACCACCACCGACACGGTGGTCTATGCCTACAATCCGGATATGAAGGTGCACCCTGGTACCCTGGCCAAGATCGTCATGGCTCTGATCGTCATCGAAAACTGCAATATGGACGATGTGGTCACGGTCACGGAAGGCATTCAGTCCTATGTGCCCATGGGCGTTAACAAGGTTCAGTCGGAAAGCCTGAAAAGTAACGAGCAGCTGAAGGTCAAGGACTTGCTGTACGCCCTGCTTCTGATCAACGCCAACGATGCCGCCGTGGCGCTGGCGCACCATGTTTCCGGCACCACCGATGCCTTCCTGGAGCTGATGAACGCCCGGGTCAAGCAGATGGGCTGTGCCAATACCCAGTTCGGCAACGTCTCCGGTCTGTACACCGCGGAATCTTCCAGCACCGCCCGGGACATGGCCATCGTTGTCAAGACCGCCATCCAGAACGAGAATTTCAAGGAAATCTTCGGAGCCAAAAGCTATACCATTCCCGATACCAACCTGGTTCAGGGTCGTAAGGAATTCAAGACCCAGAACTATATGATCGACGACAGCACTTTGCAGGATTTCTATGACGACCGGGTTACCGGCGGCTTTGCCTCCTATTATGAGTCCTACGGCGCCTCCATCGTCTGTACCGCGGAATCCAAGAACATGAACTATATTGCCGTCATTCTGGGAGCCACCCGTACCTTTGCCGAGAATGGCTGGCAGCCGAAAGTCTACGGTAACTTCAACGAAATGTCCGATTTGCTGGACTATGCCTTCAGCTCCTTCAAGGTCAACCGGATTATCTACGACGGCATGGCGCTCAGCTCCTTTAAGGTGAGCGGCGGCGAGTGCAACGTGGTAGGCGAGGCCAAGGTGAACGTGGACAGCGTGGTGCCGGAAAAGGCTCAGATGAAGAATATTCAGATGAACTATACCGCCGTAGGCGGCGGCCTGTCCGCTCCCATCCAGAAGGATCAGCTCATTGCTACGCTGGAGGTGGTGTACCGGAACTCGGTGCTCACCGAGGTGGAGGTTTACGCCATGTGCGATGTGAAGCCAGCCGATCAGACCGGGGTTGTCATCCACTCGGTGGTTAAGCGGAGTTCCGGCGGAGGTTCAGGCTTCCTGTCAGTGGTGGGCACCATTTGCGTCATTGTTCTGGGTGCGGCCATTGCGTATCTGGCCTTTAACGCCTATATGCGCACCCGAATCCGAGCCCGGCGGCGGAAACGCCGTGCCCAGCGCAGGAGGAACGGCTGATGTTAAACTGGGAACAGCTGGAGGCGCAGTGCGATGCCTGTACCCGGTGCGGCCTGTGCGAGACCCGGCACAACGTGGTGTTCGGGGTAGGGAACCGGCAGGCGGACATCCTGTTCGTAGGGGAGGGACCCGGGGAGCAGGAGGATTTGCAGGGCGAACCCTTCGTAGGCCCGGCGGGAAAGCTATTGGATGATATGCTGTCCATTATTGACCTGTACCGACAGGAAAATTGCTATATCTGCAACATTGTAAAGTGCCGTCCGCCCCGCAACCGGGATCCTCTGGAAACGGAGCAGGACGCCTGCATTGGCTTTTTGCGCAATCAGGTGGCTCTGGTCAGACCCCAGATTATTGTCTGCCTGGGTCGGATCGCCGCCAAGCGGCTCATTGACCCGGAGTACCGGATCACCCGGCAGCATGGCCAGTGGGTGCGCAAGGGGGATTTCTGGATGACGGCCATTTATCATCCTTCCGCCCTCCTGCGGGATGTGACCAAGCGGCCGGAGACCTTCGAGGATTTGCTGTCCATCCGGGCGAAAATCCGGGAGCTGGGTCTTTGCGGCACGAAGACGGACTGAGTGTACTGCGCTTTCTGCTTGAATGTGCCTTGCGTTCAAGCAGAAAAAGCGTTGGAAGTACCGGCATCGGAGGCAGCTTTGCCCGGGAAACGCGGAAATAACAGTTGACAATTCCGCAGTCGTCCGTTATAATAATCAGGCTTAATCGCCCTGCTAGTGTAGCACAGTCGGTAGTGCATCTCACTCGTAATGAGAAGGTCGCCTGTTCGAGTCAGGTCACTAGCTCCATGAAAAAGCCCTAGAGCCGCAACGGTTTTAGGGCTTTTGCTATTTTCATGGAAAACCGCCGCTGACATCAATGGATGGCAATTTGATGTCAGCGGCGATTTTATTCTTCTATGCGTGTATTCAGAATAAATGCTGATCCAGGTATCGCAGCAGCTCAGCGAGCCAGTTGGGGCAATGGCTGCCAACGGTACGCAGCTCGCCGTTTCGGTATTCCGCCACCAGTTGGAAGCCGTTGTCATTGTCGTAGAATTCCGCCTCGTCACAGTAGGGGAGTACCTTCTCCACGGCCTCCCAACGCTCTCTAAAGCGGCGTACCACGTCCTCCTGGGAAATGTCATGCCCGCCACGGCGCACCCGGTTGGCAATCCGCAGGAGGCTTTCCTCTGCGCTGTCCAGGCCGATATAGTACAGCCGTACACGGTATACCCTTTTTCGATAACCTCCCTTGCGGTGGCGGCGGTTCTGCGCCCGGAGAGGGTGGTTTCCTGGGTGAAGGACACGCCCTTTTCAATGCACTCGTTGATTTTTTTCAAGGCCGCTTTTCCGCCTGCCAGGGCATTGCCGCCAAGCTCGGCGGTGATTTTGTCCACGTCAATGAGAATGCCCAGGTCAGACCGCTGCTCTTTCAGAATCCCGGTAAAGCTGGACTTTCCCACGCCGTTCACACCGCCGATGATCGTATAGATTTTCATACATCTGCCTCCCTTTTGGCGGTACTGTCCCGCTCCATGGTTTCGTTAATTGCCCGATTGATAAAGGCATTCAGGCTTTCACCCTGGGC
>OLHA01001426.1_pt1 | contig 12864 bp, 9 predicted proteins | sample 1605961 | NCBI WGS metagenome assembly OLHA01 (sample SAMN03283288) | human gut metagenome | biome: human-associated habitat; material: feces | host: Homo sapiens | place: Peru | collected 2012
CTCCAGATGACAAGACAACCTACGTCAAGGCCATTGCACCACACAGCGCCACATCTGTCCCCATGGAAATTGACGGATGGTTTCACCCCTTCCCCACCCGCATCTCCTACCATCACGGAAGAGGCCCAGATGCCGTGGACGATCATGACAAAAACTTATACTATATTTGCACAAAGTCACAATTTGACGAAATATTCAGCAAATAGTTCTCGTCGTGCCTTTATATCGCAATCAGAAGACCAAAGTCAATTGCATTTCACACGAAAGCAGAATGATATAAGGGGAAAATCGAACGGAGTAGGAATATTTCTTATAAAATATTTTCGGTATAATTAAAAATTGCTTAATAGTTTTTATAATAGAAATTGTTATTTAATTTGAGTCTATTTTGAAAAATAATTAATTTTTAACTTTACCAAGTAACAATATATTCCGTGTAAATATATCCTTTGCTTATAGATTCCGTAATTGCAACTTCCGAACTGTTAGGATATTTTTGTCTGAATATATTTCCAATCATTTCATAATAATAATTTTCTATTGTCAAATCATAATTAGAAAAATAATGCAAATGATAAATAACTTTTCTTTTTTCTATTTTAACTATTTCAATATTAATGTTTTTAAATATTTTTTTATTAAAATTAATAATTACTTTCGCTAAAGATTTTCCGCTCAAAAATCTTATTGAAAATTTCTTAAATGAACTTAATTGATTAAAATCATATTTTGCCTTATCCGTAATCGCATTTTTTGAACCTTTATAAAAATCTTCGTTAATAACATTTATTGGAATTGTAAACGCGGAAGAGAGTCCGAATCTTTTAATATATTTCGCTTTTTTAATATCAATGTATATTAATTTAGATTCTTCGGATATTTTTTCAAGCAAATTATTGAAATTATCTTTTCCTACGATATTTATCATATAACTATACATATTTTTTATAAATTTAAATGTAGCAAATGCATTTTCTCCAATATTTATTTTGTTTTTTAAAGTTTCGTCAAAATCTATAGAATCGTAATAAGTAGAGGTTTCCTCCAAATTATCTCCGACTTTAGAAATCTCTTCAATATCTTTTACCAAATTAAACATATTCGATATATTTTCGTCCATGCCTTTTGTTTTTAAGACTATATCGTTAGAATCCTCCGATACTCTTCTAATGGCATCTCCGTTATTAATTGATAATTCGGATAATTTTGATAAATCGGTTAAATCCGCATATAATTTGTTATGGAATAATGTATATTGTTCTCTTATATCTTTAATCGCATCGTATAAAATTGTTATAGAAGAAATTATTTCTTTGCTTGAAGAAGATTTTTCATCGGTAATTTCTTTTAATTTATTTATATTTTCTTCAAAACTTTGAGTTTTAGAAAATATATCGTCTATGGCAGAGATTCTTTCTTCTATGCTTGATGTTATTAAATCAAATTGTTTTTCCATGCCTCTAATAATATTTCCTGCATTTTCAGATTGAGTATTTGTTATAACCGCTAATTTTCTTATCTCTTCCGAAATAATACTAAATCCTTTTCCTTGCTCTCCCGCATGAGCGGCTTCTATAGCTGCATTCATAGCGAGCATATTCGTTTGTTGAGATGTGTCGATAGTAGAGTTTACAAAATCGGTAATTCCGCGCATCGAAGAGACAAGATTTTTTACGGCATTCTCCGTTTTTAATATTCTCTCTCTGCTATTTTTAGCCAAAGCTACTACCTGGTCCGTTTCATCTTTAACTTTAGATATTGACGAAGAAACTTTATCTATATCTAATTGCATATTTGAAGAAGTCGAATAAATTTTACTAAAATTTTCTAATTGATTATCAATTTTATTTTGAAGAGTTTTTGCCGTATTTCCTACTAAATTTAAATCCGTCAAACTATCGGATATAATTTTATTTATTTCCAAACTGCTATTTTCAATTTCTTTAATTTCGTTTTCTTGCTTTTGCGTATTATCTACTATTAATTTAGATGTTTCAATCATAGAGGAAGAAATTTTTGATATATCATTAACTTTATCGTTAAGAGAATTATTCTGTTCTTTTGAAAGCTTTATTGTTTTAGCGCCGCTTGAAAATATATATTGAACCATATGCTGATATATATTTATCCAATTACTTATATCTCCAAAAGCGTCTTTAGAAGTTATTTTAGTCGTATTTATAAATATATTATGATTAAAAACTCCCTCTTCAAGTTCGGAAGATATTTTTTTTAAAGGTTTTAAAGATATTGGAATCGCTATATTAAGAATAATAATTATTATAAGAATCGATATTATAAAAATTGCGATTAATATTTTATTAATATTATTAAACGAATCTGAAAAATAATTTTGCGGAACGAACATAAGAAAATTATAATTTTCGCTATCAAGTTGTTTTGTAAATAAAGTATAATTATTTTTTTCAACTTTATAATTTTCTATCATTCTTGAATTTGTATAAAAACCTATATTATCCGAAATATATTTTGCTATTGGGATTTCAGATAAGTCTCTTAATATATAATCCGAATTTTTATGATAAATTATTTTTCCGTTTCTATTATCAAAAATTATAGGATTAAATCTATTATCTTTTTTAATAATTTCCTCTATCATTTGATAAGCTATATCAAGCGAAATATCGGAAACCGCCACTCCTATAGCATCTCCGTTAATACTCGAATATATAGGCGAAGACACGGAAATAATTTTTTGAGTTCCATATATTTCTTTTGAATACGGACTCGAATAATATACATTTCTTGGTCTCTTTCTTTCTCTATTCCAGTTTTCAGGAAGAGCGATTCTATAAAATTCTTGATTTATATAATTATTTTCGTTTAATCTTTCGCCCATAGCTTCAGTAGATTGTCTTCCGTCATTTAAATCGTATAGATACAAAGAATGCAATCCTCTTAAATTAATGTTTGTAATATTTGGTTCAAAATATATTCCGTTTGCCGTTACATAATGCAAATATGTTTGCGATTTGTGAAAGTTATAAATCGCGCTTCTTAAATTTCCATGAACATTATTAATAATTCCCGCAGAATATAAACCGTAAGACATGCTCGCTATATCCGATAAAGCTACCGCTCCGACTCCAGCGGAATTAAATATTGAATTAAAATTATATATTATATCGTTAAAATAATTTTCAGACTTTGCCATAGCCGTTTCATAAAATATTTTTTTATTAGATTTTGTATTCATAAAAACGGCAGGCAATAAAGCCAAAATTACTACTATTATTACTAAAAAAAGAATCTTATTTTTAAAACTCATATAAAAACCTTATTTGTAATTTTACCAAAAATTATTACTTATATTTTCGGTTATTTGATTTATATTATACATTATTTACAAAAATTTGAAAATAACTTAAATTCTAATTTTTAATAATATTTATTTAAATATTAATAGAAATATAAAGTTAAAGAAGTATCACAAACGGAGATAAAATAATTCTGCTAACGCTTAATAAATTTTGTATTTATTTTTTTTGTAATTTTTCCTAATGATTTTTAATTTATTATATTATGCAGTCTTGACATTTATTATTTATATAAATATAATGTATAGAAAATTATAATTTGGAGTTTAAAATGGATATATCAATATACGCTTCTGAAGATACAAAAAAATACATTATGGACGGTATTCAAATTTTTTCCAATTCGATTAAAAGCGATGATTTAGATGTAGCTTATCTTGAAAATGGCATTATAATTCCTATTGAACACCCGTTTGTTACAAAAGGAGTAGGGGGGGTCGTAGATGAAAAAGGAAAAATACATGATTATTCCTTAAGGAATAATACTATTTTTAAAACTCGTAAACCGTCTTCGACTAATTACTACGGCGCTAATCCAGATACGGACTTAAAAAATGTAAAATATGTAGATGAAGAAATAATGTTTTTAGGTATCGGTTTTTCTCAAAGAGACTACGGACATACCATATTAGAATCTTTGGGCAGGTTATGGTATTTATTGGATAAGGATGCATCAAAATATAAAGTAGCTTTAATGTCTCCTCCATCAAAAGATTGTATAGATTTATTAATATTATTTGGAATTGTAGAAGAAAACATAATAACAATAACAGAACCTATAAAATATAGAAATGTTATTATTCCACAAACTTCGATATCACTTGTTTATTATTTTAATATTAAATTTAAAGAGATAATAGATAGAATAAGCGATAAAATCGAACCGTATAACTTTGAAAAAGTATATTTTTCAAGGAAACATATTCATTATAAAAGAACTTTACATGAAAAGCCATTACAAGATGTTTTTATAAATAACGGTTATAAAATATTTTATCCTGAAAAATTATCCGTAAAAGAAAAGATAGCTATAGTTAAAGGTTGTAAATATTATGCAGGTTTCAATGGAACAAACATAGTTCATAGTGTATTTGCTAAAGAAGGAACAAATATTATATGCCTTTTAAGATGTAATGATGAGCCATATTCCATCTACCTTAATATGCATAATAACAATATAACACTTGTTACCTCAAACGACCTATCGTTACCTATCGGTGGATGGGCAGGACCTTATATAGTTTGTAGCAATGAATATTTATTTAAATTTTTTGACGATCATAATTTTAGATATAATAAAAAATCATTTCTATATAATAATTATCAAATATTGGATTATATATTCGTATGGAGTCAAATTTATAAAGAAGCTTTAGTAAAAGAAAGTTCTAGTGTAATTGAAATGAGCAATGAGCAAATAGCCGATAATATCGTTAAAATTTATTATAATTACATGAAAGAAAATACATTGTCTAAAAATACGCTCTTTTATATAGGTATTACTACTGAAGTTGGAAATGTAAATTATAATAATTATTTTGAAATCGTAATATTCGGAATTAGAATAATAAAAATAAATTTGAATAAATATGGTATACTTAAAAAAATATCTTGGTGGATACCGATTAGAAAGTTAAGAGATAACTTTAGAAATAAAATTGTATACTCTCAAGTCTCGAACGATGAATATAAAAACTATTTTATTGATAAAATATTAAACAAATAATATTTATAAGAATTTGCTTCTAAAATTATCTCTCAATTTTTTAACGGGTATAAACCAAACAATAGAATCTATAATTTTATTCATTTTATTATTTAAATCGTTTAATTGATTCTTTAAATTACATACTTCATTGTATAAGTAAAATGAAGGTATTATTTTTGGAGTATTTATTTGAGTAAAATTATAACATTCTTTTTGATATTTGAATTTTGGGCTATAATTATTAATTCTGCAATTGCAATCATTTATTGAGCATTTTATCGGCTTTATTAATTTTAAATAATCTATATCGTCATAATATATATTTCCAATAAGCGGAGATATAGAACATTCAGAACCTTTATAATCTCCATTATGATTAATCGACATAGAATTTATACCTTGAACACAGAAATAATTTTCAAAATTTTTCATATTTTCAATTATACTTACTCTATGAGGCAAATAAATTATTTTATCGTCTTCAAAAATATATCTTGTATTTATATCTTGAAAAAAATCTGGAATATCGCTTGTATATTTAAACATTTCCTCTACATTTTTTAATTTCAAGATAGAGTTATTAAACCAATTAATCTCATCTTTATTATAAATTTTATCTATTTTTTCATTATTATGAATAATTGCCAAATCAATTCCAAAATAATAATACTTTCTATATTCTAATAATTCGTCAAAGAATAATTCATATTTTTCTTTTTTATCTGGATTCATCATTAATGAAACCATTATATATTTGTTATAAGTATTGGCTAATTTTATTAATTCTTTAATATGCGATATGTTGGCATATTCCAAATGAACTGAAAAATTGAAATTAAAATTATTTATTGAAAATAATTTAGAGAAATAATCTTTATTTTTATGTCCGTTTGAAAATAAATATATATGAGTATTTTTATTTTTTGATAAATATTCCGCCAAATCTATAAAATAAGGATATATTGTAGGCTCTCCGCCTGAAAAAACAAAAGTATATTTATCTTTATTAATAGAAAAAATTTTATCAGCGCAATTTTTTAATATGGATAAATCCGTAAAAGATATATTTTTATTTACTATCGGCGCATGAGTGATACAATAAGAACAATTATAATTGCAATAATTTGTAGGCAACCAATGTATTATCATATCATTTGTTTTTAAGTTTCCATGAAATTTTATATTTTTATTCATAATAATTTCTCCTTAATTTTTTATATTTTACAAAATAAAATGCTGCTCCAAGTATTTAAAGTGAAATGGTCAAAATAAAATTTATATTCTGGAACTATACTCTTTAAATATATGGGAATATTATAAAAATCGCTATTTTGATGATATAAACATATAGCGAGTTTAGGTTTATATTTTACAATAGTTTCTTTAGCGCCTTTTAAAGCGTCTAATTCAGCTCCTTCTATATCCAATTTTATGAAATCTATCTTTTCAATGTTATTTGATATTACAAAATCGTCTATACTTATAGATTTATAAATATTATCGCCGTCTTTGTTTATCCTTGAAGAAGGTCCTTCATCGCTAATGAATAAATCGGCATTTGAAATGTTATAAAGCGGATTTTCTATTAACTTTATTCTATCTTTTAATTGAGTATTTAATTTTAGATTTGTATTAAATATTTCAATATTATTTTCTACAAACTCAAATGAAAATACTCTTCCTTTTTCGCCAGAAAGATAAGAAAAATATAACGCCGTATCGCCATAGCCCCCCCCCGTCTATAATATAGTCGTCTTTTTCAACCATAACCTTATTTTTATATCTATATTGTTCTAAAAAGTAAGTTTCAAATAATTGTCTTTGAGTATAATATAATTTTATATCTTTAGAAAAAGATAATTTAGATAAATCATATAAATATAATTTTGAATTATTAATTTTGATTGTTTTATCGGTTTTAGCTAAACATAAATCGTCATAATATTTCCAAGAATTGCTATAATATAAAATTAAAGATAGTCCGTCATATTTAGAGGCTCTTACTATAATTTGAGATACAAACATATTTTTACTATATTCGTCTTCCAATAAATAATATGATTCCTCTAATTTTTCAATATCAAACGCGTCTTTTATATATTGTATTAAATCGTTTATCGTCATATTATTAAAATTTTTATTATCAAATATGTCGTTATTTAATATCGGCTTTAAATTTACATCGTTAAAATTTTCAATATTTAAATTATATAGTTTACATATATTAAATATATTATTTATTCTCTTAAAAAATAAATTTTTATTTTGACTATTATATAAACGGTTTCTTATTGAATTTCTCAATTTTTTAAAAGGTATCCACCAAACTATATTGTCTATTGTTTTTTTATCCATCTTTTTCTCCTTAAAAATTAAATTTATTATTATTTTCTTTCAATTTATGACTACAAAATTCTTTCATATACGGATTTAACCATTCTTTTTCGTCAGATTGAATTCTGTTTCTCATTTCATAATAGTATGGAGCTTTTAATCGAGGTATATCGCCCCAAGTTAAAAATGCATGTTTATTAATGCGATGATGGTATGTATTTGACAATATTCTTTAACTTTATAGGTTAAGATATCTTAAAATATATTTTTTTAAAAATCTTTGAGTTATATGCGCTATTTTATGATTAGTGTTTTTATTACATTCTTACTTACTTAAAAAAAGATATTTTATAGATATTGCAGTAATTTTTTTACGGAACAGCTTGACTTTTTTATCATAATAGCCGATAATATAACTAATATATTTTGGAGATTTTTAATAATGCTTAAATCAATTACGGTGGGTAATTTCAGAGCTTTTAGCGAAAAAGTTACGCTTGATTTTTCAGAAGTTGGTAAATATGATTTTAATACGGAAGCCATAAAAAATGGACTTGTAAAAACTGCCATAATGTATGGTAAAAACGCTGGCGGTAAATCATCAATTGCGTATGCAATATTTGATATAGTTTCAAATTTAACTGATAAATATACGGGTATACCTCACCATAAAAACTATAAAAATGCATTTAATATGGAACAGCCAGTTACATTTGAATATAATTTCAAATTTAGAGATAAAGAAGTTAAATATATATATGAAAAATCAGATTTCGAGACATTCTCGTCAGAATCATTATCAATAGACGGTAAAATTGTAATTAATTATTATAAAGATGATTTGAACACTGCTTTTGAGGTTTATTTGAAAGGAACAGAAAATTTGCAAAAGGATTTGAAAGAATCTGAAATTTCAGCCGTTAAGTGGGTTAATAGGAATAGCGTTCTTGAAAATACGGAAGAGAATAAAATTTTTAAAGAATTCATTAGTTTTGTGGATAGGATGTTACTTTTTTGGTCGCTTGAAGATAGGTCTTTTGTGGGATACCTTACGCGTGGCCAGAGTATTATTAATGGAATTATAGAACAAGGACATTTTGAAGATTTTAAATCTTTTTTTAAGGAAGCGGGAATTGAAGACGAATTTGAGTATAAAACAATAAATGAAGAGATACAACTTTTAGTTAAATATGGAGATAAAACTTTACCATTTGTAAAAGTAAAATCATCTGGTATGAGTTCGCTTCTTCTTGTATATTTTTGGTTGCAAGATTTACTTAATAATACAAATAATGATAAAAGTCCGTCTTTTATATGCATTGACGAATTTGACGCTTTTTATCATTTTGAGCTTTCTCGTTTTATTATAGAAAAACTAAAAAAATGCAACTGCCAAGTTTTACTTACTACGCACAATACCGCTTTGCTAACAAACGATATTTTGCGTCCCGATTGCTATTATATATGCTCTAAAAAAGAAATTGTAAATGCAAATAAGTCAACCTATAAAGAAATTAGACAAGGACATAATCTTGAAAAAATGTATCGTGGAGGAACATTTGGTTTATAAAAATGAGAAGATTCTCTTTATTTTTGAGGGTAAAAAAACAGAACCATATATAATGCAAATAATAAAAGAGTTATATTTCAAAAATTATAAATATGTTTTTATTTCGTATTGTAGTAATATACAATCTCTTTTTAATGAGTTAAATAAAGATGACGATTTAGATTTGGTAGGATTATTAAAAGAAAAAGAAAGAGAATATTTTAAAAAAAAGAAGAAAAAACATTCAAAACTTGAAAAAAAATTAGAAAAATGCAATCGTGATGAATTTTCGGAAATATATCTCTTCTTCGACTATGATATAAAAAAGCCTGATAAACATAATAAAGATAGTTTGAAAACTCAAAATGAAAAAATAAAAGAAATGTTAGAATTATTTGACAATGAAACAGAAAAAGGAAAACTATATATAAATTACCCTATGGTTGAATCAATTAGATATTTTAAAAAAGAATTACCAGATGAAGATTATTATACTTATACTACAAATTTATTTATTGGAAGAAAGTTTAAAGAAGATACTAATAATTTTTCGCATTATAAAAACTTGGCCTTTATTACAAGTAAAGATAAAAATCAACAATCAAATTGGAAACATATAATAGATTTAAATATTAAAAAAGCAAATCATATTTGTTCGGACTTAAATGAATTACCAAGTAAAAAAATATCTATAAACCAACAAGAAATTTTTAAAAATCAGTTATCAAAATATGTTTCTAAAAATGAAATAGCAATTTTAAACAGTTTTCCGTTATTTTTATATGAATATTTTAACTAAAAAATAATAATTTTTAAGACCAAAAATGATTAGACTCTTTTAACTTATGAGAAAATATCTCTTTAATATAAGGATTAAGCCATTCGCTACCGTCTTCCAAGACTCTATTCCTCATATCCGAATAATAAGGAGTTTCTAACGATGGAATATCGCCAAGAGTTAAGAAAGAGTGAGCGTTATAACAATGAGGCTCTAAACAATTTTTACCAATAGCTTTGTAATTAATAGGTTTATTAATATCTTCAAATATATTTTGATAATAGTTAGAAGTATAACATTGTCTAGTTTCGCCGCTGCCTATATTCACATATAAAGACCATTTTCCCGCATAACAATATTTAGTCATTTTTTTGCCAAAAATATCTATTTTAAAATTAAATAAATTTGAATTAAATACTTCCCAAGTTTTTTATACTCTTCTCTGGATAATTTAGTTAATATAGGTATTCCTTTTTTATTATCCGCTCTAGCTATAGTAACATGGGGAATATCGCCAACATTATTTTTGACTATATTTTTTATGTCGTCTATATTTTCTATAATATCGTCATAAGGAGTCAATTCTACAGTAATAGAACATCCAGCATCTCTCATTTTTCTCACATTATTAAAATAGTCTTCCATTTTATTTATTCTTATTAATTCTTTATAATGAAATGAAAATTTAAAAGCCAAGCGATAAAGCAAATTCTTTGGAAATTTAGAAATCTCTTCAAATCTTTTGTTTAAAGAACCGTTTGTTATAACCCAAATATAATGTCCTTCTTCAAGCAATTCTTTCAAAAGCTCTATAATATACGGAGGAAGCAAAGTCTCTCCACCGCCGCACATATTAAGTAGACAAGTTCCGCCCAAACGCTCTTTAGATAAAGCTTTTCTAACATATTGAGCGGAATATTTAAATTCTGGCAAAGCGTCATTCCATCTATTATTTTGAGTTATATAACAATAAGGACATCTAAAATTGCATGTTGTAATCGGTATATAACAATCTATAAACTTTTTTATTTTATCAAGTTTTATATCTTTAAATTCATCCTCTACAAAATTAATAAAATCGGGTTTATGAGTTTCTTTAGAATATTCGTATATATTAATTATTTTATCTCTTATATTTTTATTATTCAAATATTGCTCATGCGTAAACATTATTATATTATTATTTATGTCGATTGTTTTTAAGGTTTCATTTATATTTTCAATTTTCTCGATTCTTAAATTAGTTTTAATAAAAAATATTTCGTTTTTAATATCTTTGTAAATATTATGTTTATTAAGAAAAATATTTTCATTCTTTTTTAGATAATAATTATCTCTATCGTCATCCGCTGTGAGAAGTCCTTTTATTCCAAATTTTTTTATCTTAAGTATATTTTCTAAATTACCTGAAAAATAATGAAGCCTAACAAAATTATCAATAATATTTAAATTGCCTGCAAATCTTTTAACATATTTAAGAAATAGCTTATAATCTTTTTTAATATTTTCTTTGTCGTTATATCTGCTGTTTTCATTAAAACCATGAAATCCAATTTTTAACCAATTGCAATTATTTATAAATTCTTTTTTAAATTTATCGGTTGCGTTTTTTATATTAAATCCTTTATATTCTACAAACGAATATAAACTTATTTTCGCGTTATATTTATCATGCAATTCTTTGAAAAAAGAAAAATAATCGCTTTCAAATAAAGAATTATAATTATTAATGGTTATATCTCTAAATATTTCTATGCAATCGTCTATACTAAAATTTATTATTTTATTCATTTATAATTTCCTTAATTAAAGTTTAATAGAATTTTTTATAATTTCCTTCATTTTGTTATCAAATATAATTTCATTTTTATTAAAATTTTTAGATAAATATTTATCTATAATTAATTTTATAGAATTTATATCGTCTTTTTCTTTTGCCATATAAATCCATTCTACATTTTCAAGCCATTTTGCCGTCCCTTCAACTTTATTGTCAATATTATTAAAAGCTATGCACGGAGTATTCGTTATATAAGAAAATATAAGTCCATGAAGTCTGTCGGTTATGCATAATTCATATTCCGATATTTTATTTAACCTTTCAAATATATAATCTTCTCTTTCCGATTTATTTATTATTTTATATTTTTCCATATATTCGTCATAGAAAAAATAATTTTTGTTAATAGAATTCAAATATACTTGAACATTATTTATTAAATTGCCGTCCAATATTTTTTCATTATCGTCTCTCAAAATAAAAATAACGCCTTTTCTATTTTTTTCGTTTATATTTATTTTATTATATAAATAAAAAGCAGAATCAGGACATAATACTATATTTGAATTAAAATGTTCTTTTGCGAATTTATAACTTTTTTCATCTCTCGTCATTATAGTAAGATTTTTATGCGAATTATATATATTTTTAGTTATTTCTAATTCTTTTTTTCCTTCTTCATCTTCAGTCCAATATATAGTTTGAGGAAAAATTATAATTTGATTTTTATTATAACATTTTATAATTTGTCTTCTTGCGACTTCTTCGATTAAATATAAATTGCCTAAATTTCCTCCGCCTGGCATAAATATAATATCCTCTTCGGTTATCATTTTTTGTATAAAATTATTTGCTCTCGCTATATCGTTTAAAGTGTATTCCAAAATTATTTTATTCGGAAAAATATCTTTTAATAATTGTATATTTGCATAAACTATAGCGTTATCTCCAGTGTTTTCATAATCTACCGATTTTAAATAAAAAATCTTTTCTTTATCTTTATATAAAATCATATCCGAAAATATATCGTCATTATTTAATTTAGTTTCAATTTCTTGCATCTTTGCAAATATAAGATTTTCTATCATATCAAGTTTTAATCTTATAGGTTTAGTAATAATTTTAATTCCAAAAATTCTATAAGTTCTATAAATGCCTTCGTCTTTTTTTGAAAAAATAAAATTTAATATATTCTTCATAGCGATATCACTCTTTTTATAAACAGAGTTTGCATATAGAAAATGCTTTTATGTTTTTGAGATAATTCTTTAATAAATAATTTTCTGCAATGAAAAAATCGCCGAAAAAATTTATAATGCGCCGTGTAGTGTAGTGTAGTGTAGTGTAGTGTAGTGTAGTGTAGTGTAGTGTAGTGTA
>OLHA01001427.1_pt1 | contig 12862 bp, 11 predicted proteins | sample 1605961 | NCBI WGS metagenome assembly OLHA01 (sample SAMN03283288) | human gut metagenome | biome: human-associated habitat; material: feces | host: Homo sapiens | place: Peru | collected 2012
ATTATTGCGACGGCAGGTATAAGCAAAAAAATGCCTAAAGGAATAATTATCGGAACAGTTAAAGATATTAATAATGACGATACGGACATTTCAAGCTATGCGGCTGTTGAGCCGGGTACGGATATTGAAAAGGTAACATCCGTACTCATTCTTACAAGCTACAGCGAAAGCGAGGGCAAATAATGAGTGCAAAAAAGCAGACGGTTAAATATATCATTTACTGCCTTATTATCCTCGGTTGCGATTTGCTTCAAAATGTTCAAGGTCTTTTCCCTGAGGTTTGGGGAGCAAGGTGCTTTTTGCTTTTGCCTGTAACGATTATTCTTGCTATGGGCGAGGACGAGAAAAACGGTGCGCTCTTAGGTCTTTTTGCCGGGCTTTTATGGGATTTGACTTCGGGAGTGCATATGGGCTTTAACTGCATTTTCATTATGATTATGTGCTTTTTCTCCTGCGCACTTGTCACTTACATTGCAAGAGACATTTTTATCACAAATTTTGTTTCAATAACAGTTGCAACAGCACTTTATGGCTTTATCTATTGGCTTTTCTTTATAATCATAAAGGGTGTAAAAGGCGGAGAAATGACGCTTGTAACATTTTACATTCCATGCGTTATTTATACACTTGTGCTCACTCCGCTTATCTATCTAATTTTAAGGCCGATTAAAAGAAAGCTTAACGAAGCACCGAAGCCTGTGATTGAGGATAAAAGAGAAATAAAATAAACGGCAATTTATTATAATCAAGGAGTATTTCATTGAAAAGTAAATATAAAAGCGGCAGGAGTGTTTTTGCGCTGATTGTGGTCTGCTTAGTTATCTTTTCATTTGCGGCAGATTTGTTTAACATTCAGGTAAAAAATAACGAATACTACGCCGCACAAAACAATACGGAAAGTAAATATGTTGTTGAGCTTGAGGCGGCAAGAGGAGAAATTGTTGACAGAAACGGTAACTCCCTTGTAACCAACAGGCAAGGCAACTCGATAATTTTAAACGCTGCATTTTTCCCCTCTCAAAAGGACAATAAGAGAAGAAACGAGATAATCTATAATCTTATTAAGCTTTTTGAGAAAAATAAGGAGGAATACGCTCAAAATCTTCCGCTTAAAATAACAAAAAGCGGCAAGGTTAAATTCAGCGGTAAAAAAGAGGATATTGCGACGATGAAAAGTGCAGATATGCTCAATCTTCAGCCTTATGCAACTGCGCAAAACTGCTTTGACGCTATGATTGAAAAATATGAGATTGAAGGCTATGACGCTCAAACTGCGCTAAAAATCGGCAATATCAGATATGAGCTTACAAGGCTTCTTTTCTCTTACGAAAACCCTGTTACGATTGCAGATGACGTAAGCGACGAAACGGTTGCAATGATTAAAGAGGACCGAGAAACATATCTCGGTGCAGACGTAAGAATTGTTGCATACAGAGAATATGTTGACTCAACAATTGCGCCGCACATTCTCGGCACAGTCAGGAAAATCAATGCCGAGGAATACAACGAACGCAAAGACGACGGATATAAAATTACCGACCAAATAGGCGAATCGGGTATTGAGCAGGCTTGCGAAAGCGAGCTTAGGGGCACTCCGGGTGAGCTTACAATCACGATAAAAAAAGACGGCGAAATAACGCAGGAGGTCACGAAAAAGCCTATTCAGGGCAACACTGTGGTATTGACTATTGACCGTGATTTGCAGGTGCTTGCGCAAAACAGGCTTCAAAGTGTGTGCAATAAGGTTAACGCTTCTTCCTCGGCAGGTGCAGTAGTGGTTGAGGACGTAAACAGCGGTGAACTTCTTGCCGCAGCCTCCTACCCTACCTACGATTTAAACGATTATTACGATAAATATGACGAGCTTATTTCTAACCCTCGTAACCCGCTTTGGTCAAGATTTGCCATGGGTACTTACGCTCCGGGTTCTACATTTAAGCCTGTTGTTGCAAGTGCTTCGCTTGAAGAGGGCGCTATCAGCGCTGACACGATTTTTAACTGCGGCGGTACAATGGAATACAGAGGTCAGCCGTTCAAATGTCTTCACAGAAATGCACACGGCGGTGAAAATGTAAAAACCGCACTTCGTGATTCGTGCAACATTTTCTTCTACAACTGTGCCATGAGGCTTGGCATTTCCAAAATTGACGAATATGCAACAGCCTTTGGCTTGGGCGAAAAAACAGGAGTTGAAATTGCAGAGTCCTCAGGTATTCTTGCATCTCCCGAAAACAGAGAAAACAACGGCGGAATATGGAACGCAGGTGACACGCTTCAAACCGCTATCGGTCAGAGTGATAACCTTTTCACTCCTCTCCAGCTTGCAAACTACTGCTCAACAGTTGCAAACGGCGGAACAAGATATGAGCTTCACTTTGTAAAATCAATAATTTCTTCCGCTTCGGGAAATGTCAACGAAAAGACGAAATCGGTTGCTGAATCGGTAGGTTTAAGCCAAAGCACAATTGACACCGTTCATCAGGGTATGCGCCTTGTTGCTACAAACGGCGGTCCTTATTTGGTATTTTCAAATATGAAAACAAAGGTTGCCTGCAAAACAGGTACTTCTGAGGTTACAGTAAACAGTGTTAGGAGAAACAACGGTTTTCTTATCACCTTTGCACCTTACAACCATCCCGAAATTGCGGTTTCATCAGTAGTTGAGCTTGCAGGCTCCGGCTCGGAAACAGCGGAAATGACTAAGGATATCATCAATTATTGGTATCAAAACAACACCGACGCAAAGGAAAATCAAAAAGTCGGTACGCTTTTGCCGTAAATACTCAAGTTTTTTGTAGTATTTTGGAGTATATATATAAATAATTATTGAATATATATTAATTTTGTGTTAAAATAAGCACGTATTAGATTAAAAAGACAGAAAATTAAGAAAAAGAAAATAACAAACACTTTAATTAATCATGGGGGTAAAGTATGAATATCGCATTAATTGCACACGACGCCAAAAAAGAGCTTTTAGTTCAATTTTGCATTGCATATTGCGGAATTATCAGCAGACACGATGTCTGCGCAACCGGCACAACGGGAAAGCTTGTTCAGGAAGCAACAGGTCTCAAAATAAATTGTTTTTTAAGCGGAGCACAGGGCGGCGGTCAGCAAATTGCAAGCCGTATCGCCTGCAACGAAATTGATTTGCTCATCTTTTTCCGCGACCCTCTTTCACCGAAGCCGCACGAGCCGAATGACAACGATTTGCTTAGGCTTTGCGATGTTCATAACATTCCGTTTGCAACAAACATTGCAACTGCAGAGGCTTTAATCAGAGGCGTTGAGCGTGGCGATTTTGAGTGGAGAGAGATTGTCAATCCTCGTTATAATCAAAAGAAATAATTTGTTTTTGGGTGACGGTAAACACTGTCACCCATAAAAAATGTTTAGGAGAAATATATATGGCGTTAATTACCAAAGCTATAAAGGGCACGAAAGATGTTTTGCCAAAGGAAGTTTATAAAAACCAATATATTGAGCAAACCTGCCTCAGCGTTGCCGAAAATTTCGGGTATAAGGAAATAAGAACTCCGGTATTTGAGCACACGGAGCTTTTTCAAAGAGGCGTAGGCGACACAACCGATGTCGTTCAAAAGGAAATGTATACTTTTGACGATAAGGGCGGACGCTCAATTACATTGCGCCCCGAGGGTACTGCAGGCGCTGCTCGTTCGTTTTTGGAAAACGGACTTTGCAACGAGGCATTGCCGCAAAAGGTTTGCTATCTCACATCGTGTTACAGATACGAAAAGCCGCAGGCAGGCAGATTGCGCGAATTCCACCAATTCGGTATTGAGTGTTTCGGTGCAACATCTCCGCTTGCAGATGCGGAAATGATTTCGCTTGCAAAGCAGGTGTTTGACGAGCTTGGAGTAACAGACCTTCACCTTGAAATAAACTCCATCGGCTGTCCGACATGCCGTGCTGAGTATCACAAGGCGCTCAAGGAATATTTCAGCGCAAGAAAGGTCGAACTTTGCGAAACATGTCAGGGCAGACTCGAGCGCAATCCTATGCGTATTCTCGACTGCAAAAGCCCTATATGCAGTGATATTGCATCGGGTGCACCTGTTGTGCTTGATTATCTTTGCGATGACTGCAAACAGCATTTTGAAAAGGTAAAGGGCTATCTTGACGCTATGGGTATCGAATACATAGTAAATCCGCAAATCGTAAGAGGTCTTGATTATTATACAAAAACAGTTTTTGAATTTGTTTCCGACTCAATCGGCGCTCAGGGTACCGTTTGCGGCGGCGGCAGATATGACGGCTTGATTGAAGAGCTTGGCGGCGCAAAAACTCCGTCGCTCGGATTCGCCATGGGTCTTGAAAGACTCCAGCTCGTTATGGAGGCGCAGGGTTGCGAATTCCCCGAGCCTGAAAAGACAGACCTTTTCATAGTAGCTCTCGGCGAAAAGGCTACGCTCAAGGCAATTGAAATCGCAAAGGATATGAGGTCGGAGGGCTTTTCCGTTCAATATGATTTGAATGAACGCTCAATCCGTGCTCAAATGAAATATGCCGACAAAATCGGCGCAAAATTCAATGTTGTTATCGGCGATAACGAGGTTGACTCAAACAAGGCAAGCCTTAAAAATATGCAAACCGGCGACAGCAGCGATGTTGCGCTTGACACATTCGTAAACGGCTTTTATTCGGTCAGCATGGACGATGCTTTGAAAGATTTGGAGATAAACGGCGAGGCATTTGATTTTAATTCGCTGTTTTCGGGAAAGACAGAATAATTTACTCTAACAGCGGAGGATATATACAATGGCAGAAAGTATTAAGGGACTTAAAAGAACAGATTATTGCGGCAAGTTTGACATAAGCAATGTCGGTCAAACAATCACCGTTTTCGGCTGGGTACAGCGTCAGCGAGACCTTGGCAACCTTATTTTTATTGATTTGAGAGACAGAAGCGGAATCATTCAGCTTTCGTTTAACGACCAAACAGACAGAGAGATTTTTGCAAAGGCACAAAGCGTAAGAAGCGAATATGTTGTTGCTGCTGTCGGCACCGTTGCGGAGCGTGAAAGCAAAAATCACGACATCCCGACAGGTGAAATCGAAGTTATCGTCAACGATTTTCGTATCGTTTCAAAGGCGCAGACACCGCCGTTTGAAATCGAAAAAAGCGAAAAAGTCGGCGATGAAACAACACTCAAATATCGCTATCTCAATTTGCGTAACGAAAAGCTCACCAAAAACATTTTGATGCGCCACAAAATCGCAAAAATTGCAAGAGAATATTTTTATGACAACGATTTTATTGAAATCGAAACTCCGATGATGATTAAATCAACACCGGAGGGTGCGCGCGACTATGTTGTTCCGTCAAGAGTTCACAACGGCAAATTTTATGCTTTGCCGCAGTCGCCTCAGATTTATAAACAACTTACAATGATTGCGGGCTTTGACAGATATATTCAGCTTGCCCGTTGCTTTAGAGATGAGGACCTCAGAGCGGACCGTCAGCCCGAATTTACACAAATCGACCTTGAAATGTCGTTTGTCGACTGCGACGATATTATGTCAATGGCAGAGGACTTTATTTCAAAACTTATGAAGGAAACAATCAATGTCGATGTTCCCGAAAAGCTCGAGCGTATGACTTTTGCCGACGCTATGAATAAATACGGTTCCGACAAGCCGGATACAAGATTCGGTATGCTTATTCAGGATATTTCTGATTGGGCAGACAAAACAGATTTTGTTGTATTCAAAAACGCAATTGCCGACGGCGGCAGTGTAAAGGCTATTGTGGCAAAGAACGCCGCAAAGGCATATTCAAGAAAGAAAATCGACAAGCTCACCGAATATGCAAAGGGCATCGGTGCAAAGGGTCTTGCATATATCCGTTGGGCTGATGAGGAGCCAAACTGCTCATTCAATAAATTCCTTAAGGACGGCGAACTTCAGGAGCTTATCGCAAAACTCGGCGCAGAGCAGGGCGATGTTGTATTTATCGTGTCAGACAAGACGCGCAAGGCTCTCACTGTTATGGGTGCGCTCCGTCTTGCTATCGCAAAGGAACTTGACATTATCCCCGAGGGCAAGTGGAACTTCCTTTGGATTACAGAAATGCCGTTCTTCGAGCTTGACGAGGAAAGCGGCGAGTGGGTTGCCGCTCACCATCCTTTCACAATGCCGATGGAGGAGAGCATTCAGTATCTTGACACGGACAAATCAAAAGTTAAGGCTCAGGCGTTTGACCTTGTATTAAACGGCACGGAGCTTTCCTCCGGCTCAATGAGAATTACCGACTGTGACCTTCAAACAAAAATGTTTGAATTGCTCGGTATGGAACAAGAGGAGATTGACGCAAAATTCGGCTTCCTTGTTGATGCTTATCACTATGCCGCACCGCCTCACGGTGGTATGGGTATCGGTCTTGACAGACTCGCAATGCTTATCTGCGGCGCAGATTCACTTCGCGATGTTATTGCATTCCCGAAGGTGCAAAATGCGTCCGAGCTTATGAGCGGTGCGCCGTCCGTTATCGACGATATTCAGCTTGACGAGCTTGGAATCGACATTACAAAGAAAGAGGACTGATATTTTGGCACAGCAATACAATTTTTTTGCAATGGTCAACAGAATGAAAATGATTGACCGCTGGGCGCTGATGCAAAATACATCAAAAGAAAATATCGCAGAGCACAGCCATTCCGTCGCTGTAATTGCCCACGCTTTGGCGCTTATCGGCAACAAATATTACGGCAAAAACTATGACGAAAACCGTGCCGCCGTCCTTGCCCTTTATCACGATACAACCGAGGTTATCACAGGCGATATGCCGACACCGGTTAAATACTACAACGATGAAATCAAAAGTGTTTATAAAGATATTGAGGATGTTGCAGGAAAGCGATTGACTGCAATGCTCCCCGATGATTTTAAAGCCGATTACGAGCCGTTTTTCACCCATAATGAGGAGGACAAGCCGCTTTGGAAGCTTGTTAAGGCGGCAGACAAAATCAGCGCGCTTATTAAATGCATCGAGGAAAACAGGATGGGCAACAAGGAATTTGAAATTGCCCTCAAATCGCAGGAGAAAAAAATTGCCGACATTGATATGCCGGAGGTTAAATATTTTTGCGAGCATTTTTTGAAGGCGTATTATCTCACGCTTGATGAACATACTAAATAAAGACCCTGCGAGGCTTGTTTGAATATTGATTTATCAAAACGACTGCGTTGTGCTCCCCCGCAAATGCAGTCGTTTTATTATTGAAAATTTCGTTTTGAAAAGAGATGAATTTTTTTGAATTATAACAAATCGGCAGACGCGCAATATAAGAGAATGACAGAAACGCCTGTTAACAAACTTATTGCGACTCTTGCCGTTCCGACCGTGATAAGTATGCTTATTACTATGATTTATAATATGGCGGACACATATTTTGTTTCAAAAATCAGTGTTGCCGCAAGCGGTGCGACGGGCGTAGTGCTCAGTCTTATGGCTATTTTGCAGGCGTTCGGTTTTATGTACGGTCAGGGCGCAGGCAGTAATATCAGCCGCAGATTGGGCGCAAAGGATATAGAAACGGCGCGCAGATATTGCACCACCGCTTTCTTTTGGGCACTTTTTACCGGCGGAGTGATTATGTTGCTCGGCTTGCTGTTCCTATCGCCGCTTATGAAGGTGCTCGGCAGTACAGATACGATTTTGCCGTATGCAAGGGATTACGGCAGATTTATCTTGATTGCAGGACCTGCTATGACAACCTCGTGCGTTATGAACAATATTTTGCGCTATGAGGGCATGGCAAATCTTGCGATGATAGGGCTTGCGACAGGCGGAATACTCAACATTTTCCTTGACCCACTGTTTATTTTTACATTCAATATGGGCATTTCGGGTGCAGGTGTTGCAACCGCCGTTTCGCAATATATCAGCATGGCGATTTTGCTGTCCGTATTTTTAATGAAAAAGCCGCAAAGCCGCATTTCGCTTAAATATTTCAGCTTTAAGCCGCGTGTTATTTGGGACATTGTTTCAACCGGTGTGCCGAGCTTTGCCCGACAAGGGCTTAACTCAATGTCGACAATGTTTTTGAATATCGAGGCAGGTATTTTCGGCGGCGACCCGTGCGTTGCAGCAATGAGCATAGTTGCAAAATGCGCAAATGTTATTTTTTCCGTTTGTGTCGGAATAGGTCAGGGCTTTCAGCCTGTTTCGTCATTTAATTACGGCGCAAAAAAATATAACCGCGTTAGGCAGGGCATAAAGTTTGTTTGGATGTTCGGCACAATTGTTGTCGCCGTGTTGTCGGCAATTTCGTTTTTCCTTGCTCCGCAGATTGTTTCGATTTTTCGTGACGATGCCGAGGTTCTTGAAATCGGCACGCCTGCGTTCAGATACATTTGTGTTGCGCTTGTGTTTTTGCCGACTGTTATGACCGCGAATATGACTTTCCAAAGCCTTGGCAAAACGGGCAGAGCATTTTTCCTCGCCTGCACGCAAAACGGACTTTTCTTTATTCCGCTTGTAATAATTTTGCCGAAATTTATGGGCGTTTTGGGAATAGAGGCGGCGCAGCCGATTGCATATGTAATATCCGCCTTTGTTGCGGCTCCGTTTTTGATTTCGATAATAAAAACGATGAAGGAATAAAACAGAAAGAACAAAAAAAGCGTTGCCGATTTGATTAGACACAATCGACAACGCTTTTTTATTCATCCGTAATTACGAGCAACTCATTGGGTGTGCATTCCAAAAGCCTGCACATTGTTTCGATATTCTCATATTTTATGGATTTTGTTTCGTTATTAACCATTTTATTGAAGTTTTGATAGCTCATATCAAGCTGCTTGTAGAGCCAATATTTCGTTTTGCCGCGCTCGTTGAGCAAATTCACGGCGTTTAGTTTAATCACTATATCACCTCTGCATTATATAATGTTATAATTAGATAATAATTCATTTTTTAACTTGACACATAGACTATTGCATTATATAATGAAAACATTAGATACATTGCGTAAGGTATGTAATCAAGTGATGAAGAGATGCAGATTAAAAAATTTTGTGCCGATATTGTTGATTTTTGCGGCAACAGCCCTGTTTGTCGGTATTGTTTCCGATTTGGGCGATAAAAATGCAAGCCAAAGCGCAGTAATTATGTGCTCGGGCGATAAAAAGTTTGTTTTTAATCCCGACGGAACATATATTTGTGTTTCAACATCGCAGGGAAAGGTTTGCTCATTCGGCTTTTGGCACAAATCGGGCAAAGGGCGCATTGCTGTTTTTGACAAACGCTCACCGTTTGACAGCGAAATATTGGCGCGGCTTGATAAAAAGAACTGTTTGCGGCTGAATGAATAATTCGGCGCGCCGTAATAAATGCAAACACCTTGGTTAAAATAAAACCGAGGTGTATTTTTTATGATTTTTAAGGGCAAAACCGTTTTGTTTGACAATCCGCCCATAATTACCGCGTCGGCAGGCGTTGCAGGCAAAAAAGAGGGCGAGGGGCCGCTCAGAAATGAATTTGACGAGGTGTTTGACGACACAACGATGGGGCAGGAGTCATTTGAACAGGCAGAGTCCGCACTGCTTAAAAACGCCGTTATCCGTGCGCTCACAAAGGCAAACAAGTCAGCCGCCGATGTCGATTTTATTATGACAGGCGATTTGCTCGACCAGTGCACCGGCTCGTGTTTTGCGCTCAAGGATTTGGAGATTGCGTTTATAGGAATGTACGGCGCATGCTCAACAATGGCGCTCACTCTCTGCAACAGCGCAATGCTGATTGATGCAGGTGCGCGGTGCTGTGTCGCAGGCGCATCAAGCCATTTTGCCTCGAGCGAAAGGCAGTTTCGCTATCCGCTTGAATACGGCGGTCAGCGTCCTCCGACATCGCAGTGGACAGTTACGGGCGCAGGCGCCGCAGTAGTTGTAAAAAACGGCAGCGGACCTAAAATCAAAGCGATTCATATCGGCACGATAACCGATTTGGGCATCAAGGATGCAAACAATATGGGCGCGGCAATGGCACCTGCGGCGGCTAAGACGATTTCGGATTTTTTGGATGACACGCAAACTTCTGCAGAAGATTATGACTTGATTTTAACAGGTGACTTGGGATATACCGGAAGTACACTTTTGCACGAGGTTTTGGCGATTGAATATCATAAAAACATCAAAAGCGTTCACAACGACTGCGGCTTGATGATTTATGATTTAAAGGAACAGGATGTCAACTCCGGTGGCTCGGGGTGCGGATGCAGTGCAAGTGTTTTGTGCTCGCATATCATGAATAAAATTAATGACGGAAAATATAAGAGGGTGCTTTTTGTTGCCACAGGTGCGCTTATGTCGCCTACATCGGCAAAGCAGGGACAGCCGATTCCCGGCATCGCACACGCCGTTTTGATTGAAAATTAGTTGCAAAATATGCCTCCTTGTGTCGGGAATTGTTGAACAAACAGACGGTGTTATTTTTGTGTATATTGTTTGGGCTTGTTTTATTGACAAGCCTTTTTTTATTATGTATAATTTATTATTACAGTATAATTTTTTTGAAAGTGTTATTGTATATGAAAATAGAACGAAGTAAAAACGCGGCAAGAAATGTTGTGTTTTCTTGGATTTTAAAGCTGTATTCGCTGCTTGTTCCTTTTGCAATCCGAACAATTATGATTCACACAATCGGTATGCAGTATTTGGGACTCAACAGCCTATTTTCATCAGTTTTGCAGGTGCTCAACCTTGCGGAACTCGGTGTCGGCAGTGCGCTTGTATTCAGTATGTATAAGCCGATTGCCGATGATGACGGAACAACGATTTGCGCCCTTATGCGCCTTTATCGAAAATATTACAGGATAATCGGTCTTGTAATACTTGTTGTCGGCTTGGCAATAACGCCGTTTGTTCCGAAGCTCATCAGCGGCACCGTTCCCGAAGATATGAATGTTTATGTTTTGTATCTTATGAACCTTGCGGCAACGGTTATCACATATTGGCTTTTTGCATACAAAAATTGCCTGCTTTCGGCGCATCAGCGCGGCGATGTTGCGTCAAAAATCACCTTGATTGTTTCGACAATTCAATATGCGCTTCAAATCGCGGTGCTGTTTTTGCTCAAAAACTATTATTGGTATGTTTTGGTGCTGATTGTGTTCGGCATCGTCGGCAACATTGTCACCGCAGTAGTTGTTGACAAAATGTATCCGCAGTATCACGCCGTCGGCGATTTGCCGAAGGAGCAGGTTAAGGAAATCAACAGAAAAGTGCGCGATTTGTTCACCGCCAAAATAGGCTCCGTTGTTGTCGATTCTGCGGATACAATCGTTATTTCCGCATTTCTCGGCTTGACCGCGCTTGCTGTTTATCAAAACTATTTTTACATAATTACCGCGGTCAGCGGATTCATCGCCGTTATATATTCCTCCTGCACCGCGGGAATAGGCAACAGCATTATCACTGAAACGCAGGAAAAGAACTTTAACGATTTAAAAAAGTTTACGCTTATTATTTCGTGGCTTTCGGGCTTTTGTATGTGTTGCCTTGCATGCCTCTATCAGCCGTTTATGCAGCTTTGGGTCGGCAAGAATAATATGCTCGGTTACAGCTATGTTATTTGCTTTTGCGCTTATTTTTATATTAGGCAGATTAATTCGCTCCTCAATCTTTATAAGGACGCGGCAGGCATTTGGCATAAGGACAGATTCAGACCGCTTGTCACTGCGCTTGCAAACCTTGTTATGAACTTGATTATGGTGCAATTTTGGGGACTTTACGGTATTTTGCTTTCAACCGTAATCAGTATGCTTTTGGTCGGCATGCCGTGGCTTTATTCAAATTTGTTCACCGTTTTGTTCAAATTCAACCCGACAAAATATATTCTCCAAACGGTTTTGTATATGCTCATATCAGTTGTATCGTGCGTGATTTGCGCAGTGATTTGCAACAAATTTATCGTTTTTGATTCGCTTATCGCAACGCTTATCGTTCGCGGAGTGATTTGCTGTATCGTATCGAATGCAATTTATCTTGTTTGCTATCGAAAAACAGCCGAGTTCGCAAGCTCGCTTGCTCTTGTAAACAATCTTACAAAGGGCAAAATCAAATTTTTGGCTAAATACGCACAGTAGGTGGTTTTTATGAATACTCATTATACCGATGAGGTAAATACTCAAATTGTTATTGCCTTGCTCAAGGAACATAAAATAAAAAAGGTCATCGCAAGCCCGGGCACAACAAATATCAGGCTTGTTGCAAGCATGCAGCAGGACGATTTTTTTGAAATGTATTCTGCGGCTGACGAAAGGTCGGCATCTTATATTGCGTGCGGAATGGCTGAGGAATCGGGCGAACCGGTTGTCCTTACCTGCACCGGTGCAACGGCGTCAAGAAACTATATTCCCGGTTTGACCGAGGCGTTTTACAGAAAACTGCCCGTTGTTGCAATCACTTCGACACAGCATTACGGCAGAGTCGGTCAAAATGTTGCGCAGGTTATCGACAGAAGTCGTCCGCTTGCAGACATTGTGAAATGCAGTGTTCAAATCCCAACCTGCCACACCGACGAGGACAGATGGGACTGCAATGTTAAGGTGAACAACGCCTTGCTTGAACTTACAAGAAACGGCGGCGGACCGATTCACATTGACCTTGAAACCACATACAGCACAAATTTTGATGTTAAAGAATTGCCAAAGCAGAGGGTTATAAGAAGATATACTGCCGAGGACAGTTTGCCGCCTATGCCGAACGGCAAAATCGGCGTTTTTGTCGGCGCTCATTCAAAATGGAGCGAAGCACTTACCGCCGCGGCAGACAGATTTTGCGCAAAATATAACGCAGTCGTTTTGTGCGACCAAACAAGCAATTACAGAGGGGCATA
>OLHA01001429.1_pt1 | contig 12851 bp, 9 predicted proteins | sample 1605961 | NCBI WGS metagenome assembly OLHA01 (sample SAMN03283288) | human gut metagenome | biome: human-associated habitat; material: feces | host: Homo sapiens | place: Peru | collected 2012
TATAAACAAAAATTAAAAGAATACATTAATTTACATTCCAATATGGTTAGATTTATTATCTGCTAAAAATGCCTCTATTGGATTTCCTTCAAATTGATTTACATTCCAATATGGTTAGATTTATTATACACCAGCAATGCTACAAGCTGAAATACAAGCAAAATTTACATTCCAATATGGTTAGATTTATTATCAGCTATAAATACATATAAATCGTTAGAAAACAGCTAATTTACATTCCAATATGGTTAGATTTATTATTATCGCAAGTAAGATTATTCATAATCGGGGCAAGCATATTTACATTCCAATATGGTTAGATTTATTATCTATACGAAAGCGGACATAAGAAATTTATTTATTTAATTTACATTCCAATATGGTTAGATTTATTATAAACTTTGAAAGAGCAGGCTTTAAGTCAATTTCAAGATTTACATTCCAATATGGTTAGATTTATTATAATGGAAAAAGAAGAATTGGAAAAAAAAATAAAGGCATTTACATTCCAATATGGTTAGATTTATTATTCCTTCAACGACTCCATGACCTGCTATATTACCCAAATTTACATTCCAATATGGTTAGATTTATTATCAATCCATCATATACCGAAACAACAGAATTTCCAAGATTTACATTCCAATATGGTTAGATTTATTATTTCTTCCGTTTTATGTTTTGCGCGAGTCTTTTCGGCATTTACATTCCAATATGGTTAGATTTATTATCAAACTTAAGTGATTCTGCCCAAGCTTGGCGAGAATTATTTACATTCCAATATGGTTAGATTTATTATATATTATCGAAGTGAAGATTATTATCTAATATGCCTATTTACATTCCAATATGGTTAGATTTATTATAAGGAACAGAAGAGGACGAAGGAATATTTGCATATGCATTTACATTCCAATATGGTTAGATTTATTATATGATGTTATCTTGTCAATCAACGAATTATTACGAAAATTTACATTCCAATATGGTTAGATTTATTATCATGAAGCTTATGTATATAAAGCCTGAAACCGTATAATTTACATTCCAATATGGTTAGATTTATTATGGAAAGGAAAATCCAACGAAAAGGAGGTGAGAAATAATTTACATTCCAATATGGTTAGATTTATTATAAATGCTAATAGCCAAGAAGGAGTAGGCGATATGTAATTTACATTCCAATATGGTTAGATTTATTATCCTAAATGGAAACCAAGCGATATTCAAAAAACTAGACCATTTACATTCCAATATGGTTAGATTTATTATATAAATATAATTATATGCATCTTTCCAAAAAGCTAAATTTACATTCCAATATGGTTAGATTTATTATAAGCGGAAAGCAGAATAGATACAGCATATTATAATCTATTTACATTCCAATATGGTTAGATTTATTATAATAATGATTATTACAATAATTTATAACAAAACCGTATTTACATTCCAATATGGTTAGATTTATTATTTTGAAACTATCGACAGGCTTAATTAATCGACAAGTATTTACATTCCAATATGGTTAGATTTATTATCAGGCGCATATCTCATTTGTAGATTACTCATAACAACATTTACATTCCAATATGGTTAGATTTATTATCCTTTTGGTATACGGGAATATACCAAAACTGACATTTATTTACATTCCAATATGGTTAGATTTATTATTCTCTAATTGTATACGATTGATGAATAGATTGCAATATTTACATTCCAATATGGTTAGATTTATTATCTATATTCATATTTTTAAAATACGCTTCGTTGTATTTATTTACATTCCAATATGGTTAGATTTATTATTATCCATTTTAACTTGTAAAAAGTCGTCGTTTATAATATTTACATTCCAATATGGTTAGATTTATTATATTCCTAAAATAATAAATAGAGAAAGAGAGTAGGCAATTTACATTCCAATATGGTTAGATTTATTATTCCAATTATATAAATTATATATCATCTCTACATTATATTTACATTCCAATATGGTTAGATTTATTATAACAATGAATGAAATACAAGCGACAAGAGCGAAAAGATTTACATTCCAATATGGTTAGATTTATTATTATATCAAAATCAATTACTTAAAAATAAAATAAATGATTTACATTCCAATATGGTTAGATTTATTATGATTTTTTCGTTGCAAAAATCAAATGTTATAAAATAATTTACATTCCAATATGGTTAGATTTATTATTCTACATCAGCTCTTTCAGCAGCTTCACCTGTTTCTAATTTACATTCCAATATGGTTAGATTTATTATAAATAGCACTATTGGGAATGTCGAGGTTTACAAGGAATTTACATTCCAATATGGTTAGATTTATTATAAAGAATTCGGGAAATTATTACTATTCGGACCAAAGATTTACATTCCAATATGGTTAGATTTATTATCCGTTTTTTCTCTCTGAAATATGCAAAACTGATATTTTCTACATATTAATTTGATACAAGTATTGATATAAAATAATATAACAATACAAAATACGACATTAATTTAAAAAATCGTCTGTCGATAATCCGCAAATTATTATAGATTATACATCGACATACTTGTATTTTATATAAAATTTGAAGTTTTGTCAATATCTTCTTTCACTAAAAACTCTTTTTCAAGCCACTTTTCGTTTCTGCTTTTAAATATTATACATGAGTCTTTATGTTCTCTTAATATGTCAAAGAGCTCTTCTTTTAATTTAAGGTATTTAGGTTCTGAAAGTTCGCCTTCAAATACCGATTTTTGTATATGATTAAGATACCTTTTGCAAATATTAAAAACTTTTTTCAATACATAAGGATTATCTTCATCGTTTACTTCTATATCATATATTAAAATTATATACATTTCTACCACCATATTTTAAACGGGGAATATTCTTTTTCTCCGAGCAAATGTTTTATTATTTTATAAAGTTCAAGCCTCATTAAATATCTATAAGAAACCTCTCTGTTTAATGTTCTATGTTTTATAGTAGTCTTTAATCTTTTTTCTACTTCTCCCATAATTTTTTGAAGAACATTTTCTTTTAATCTTAAAAAATTGCTTTCTTTATCAAAATCATTTTCAGATATAATATTTTTATTTAATAAATAAAATATTAATCTGTCGACTATTAAAGGTTTAAAAATTTCGGCGACATCCAAAGATAAAGAAAATCTTTTAACCGAAGGTTCATGCAAATAACTAATAGTTGGATTTAATTGCGTTCTATAAATTTCAGAAAGTATTTTTGTATAAAGAACGGAGTTTAAAAAACTTATTAAAGAGTTTATCATATTGTCAGGCGGACGCTTTACTCTTTTTTCAAAATCTATTTCCTGATTTATTATTTTATTCCAACTTCTATAATATATTCTGTGAACATTTCCTTCAATTCCCATTATTTCATCTATCCTGTTATAAGAATCTAAACTTTCTTCAAGTTTTGTTATCGATTCTATCTCTTCGTTTAAATCTCGTCCTCTAACATTATAATATTTCAAATTTCTTAATATATTTTCAGTCGCTCCGTAAACGAATTTTTTAGCTAGCGAAACTCTTTTTTTATAATCCGTATAAAATCCAACTTGTTGAACTAGCAAATCGCCCGAAACCAATTTTTCTCTCGGATAAAAACTTCCAGCATAAAATTCGTAATAATTAAAAAAATGAACGCATATTCCCGTTTGAGATAAAAAATTAATTAATTTTGAGTTAATCGTAATCTCTCCAAAAGCGTAAATATCGTATATAACTTCTATTGGCAGATTTCTTTTCTCTCCCGTAGGTTTAATAAATTGCAAAGTATTATCTTTTCTTTTAAGCTCTCCGCTTGAAAATAAATAATAAGAATCTCCCATATTAAAGCCTCTTATATATAGCAAAGTTCATAATAAGCGCATTTCAAACAACTTTTTTCGTTTATCGGTTTTGGAATATTTTTACTTTTAATTATTTTATCTATCGTATCAAGTTGATTTTTTATATCTTTAATATCGTTATCATTTAAAATAACTTCTTCCGTATATTTTATTTTCGGAATATTTAATTGCCCTTTAATATCTTCAAAACCATGATTTTTCAAAATAAAAAGATAATATTTAATTTGATTTATAGCCATTTGTTTTTCTTTTTTAGATTTTTTTATTTCATGCACAATATTCTTTTTAAGAAAATCTATATTAACTATATTATCTATCATAAAATTATGTCTTTCGTTTTTATAAGTCGTCTCGTCAATAAGTTTGCCAACCTCTACTAATTCGCTTTCTTGTTCCATAGACAAATTATGATAAGAAAGCCAAACTTTTCTATCGCATAAAAAACTGTAGGAATAAATAGTTCCCGATACATATTTTAATTCTTCTTCGCCGTCTATATACATCTATTTTTAAACTCTATTTCATCGTCTTCTTTTTCATTGATAAGTCCTAATTTATCGTCATATTTTAAATTGCAGATATGTATATGTTCGAGTCCTTTATTGTTAATTTTTTCAACGGCATATTTTTTTAAATACGAATGAGCGCTTAAAGTATAATTCATTATTTCTTCTATAATGTCCATTTTTTCTTCGCCAAAAGTTTCGTCATATTTTTGAAGAATATCTTTGAGTTCTTTTTCATAAAATTTTAATGGTATAACAGTTATGTTTTGTATATTTCTAAATTGTTTTTCAGAATCTTCTTTATCTATTCCGCCAATTGTCAATATCTCCAAATCTTTAATATTCTTTTCTATCGTATTGTAATAATTCTTTTTTTTAAGTTTTTCAATGTCGTAAACTTTATTTATATAATCTTGTTTATCTTCTTCGGTAAAAATTTTATTATTATATTCTTGTATATGCTCAACGGAAAATTTAAAAATATCTTTATCGTAAACCGTCCCTACTCCGATTTTTCTACTATCTTTATTATTATAAATAAAAACATTAGCTTTGCTTTCCGTATAAATTCTATTTCTATAGCATCTTCCCATTCTTTGAAGCAAACTATCGGCAGAACACATATCGGTATATAAAACATCAAAATCTATATCCAAACTTGCCTCTACTATTTGAGTCGAAATCCATATTCCAGCGTCATTATTTCTTTTCTCTTCTTTTGTAGGAGCAAATTCTTGTATTTTCGTTTCTTTTTCTTTTCTTTCTTCAAATATAAATCTTGAATGAAGTAAATTAATTTCTATATTTTCTTTTTTCTCTTCAATCAAATTTTTAAGTTCTCCATAAACTTCTTGCGAACGCTTAACCGTATTACAAATTATAAGAACTTTTTTATCTTTGACTTTTTCTAAAATTTTATTATATTCAAAATCTTTCTCTTCATATTTTATTTTATGTCTTATTATAATATTTCCTTTATCGTCTTCTTTATAAAAAGGTTGTTCGGCTATTTTTATATTTTCTTTTCCTATAGTTTCTTCCAAAAAATATTTCACTATGGGCGGAAGTGTAGCCGTCATTATGCAAAATTTTCCTCCCAAATCGTTTACCACTTTAAGCCCAAAAATTAAAAAAGAAATTATATCGGGAGTATAAGATTGAATTTCGTCTATTATAACTTTGCTATATTTTAAAGTCGCTGCATATTTTTCAGTTCCGAGCGATTTAAATACAAAATAAAAAAGTTGGTCTACCGTGCATATAGTCAATGGATAAATTAAATGCCTAGTTTCAATATATTTTAATTGATAATCGTCAATTTCTTCGTCTTTTCTCATAATGCTTTTTGCGTCAGAATGCAAGAAAGTAAATTTATTTTTATCGTAATAATTTTCGTCCCATATTCTTTTATAAATAGCGTTAATCGACACTTTAATCGGCAAAGTATAAAAAGTTTTTGAATCTCCCGTCCAAAGTAAAGCTCCTTCAGTTTTCCCAATTCCTGTGGAAGCTACAACAATTATATTTTTATCTTTATTTTCTTCTTTTCCCATAAACTCTTGAACTTTATTAGGAAATGTTATATTTTTATCTTTTTCTTTTTTTATTTTAAAAGCATTTTCAACATATTTGGATGCATTTTGAGGTTCTAATTCTAAAGTATCAATACCAGCACTTGCGGCATAATCTATTTTATTTAGCATTCCTTTTACCACTATAAATTTAAGCCAAAATTGATATGGATTTTCTATATCATCGCTAAAAAGTCCATTTCCAAGAATTGCATTCATATGTATGCATAATTCTTTTGGGATTAAATTTTTATCATAGAAATTGCAATAATATGCTAATTCTTTATCTACAACTTCTTTTAGATTAAATTCGTTAATATTTATATTTCTATTATGGTGATTATATATCGCGCTTATTAAAACGGATATATCATTATCGCTAAATTCTTTATTAAGTTCATTATAATCTAAAAATGCGCAACTGAGAACTCCATGAGGTATTTCTTTACTATCTAAATATAAATCGTCAAATTTTTCATCGTTTTTATAATTATCATATATGTTATTTTTTATTCTATTTTGAAATCTGCTATTAATTTTGCCTATATCATGATATTTACAAGCTATTTTAATTAATCTTAATTCTTTTTCCTCTTCTTTGAATTTAGTTTTATACATTTTTTCAAATTTATTAAAAATATTTAAAAGTTTTTCCGTATGTTCCTGAACTGTTTGAACGGGGTCGGATTTAGCTATAAAAGTATAATTTTCTTTATTCTCCGTAGCCATCATAAAACACTCCTAAATTATCATCGTCAATTAATATTGGATTTTTAAAATATATTGTCGAATTACTTTTTTTAATTAGTTTTACATCTATTTTCTTTTTCCATTTTCTAATTTTTAATTTTTTTGTATCAAATTCTTTATTTAATTTATAATTTGTCCCTACTATATCTTTATTAATAATATTTTTAAAATATGAATTAGGAATATACGCATCATTTTTCATTTCAATTTCGGTAGCTTCTTTTAAAGTAGTATCCTTTACGCTGTCAATTCTTAAAATATCTTCATGTCTTCCAAGTGCGGGATATATTGATGGCTTTTTTAGTTTATCTAATATTTTATTAAATAAACTTTCATCTTCTGGTATGATATGAATTATTAGATTAGCGTCTATTATAAGTTCGACATATCCCAAACCTCTTGTTATGCCGTCTTTACCTTTTCCCGTTTTATCTTTAAGTGCGCTTCTAAAGTAATCAGCTGTTCCACCTATTCCTTTTTCATTTTTTCTATAAACAAAGTAATGATGTCTATTACTAATTTTATACTCTTTATTTTTACTATTATAAGTATAAGGTTCAAATTGTATTCCAAAAAAATATTTAGTATACATATTAGATACGGAACTTGAACTTGTGCCTTGTATACTAATTTTCATCGGAATATAATTTTCCTCAAAACCGCATGCTTTGTGTATCATACCTATAACGGTTGAATAAGGCGGTAATGGATAACTTTCTTGAAATGATATACTTATAGGCTTTTTATAATTTACCATGTTTTGATAGCATTCTATTTTTATAGCTCTATTAAACATAATATTTATCTACCTCTTTTAAAAGCAAATCAAATACTTCTTTTATTGTTTTTGGATTAAATGCCTTTTTTATATCTTCAGAATTATTAAATACAGAACCCAAATAACCAATGATAGTATTATTTTTTATTTCATTATCAATATTTTCTAATGTGTTCTTAATAGTATTTATATCTAAATCAATAGTATTTTTTATTAAATTTAATTTATTATCAAAAAAAGGATTTTTTATATTATAAACTCCGCCTATAATAAATACAGGAATTAAAGTTTCTCTTCTCCCTCTAATATTCCTATACAATAATTTAATAACATTTAATAAATCTTTTACTCTTTTAGCTTTTTCTTTTGGAAGTATTTCAATAGGCTCTTTAGCCAATTTTATCTCGTCTATCCCTACTTTATTTAAATCAATAGTAATTGTATAAGCGTAAAGCGATTTATGTATTTCAACTTGAACTAAACTATTATCCAAATTTTTTCTTTTGGCAAGTCCTGAATTTGTTAAAAAATCCAAATTACTACTATATGGTTCAAGAGATATAGCGTTACTTAATCTTACTACGGCTCTTCTCGTATCTGAAGAAGTTTCTGCATCCGTTTTCATATATCCGAACAAATCTATTTCTTCAAATTCTTTTATATTTGAATTTGGAGCAAATTGCACAACCTTTTTATTGCCTTTTCCTTTAGGTTCTACATCCGTTTTGTTCCATCCGTATTCGTCCATTAATTGTTCAACTATGCTATATCGCAAAGCTTGTCTCGATATATATGTGTATATATTTCCATCAGCTCTGCTTATTTTCTTTAATGAGGAATAATTACTTCCTCCTTCTCCATAATTAGCGCTTTCTAATTCGCAAATAATACTTAAAGTTAAACCTTTATTTTCCATTTTTTACTCCTTTTTTATAATCTGAAGATTTAAGTCCTAATATAAATGCATATCCAATTTCCCTAAAATCATCTATACTTTGTGAAACTTCAGAAAGTATCTTTGGTATAGGTAAATCGTTAGCTATATACATTCTTATTATAGTATTAAAAAATAAGTCTCTATTTCCTGTTTGCACTGAATTTAATAATTGGTAAATAAATCCTTTTATTTTATTATCAGCTTCTTTTGGGTCTCCCAAGTCCTTTTTTAACTTATAACCCGCTTTTCTACCTCTTTGAGCATTTGTAAGTTTTTGAGATTGTTGATTAATATCTTTTTTATCATTTTCATTATTTTCTTTTTTATTATTCATGTTATATCCTCCAATATATTTTTGTTTTATTTGAATTTTTAATAATGAATATAAAAAATTTAAACTCATTTTTGGTTTTTTATTATTTTCTTTATTATCTTTTTTATGACTATTTTCATCAGATAAGAAAGATATAATAATACTATATATTAAATTATATTGATTGCAATAATTAAATAGATTTTTTAAACATTCGTCAAAAATAGAAATTTTATTTTTTTCATTGCCAAATAAACTTATATCTCTTATTTTAGACAAAGTTTCAAATTCTTTTTTACAATTATGTATTATATTTAAAATATCCTTACTAATAATTTCTACGGAATAATATTTATTAGTTTTTATTTTATTTATAACTTGTATAGAAGCTAATTCTTTAGTTTTTAATTCTAACATTTTTTCTATTATTCTATTTACAATATCAATCTTTTTGACTTCAGAAATTTCTTTCTCAAATTTTTTATTTATTTCTATCAAATTATTTATTCTATTATTATAGTTAGCAAAAATAATACCGTTATTTGTATCCGTAAAACCAAGAATAGCGCATGAATAAATCATATAGCATATAGGGCAAATATATGTATCTGGTTTTTTATTCCAATAAACGGAAGTTTTTTTGCTCATATCTTCCGCTGAAGAAATTAAAAAACTTATTTTTATTTTAAAATCTGATTTGTTAAAGTTCCTATCGCAAATTATACAATTAGAAGATTTTTCATTTAAACCTGAAGCTACAAAATCATTACATTTTTCAAATAAATTATTTTTGATAGAATTAAATAAATCTACACTTTTTATAGAATTTCTTTTTGTTTGAGAATTATATTTTAAAAAAGCTATATCATAATAAATTAAAGAAATTTTATTAAGGGCTATTTGTGATAATATTAAATAATTTTTTAATTTAGAATTTTTAGAATTATTCAAATATTCTATAATATTTGAAAATGATTTCATTATTTCCTCTTCTTGTTTTTTCTTTTTTGCTTCTTCATAGGATTTAATAATTTTTCCAAATTTTTTATCTCCTATAATAGTGCAAATTGTATTTATATAGGCACTTTCAAACATTTTATAATAAAAATCCATACTCTTATTACTTAAATTTGAAATATTTAAATTACAAAGTTTATGTATTTTCGTGCTATCTCCAAATTTGTTTAATAGAATATTTATATATGCATTGGTTATTTTATCAATTTTATTTTTTATGAACTTTTTACTAACATACAAATCTTGCCCTTCATAATAATAATCTTTTATATCGTTTTTTATTTCTTCTTTATTTTTACCTTCACTTGCTCCAGCCTCTTTTAAAACTTCTATAAATCCTATAATTCCTGCATTAAAAAGAAATGTATCTAAACTTGCAAAAGGTTTTTCGTTTTCAAATTGTTTATTTTCTTTAGTAGATTTATTAATTTTTTTACTCGCCATAAAATTAACCTTCCTCGCTTTTTAATTCTTCTATTACTTCAAACATTCCGAATCCTTCGCTTCGTCTGCTGCCGATTCCCGTTTTATATAATATATTCAAAAGTTCGCTGTCGCCTTCTAATATATATTCTCCTATTGAAGAATTAATTAAAATATTCTTAAAACTAACGACTGTTTTTCTTGCCAAATTATTATAAGGCTTTAATTTTATATTTGAATTTACGCCGTTTAATTTTAAATCTTTAATTAATCTCGAAACTGAATAATTAATCTGTTCGTTAAAATCGCTATCGTTAAAATCAAAATAAATATCTGCTCCCTTTCGTTTTTTATTAATCGTTATTTCTTTATGATTTCTTAAAACTAAAGGACTTAAAAATTTTATGCGAACTCTGTTAGACATTATATTTTTTTCGTTTACCATAGTTATATTTTTTAATTCCATTTTATTATTTTTGAGCGGATAAGAATATTTTTCATTTTCTTTATTATCGATTTTCTTATTTATCATTGAATTAAACGAATTATAAAATTCTATAAACTGCTTATTATCATATATCGAAAAAAGAACATTGAAGTAATTTCTATCAAGCTCTATTTTTTCTTTCTCTATTTTTGGTTTTGGCAAATAAACTGAAAAAGTAAAAAATTTCACTGTCGGTTTTTCGCCGTATATTTCTTTATAACTTTCATTAAAATTCTTTTCCAAATTATTTTTTATAAAACTTAAAATTAATATTCTATAATCTTTAGGGATTATATTATTTTCAAGCTCGAAATGTAATTTTATTCTCATAATTTATACCAACTATTACTAATAATTTTATATAGTGTATTTTAACATTATTATTTTAATTGTCAATAAGAAATATGATAATTTATTAAAAATAAATAAAATTGAAAAGTTTTATAAAAATTTATTTAAATATATCGTTAGTAGCGTCAAACCAAAAAACAAAATCTAAATATTCCATCGGTATATTTTCTTTTTTAGAATATTCTACTAAATTCTCTTCGACTCTTATATAATTATTTTTTGTCAAACTTGTTTTTGGAGTCATTCCTTCTGGAAGTATTTCAAGTTTATCCATAACTCGCATAATATGTCTGTCTAATATTCCTATTTTTTGTCCGAATCCGATATTTCTTAAAAAATGACTCGCTTCTTTAAGTCCATAACCTTTAACTTCTTTAGCAAGTTGATTACGAAGTTCAACCATAGAATCGTTTTTTATTGCATAGTTTATTCTTTCTTTCAAAATAAATTTTTCTTTCGGAAAATAGAGTTTTCTTGCAAGAATTATATTTTGAGCTTTCATATTATGAAATCTTACATGCTTAATTAAAATATTTGCAACTTTTTCCGCGCTTCCATTAAAAAGCAAATTATGATTATAAAGTTCTATTATAGCCGCCGCTCCGCTTCTTGCTTTTGTTTGCGGAGTGCATATACAAAATGCAAGTTCTGCAAATAATCTTTTATCGTTATCTCTTTTGTAAACTCTCTTAAAATATTCCAATCTTCTTTTCATTCTTTCATGCAATATTTTATCTTTATATATTCCCATTAAATGTTTAGCGTATTCTTTATCCATAAAATAATAAACCTTATTTAGAAATTTAAATTTAATCGATTTTATAATTAAATATTATAAGGATTTCAAATCTTGAAACCATAATATTATTTTACTTTTATATTTGTATTTTTTCAACTTTTAATTTTTACATAAAATATGCAAAAACAAAACTGTATAAAATCATACTTGAAACAATATTATAAACAAAATATACTATATTAAAAAAATATATAAACTCTAAAGGTTATGAAATTATAATGCATAGAATAGATATAAATAATTTAAATCCTATAATAAAAGATTTGCTTAATTTAAGAGGAATAAAAACAAAATCCGATATATTCGATTTCTTTTTTCAAGATATATATTCTCTTTCAAGTCCTTTTGGAATAAAAGATATGAATATATTTGTCGATAGATTAAAAGAGGCGATAGAAAGCGAAGAGAAAATATTAATATACGGAGATAAAGACGCTGACGGAATAACTGCGGCGTCAATAATATATAACACTTTAAAATCCGTCACAAAAAATGTGGAGGCTTTCGTTCCCAATCATTCTACAGGCTACGGGCTTTCAAAATCTGTAATAGAGGAATACGCGAATTCTGGAACAAGTTTAATAATTACGGTAGACTGCGGAATTTCAAATGTAGAAGAAGTTGAATTTGCAAGAGAGCATTCTATAGATATAATAGTAACCGACCATCATGATATACCCGAAATTCTTCCAAACGCTTACGCTATTTTTAATCCAAAACTTTCAAATACGGGATTTGTTTCAAAAAATTTTGCAGGTTGCGTTGTCGCTCTTAAGTTGATGCAGGCTTTCGTTTTATCATATACAAGAGTTTATAATAAAGATATTATAATATTAGATTACGAAATCGATAAAAAAAATAATATTTTAAAAAAAGTAAAAGCTTTAAAAGCTACTAATTTTGTTCTAAATAGCGAGCCTTTCGGATTTGAAATTATAAAAGAAAATGAAAATTCTTATAAATCAATATATTCTGATTTTTATGACGAATTATTAACCGAAGACGAATTATTAGAAGAGCTTGCCACATATATGT
>OLHA01001432.1_pt1 | contig 12845 bp, 13 predicted proteins | sample 1605961 | NCBI WGS metagenome assembly OLHA01 (sample SAMN03283288) | human gut metagenome | biome: human-associated habitat; material: feces | host: Homo sapiens | place: Peru | collected 2012
GATAATACTTTATATGTAGAATTGGAATATCCCGCTCCATATTTTCCAGAATTAATTACTCATACTTCATATACTCCTTTAAGAGAAGATATTGTTAGCAAAAATGAAGACGGCTGGACTTTATCCGCTGAAACCATGATAGGAAACGGCGCTTTTAAGCTTGTAAAATGGGAACATGATTTAAGAATTACAATGCAGAAAAATACAAATTATTGGAATTATGAATCAGTAAAGCCCGACATTATTAATTTTGAGCTTATAGACGATGTTAATACGGCTATGGCAGGTATTCTTAACGAAGATATTTATTTTTATAAGACAACGCCTCCCAATGATAGAGAAAGATTGATTAAAGAAGGCATAGCAAAAGTTGTCCCTAATATCTCTCTATATTTTTACGAAGTCGACCATAGAAAGAAGCCTTTTAATGACGCAAGAGTTAGAAAAGCAATATCTTTGGCAATAGATAGAGATTATATAGTAAATACAATAATGAAAGCGGGCGAAATTACAGCGGCGGCTATAGTGCCTTACGATATAAAGGATGCAGACTCTAATAACGATTTTAGAATTAAGAAAAGAGAATATTTTTCAACTAAAAAAGAGGATTATCAGAAAAATGTTGAAGAAGCTAAAAAATTACTTGCAGATGCGGGCTATCCAAACGGAGAGAATTTTCCCGTATTTGAATTTATAACTAATCCAGGATTTCATATTACGGTTGCAGAGAGTATTCAAAATATGCTAAAAAAACATTTAAATATCGATATGGTTATTAAGCAAGAAGAATGGGCTGTTTTATTGCAAACTAGAAGAGATGGCAATTTTGATATGGCAAGACAAGGATGGGTTGGAGGATATAATAATCCTGTAGCATTTTTATCTTTAGTTAAAAGCGGTTATGTTCTTAACGAGGGAAGATATAGCAATTCAAATTTTGACGAAACTTTGAGATTAGCTTCAATTTCTAAAAGCGATAGCGAAAGAAGTATATATTTGCATAAAGCTGAAGATATCGCAATGAACGATATGGCTATTATACCTATATTCTATTATACGGGAACAGTGATGCAAAGCCCTAAACTTACTAATGTTATTTACGATATATTTAGCATATATAATTTTAAAAATGCGGAAATTATACGATAATAAAAAATTGATTATATTATTTCTACAATTTATATAGAAAGTATATTAATACAATAAACTATTTTATAATACGTTTGCCTATTAATTTTTTATAAAAAATATTAATTAAAAATATTTAATAAAAAACAAAAATTTTAAAATGTTTTAATATTATAATCAATAATTATTTATTCAAAACTTTGTATAAAAACTCTTTAGTTCTGCTATGTTTAGGATTATTAAAAAACTCTTCGGGTTTTTCGTCTTCAAGTATTTTGCCATCGTTCATAAATAATATTCTTGTCGCCACATTTTTTGCAAATCCCATTTCATGAGTCACTATAAGCATAGTCATTCCTTCTCTTGCAAGCTCAATCATAACATCCAAAACTTCCTTTATCATTTCAGGGTCAAGCGCCGAAGTAGGTTCGTCAAAAAGCATAACTTCAGGCTCCATTGCCAAAGCCCGCGCAATCGCTATTCTCTGTTTCTGTCCGCCAGAAAGTTGATTTGGGTAGGAATATTTTTTATCCAAAAGTCCCACTTTATTTAAAAGATTATCCGCCTTTTTTTCGGCTAATTCTACCGAATAATTTTTAATTTTTATAGGAGCTAATGTGATATTTTTTATAACATTTTTATGAGGAAATAAATTAAAATGTTGAAAAACCATCCCGACTTTTTCTCTTATTTTATTTATATTCGTTTCTTTGCTTAAAATATTCTCTCCGTCAATAAATATTTTTCCTTCGGAAGGCTCTTCAAGTCTGTTTATGCATCTTAAAAAAGTAGATTTTCCGCTTCCAGAAGGTCCGATTATCGCTATTATCTCGCCTTTTTCTACATTAATATCAATTCCGTTTAATACTTCAAGTTTGCCGAATCTTTTGTGTAAATTTTCTATTTTAATCACTTTCCTTTAATCCTTTTTCTATATTTCGCATAAACAGAGCAAAGATAGAAGTCAATATTAAATATATTATTCCAACCGCAATCAAAGGTTCTACTCCTCTATAAGTTTGACTTGTTATAATATTCGCCGAACGAAGCAAATCTATTCCTCCGATAAATCCTACAATAGAAGTTTCTTTAAGCAAAGTTATAAACTCGCTAACTAAAGCGGGAAGTATTTTTTTTATAGCTTGCGGAATTATAATTTCTTTCATTGATAAACCGTAATTCATTCCCAAAGCGCGAGAGGCTTCCATCTGTCCTTTATCGAGTCCTTCAATTCCAGCTCTTATTATTTCTGCTACATAAGCAGATGAGTTTATGCCAAATGCAATTCCCGAAATTAATAATATTGGAGTATTTCTTAAAGAACCGATAAAAATTACATTTGCCCAAATCATTAACTGAACTACCGCGGGAGTTCCTCTTATTAAATTGACAAATCCAAAAGCCAATTTTGAAATAGGATTAAAATTTTCGTATCCTTTTATATTTTTTAGCGGATAGAAATGCGAAAGTTCCATAAGCGCTATAAATATTCCAAGCGCGATTCCAAGCAATGCGGCAAAAGCTGTAGTTCCAATGGAAAATAGAAGCCCCTTAATCATATACATATATCTGCCGTTAGTAAAAAATATATCTTTAAGAAGCCCTAAATATTCCATTTAATTTTCCGTTTATATAATTTTTTATAATTAAAATTTTAAGATAAAAACTTTTTACAAATTAAAATATTTTTATTTAAAATATTTATTTAATAAAGCGTCATAAGTTCCGTTTTCTTTAAGAGTTGCTAAAGCTTTATTAATATCGTTCAAAAGTTGAGTATCTTCTTTTCTAATAGCTATTGCATATTCTTCGCTTTGAGAATCCGTTTCAATTAATTTTAATTCTGGGTTTTGAGCAGAGTAATTTTTTGCTGGCTCATAATCCAAAACTACGGCTTGAACTTTTTTAGATTTCAAAGCCATAATAGCTTCCGAAGTGGCGTTATATCTTTGAACTTTAACATTTGCTATTTCAGATACGATTATATCGCCCGTATATCCTAAAACCACGCCAACCTCTTTTCCGATTAAATTGTCGAAATTATTTATTCCGTTTTCGTCTTTATTAACTACTATAGCCTGTTGCGATTTATAATAAGATTCGGAGAAATTAACGAATTTTTTTCTTTCTTCAGTCGCCGTCATTCCCGCTATTATTAAATCTATTTTTTTTGTTTGTAATGCGGGAAGCAATCCGTCAAAAGCCATATCCTCAACTTCAATATCTTTGTTTATAAGTTTAGATATTTCGCCGATAAGTTCTATATCGAAACCTACAATATTTCCTCCATCTCTATACTCGAAAGGCTCGAACTCTGCATTTGTTCCAACATACAATTTTTTATTTTTCTTTTCGCATCCAATAATTGCAATAAAAATTATTGCAGAAATCATAATTAATTTTAGAATACTATTCTTTAACATAAAATACTCCTCAAAATTTTTAATTTTTTATTTAAATAATTTTATATAATTATTAGAAAAAATCAAGTAAAAATTATAAAATAATTATCTTTTTATAAATTTTAATCATTAATAAAATTTAAAATATTTATTTAAGACAGTGAAAATTTGACTTAACAATTTTGTCAAGGTTTTTTTATTATATAAAATTTCTATAACAAGGAGTGTTCACAATGAACAACAGACAGACAATTTCTAAATCTTTATTAATAATAATTGCTTTATTATTAATGGTAAGCTGCGGGAAGGATGATGACAAAAGACTAACTGATTCTAAAGATAGTGTCACTTCCTATAGAGTTTATACGAATGATATCGGCGACACCAACGATATCGGCGACACCAACGATATCGGAGATACCAATGATATCGGAGATACAAACGATAGCGGCGATACCAATAATAGTGGCGATGACGGAGAATGGGGATTAATTAGTTAAAATTTTTTAATTCCACAAGAATAAAGATTTAAGGCTCATGTTCTTTTATTTAAGAATATGAGTCCTTTTTATTTAACGATTTATATTTATATTTTTAGATTTTTTGCACTTGATACAATATATATTTAGATATAATATAACATAATTAATTTTAATATTTTAAGGAAAGTATAATGAAGTATCCTGAATTTTTTACGCCTTTTGTAATCTCCCCAAGTATTCCAATAAGATGGTATGGGCTTATGTATATAGTCGGAATAATCATTTCATGTTTGGTTTTGAATAGCATAAAAAAGAAAGGTTGGATTAAATATAATGACGATAACAACGGCGGAGTTTATGATATGGTTTTTTACGCCGCAGTGGGAGCGATAGCGGGCGCAAGAATAGGATATTTTTTATTTTATTCTCCAGCCACTTTTTTGAAGCCTTGGGAGATATTGGGAATAAATTTCGACAACGGAATAAGTTTTTCGGGTTTTGCAGGAATGTCTTTTCATGGCGGATTTATAGGAATGTGCATATCTTTAATTATTTTCAGTAAAAAATATCATTACAAAATTTTAGATATAGGCGACCATGCAACCTTGCCTTCAAGTTTATGTTTATTTTTTGGAAGAATAGGAAATTTTATGAATGCGGAACTTTACGGAAGAGTGACGGATTCTTTTATAGGAATGCAATTTCCTTTATATGATGCAGTCGGAGGATATGAAAATTGGAAGGCTATGTTTCCAGCTATAAGACCTTATACTGAAGCGAGGCATCCTTCTCAAATATACGAGGCGATTTTAGAAGGTTTGGTTTTGGCTTTGGTTTCTTATTTTATTTTATATTTAAGTCAAAAAAATAAAAAAATAAGAAGAGGGACGAGATTATGGGTTTGGATGATATTATACGGATTATTTAGAGCTTTTATAGAACAGTTTGCAAGAGATATAACCGAATGGACTATAGGACCTATAACTTCGGGAGCGATTTATTCTATATGTATGATTATAGTCGGAGTTGTAATGCTTATTTATACTTATGCTAAAAAATCCGATTAAATTAAAAATATAAAAAATATGATTAAAAAAAGAAAAAATAATTAGGAAATAGAAGATTTAAAATGAAAAAGCGGTATTAACGAAGAATACGAGTTTGAAATTGAAGTTATAGGATTTTTACGAGGAGACAAAGCTGAAGGATATTGTAGAAACTGCGAAGAGATTGGCGACAAATATAAATGCTCTTACGGTTGTCCCGTTAATTCCGAAGGATAAGGCATTTGCTCAAAAGTAATGACGATTATGTTTCCCGTTATGGAAGCCGTGCGAAGCGGAGGAGATTTGGAGAATATCGGCGGAGACGGTAAATATAGCAAGGTTATAGTTTGCCCAGACGGTTACGTAATTTTCAAACTTACGGCAAAGAAAACGGGAAACTAGAATTTTTTAAAGGCAATTTTTTAGATTGATTTTAATTTAGGAGATAATTAAATGGATTGTGTAAAGAAAATAAAAAATAAAATGAAATATATTAAAAAAATTACAAAAGATTTGAGATATGAATTAGGATATTATAGGGTTGAAGATATGGGATGCCCACATGAACAACCTAATGATTTACCATTAGGATATTCTGCAATATATATTTTTATATATAAATCTGAATTTTTAAAAATAGGAAAAGCAAATTCTAATAGCAATGCAAGATTTAAAAGCCAACATTATGGATTTAGCGCAAATAGCACTTTAGCAAAATCTCTATGTGAAGAAGAAGATTTTATTTCATTGGGAATAAATAAAGATAATGTAAAATCATGGATGCTTAAAAATTTATGGCGTATAAACATATATGTAAGAGCGGATGAAGAAAAAACAGAATTAGCAAAAACGGAATTAATAGAAGCAATTTTGCATTATGCATTTAGACCGAGATTTGAAGGAAATATACATTGATAGATTAATTTTAATTTAGCGAGGTTATTAATATAAAATAAAATGGTTTACGAAATATTTTCAAATAGATTATCAATCGGAATTATATCTTATTTTGTGTTTATAATATCGGCGAGCGCTCATGAATATTCGCATGCAAAAACTGCGTATAATTTCGGCGACAAGACGGCGCGAGATTTGGGAAGACTTACTTTAAACCCTTTCGCTCATATAGATATTTTAGGCACGGTAATTTTGCCTTTGCTTGCAGCTTTGACAGGAATTCCAATTATAGGTTGGATGAAAGCCGTTCCAGTTAATCCTAATAATTTTAAGAATTTTGAAAGAGACCAGGCTATAGTTTCGTTTGCGGGACCTTTTGCGAATTTAATAATAGCTTTTATATCTTTTATAATAATGAAAATTCTTACATTTCCAATTAAAGGAGTTTTTATTATAAATAAGTTAATCATAATTTTGCAATCTAACGATAATGTTATAACGAATATTATTTTAAATATAATTCCAATATTTCTTGCAATGCTGTTTATGTCTTACACTATCAATATAATGCTTATGTTTTTTAATCTTCTGCCTTTTCCTCCTTTGGACGGCGGATGGATATTGAGATTCTTTTTATCTCCAAAAGGAAAAAATACTTACGATAAAATATATCCTTACGGTTTTTTGATTTTATACGCTTTATTGTTTTTTGGAATATTAAGAACTATATTGTCGTTTATACAAAATATATCAAGTTATTTATTGGGCGATACATTTAAAACGATATTGTCTATTTGATTGTTATTTTTTCTACTAAAAGTAATTGAAAAAATTTATTCTTACTTTTTTGATACCAACGCTAAAGCGTGCAGAAGCCAAAAGTAATTAAAAAAACATTTCTTTTTTGGCATCTGCTCGTTTTAGTGTGTAAAAAAGAAATAAAAAATATTAATACTTAGGAATTTAAATTTCAATATCTATGGCTTACACAACTTTTTAGACTTTACTATCTTTTTGCATTGGGAGTTTTACCCTTTTGTCTCTAAATATAAAGCTTTATTTATATTTTTTACTTTATAAAAATCGTCATTGCTATAGATTTAATACGACAAGTTGGGCAAAAGCCAAACAACACATAAAACCCTTTTACTTTTTTAATATAAATAAAAACCTCTAAAACCCTAAACAAACAAAAACAAAAAAAAGAAGCTCGCCTATTTCAGACAAGTCTATTCAATATAAAAAATTATTTTTTATAATTAATTACAATTTAACGCTTGCAATAAATTTCAAATATGTTATAATTTTTAGTGGAAAGTTCGTTCAATTGGTAGAGCAGCGGTCTTGAAAACCGCCGGGCTAACACCCATGTGGGTTCGAGTCCCACACTTTCCGAATTTATACGGGGCTTTAGCTCATCTGGATAGAGCGCTGGTTTCCTAAACCGGGTGGGCAGGTTCGAGTCCTGTAAGCCCCAATTATGTCTAAATTTGAAAAATATTTGAATTATGAGATATAAAAAATGACTATAAAAAATCATATTTCATACCTGCTTAATATTAATAAACTCAAAAAGATAAAGCTAATAGTTTCCGATATTGACGGAGTAATGACTGACGGAAGAATTATATTTGACGATAACGGAGTCGAGAGTAAATTTTTTAATACTTTAGACGGAATGGGAATAGTTATGGCGTTGAAATCCGACATAAAAATTGCTATAATATCGGGAGGAAAAGCTAATTGCGTGAGAGAAAGATTCGATAAATTTAAAGCGCATAATTTTGAAGATTTAATACTTGGAGAAGATTATAAAATGCCTTCAATTTTGACTTTAATTAAAAAATATAGTTTAAATAAAGAGGAATTGGCATATATAGGAGACGATATTATAGATTTAGCGCCGATTAAATATGCGGGAGTTTCATTCGTTCCTAAAAATGCAATTAAAGAAGCTAAAAAGTTGGCTACTATAACGATAAATAAAAAAGGCGGCGATGGAGTCGTGAGAGAGGTTATAGATATGATTTTAAAAGCAAAGGGGCTTTATAATGAAGTTATTAAAGAAATTTGCAAGTTTTAATTTGATTATAATTTTTATTATTTTTTCTTGCACGAATTTTAACGAAATTGACAATAATAATATGAGCGAAGAATTTATTCCTCCGCCTGAAATGGAATTTTTCGGTTTTAGAAGAGAAAGCTATAATACAAATTTTAAGCAGATGGAATTATTTGCAACGAACGCTAAATTTTACGAAAAAAGAAAAATGATAGAGCTTTACGATATGCAAACTTATACTTATGAATCAAATAAAAAAATTGCCGCAAGAATATCGGGAGATTTTGTTAATGTAAATCAAGATAGTTTATTTATCGATATATTTACAAATGTTGAGGCAAAATCTTCTAATAATACGACTTTATACAGCGAGCATGTTCAATGGGATAATCGAAATAAATTTTTTATGAGTCCAGGTCCCGTTAAAGTGGAGCAAGAAGACGGAAGTTGGTTAACGGGAAGCAGTATGGTAGGAGATATGTCTATGGAAAATATAATTATATATAATGAAGTTGACGAAGGAAACGCCATAGGAGTGCCAATTGAAGAAGAACAATAAAATATTTATATTATTATTTATAATAGTTTCTTCGCTATTTTCTCAATCAGAAACGCGTTCGCCTTCAAGAAGAAGCGCCGATAAATTTACTTACGATAATAAAGGGCAAGTTTTTCAATATACGGGAAATTCAAAAATGGAAGATTCTTCTGCGATTATAACAAGCCATGTAATGACATTCTATAAAGAAACGGAAATTGCAACTTTCAGCGGAAATGTTAGACTTTATAGCAAAACTAACGGCTCTACGATAAACGCGGGATATGCAAGTTATGACGGAAAAACTAAATACGCTTATGCAAGAAACAAACCTATTTTAAGGTCTTCTACAAATAATGTTACAATAAGAAGTTCTTATATGGAAAGAGATTTTAATACTCCGATGGCAAAAGCTATAAGTAATGTTCATTTAACTCATATAGATAAAGAAAACGACAAAAAAACGGACGGTTATGCAGACGAGCTATCATATAATATGGACACTCAAGTATCCGTCTTAAAAGGAAATCCAAGATTATATCAAGGAAACGATAGAATAGAAGGCGAAATATTAGAATATAATTCTAAAATTTCAGAAGCGAATGTTATGGGAAGAGGAAAAATATATATTCTTCAAACTAATAATTATGTCGAGGGAACAAAAACTAATAATGAAAGTCAATTTAGTAATTATAATATCGTAACCGCCGATAGAATAGTCGTTAATGATTATGCGGGAAAGGACGGGCAAACAAGAACTTTATACGCTTACGGAAATGTTACGGCTTATTTTTACGAAGAGAATATGATTCTTAAAGGCGGATATGTTGAATATGAAATTGAAAACGAACATATGTATATGTATCAAGAGCCTTCAGTGAGAATACCAAATAGAGGAATCATAGCTTTTGGAGAATGGATAGAATATAAAAAAGACGGCGAGTCTAACCAATTCAAAGATATTATTTTTCATAACGATGTAGTGCTTGTCGATTATGACGAGAGTTTATCGCTTGAAGGAGAATTATTGCATTTGGACCCAGACACTAAAATCGCCACAATCAGCGGAGAGCCTTGCGCTTATGTTGAAGATAGAAGTATAAAAATAATTTCTGTCACGATGCAAATGTTTAATGACGATGAAAAATTAAGAGCGAACGGCGATGTTTTTGTAGAAAGTAAAGATATGAATTCTAGAAGCGCTTGGGCTACTTATTTTGATAGAAGAAAATATTTAAGATTATGGGGCGAGACTCCTTATTTAAAACAAGGCGAGAGCATTGTTCGAGGAAGAGAAATAAAATATTATATTGAAACGGAAAAAATAGAGGCTTACGGAGTTAGCGGAGAGATACCCGAATAATATGCCGAAATCAATTTTTTTCATTTTTTCTATTTTATTTATAATATCATGTCAAAAAAGTATAAAACCTCTTAACAAAAATCTTCAATATTCTATAAATATAATGTATGTTAAAGACGATAATTTGGCTTCTTTTGAGCTTATGGATTTTATGAATATTTTTAATCATAGAATGCCTTTTTTAACTTATAAAATTTTAGGTTATAAAATAAAATATAATTTGGCTTCGGGAAATAGTCCTCAAGGTTTTTATAAATCAAATAGAAATATATTTAATAAAAAAAAGAAATTATTTGAAGAAAAAAATCTATCGTTTGAAAATATTATATACTCCGATAAATATTGGAAAATAATCGGAAGAGAGATTGAAAATTATAATATAATAATAGTCAATATTCCTATAAACTCAAACGACAAACTTATAGACAGATTGGTTTTAGAAAATAAAAAAATTAATCCTACAAAATCTCTTGCTATTGTTAGCCTTTATCCTTTGCTTTCAAACGAAAAAATAAAATATTTGGATAATAAAATTTTATTAAATATATTTGAATATTATATTCTTCAAACCGTAGCTATGATTTTTGCAAAATACGATATTCATGAACTTGAAAGACATTCTATAATGGCGGAAGTAAAAGATTTTGATTATTATAATTGGTATATCAATATAATTAATTTTAATTTAAGAGAACCTTATAAGAGTATAAAAAGATACGATTAGATTAATTTTTTAATTTTAGTTATTTTAATAAAAATATAACGATAATAAAATGCAAATTTGCTTTGACAAAACTTAATTTTATAGTAGAATAAAATAATTATGAGAATTGCATTTTTCGATTTAGACAAAACCATTATAAAAAAAGATTCTATAATTCCGTTTATGATTTTCTACTTTAAAAAAAATCCAAAAAGTATAATTTATTATTTCAAACTTATTCCTTATTTAATTTTATTCTTTTTAAAAATTATAGATAATAATAAAATAAAATATGAAATAGCGTCAATATTCAGAAATATAACTATAGAATTTGGGGAAAAAATAGGAAAAGAATTTGCAGACTCTATAATTCCAAAATTATATTTCAAAGACGCTTTAGAAGAAATAAAAAAACTCAAAGGCAAAGGTTATACTCTTATTATGGTTACGGCGAGTTTTGAATTATATGCAAAATTTATAGCAAAAAATTTGGGTTTCAATAAATGTATGGGAACGGAGCTTTGGACATTTAGAGGAAAATTCACGGGTTATATGTATGGTAAAAATTGCTATGGAGCTGCAAAAAGATATAGATTATTTACCGAGCATATTTTTCCTAATCATAAATATAAAAATATAGCCTATAGCGATTCAATAAGCGATTTACCGCTTTTAAATTTTGCCGAAACTAAAATATGCGTTAATCCGAATAATAAATTTAGAAAATATATTTTAAATAATAACGAAGGTTTTTTAATTGTAAAATGGAGATAATAAATGAAAGATAATATTTTAGAAAATAAAATAAATATAACGGAAATTATAAAAGAAGTTGAAATTCAAAAAAAAGAAAATATTATTGATAAAATTAATAATTATTTGGATATTAATAATTTTGAATACGCGAAAAGATTGGCAGAAGAATTGATAAAAAAAGAACCGAAATATAAAGAAGCTTATTTGGTTTTGTCGGATATTTATTATGAGGAAGAAAATTATAAAGCCGTTATAGATATTTTAAGTAAAGGATTAAATTATATAAATAACGATAAAGATTTGCTTGAAAATAAAATAGAAGCGCTCACGAGTCTTTATAAATACGAAGAGGCAAAAATAGTAATAAACAATTTAATAAAATTAGGAAATGCAGATTCTTCAATTTACGGACAATTTGGCGTAATTTTATCTATGGAAGGAAAATATAAAGAAGCTTTGGAGCAATACAAAAAAGCGATTTCTCTAAATTATAACGATATAGCTTCTATGATTAATATGTCAATAACTTATAAGGCAATGTATTTATATGACGATGCGATAAATATTTTAGAAAGAGCTTTAACGGTAAAAAAAGATAATAATATTTTAAGTAGAATAAACGATATAAAAATTATAAAAGAAAAATCGAATTTCTATGCGGGAAAATTGACTCCTATTCAGGCAAATCCCGATAGATTTAATTTGCTCGTTCCCGAAAATTTTAACGCTAAAATTGAAAACGGAATTTTGAAAATAGAAAATGAAAATAATTCAATATCGATTATGATTAGTTATGAGAGTTTAAATTTAAAAAACGAAGAGATAAATAATATAATAAACGATTTTAAGACAAAATGCGGAGAGATATATTCTATAGTTTCGCCTCTTTCTATAGAAAACAGAAAAGAATATAACGATACTTTTGCAAATATTATATTTACTTCAAAATTTAAAAATAATTATACTTTCAACGCTATGGCGATTGCGATTAAAAATAAAGAATCGATTATTTTAACTTTATCTTCGAGCGTTTATATAAGCGCTTATTTAATATCTTTTGCAAAAAATATTATTAACAGCCTTTATTTTAAGTAAAATGAAAGAAACGGAAATAATAAAAGAAATAAATAAAATAATTAAAAGTTTGAATAAGATTCCCGAACCTTTTTCCGTTGACGGAATAATTAAAATCTTTGAAAATAATTCAAAAAAATTAATTAAAAATTTTTCTATTTATTTTAATAAAGAAAACGGAGAGACAATTTTATGGTATGTTTCAAATAATAAGTTCGATTTAAAAAATGGATGCGAATATAAATTAATTGCAAGAAATTATAATTTTGGTTTTATTATAATAGAAAGCGATATTGAAAAAGAATATTTATATTTATTAATCAATCATTTTGCTTTAATACTTTACAGCGAAAAATTATCTTTCTTGGCAAACAGAGATAAACTCACGGGAATT
>OLHA01001433.1_pt1 | contig 12840 bp, 7 predicted proteins | sample 1605961 | NCBI WGS metagenome assembly OLHA01 (sample SAMN03283288) | human gut metagenome | biome: human-associated habitat; material: feces | host: Homo sapiens | place: Peru | collected 2012
CGTCAAAACCCGACTGTTAAACCCTGACCGTCAAACTCAGACCGTCAAAACCCGACTGTCAAAACCTGACCGTCAATCTCAGACCGTCAAAACCTGACCGTCAAAACCTGACTGTCAAAACCTGACTGTTAAAACCTGACCGTCAAAGGCACATTAAAGTTCACATCTTTCACTTATACAACAAAACAAATGGGATTTCTGGCAGAAACTGCCACTGAAAAAAGATATGTTTACCATAGCATATCCCCACCTTCCTGGCAAGGAAATCTTTACGTATACTGCATGTATGTAATTGCAAAACGTATTCTACCTGTGACCATCATAAAAAAGACACACAATGCGATACCCTCTCACATTGTGTGTCTTTTCTTAAATCCCAATACTAATCAAGCAAAAACAAATTCTGGGATTCCATTTTCACAGTAGTTTTTCCCACTCTTGGTGTTCCATCCGGATTTTTGGACTTATTGTTATAAATTTCAAAAACAATATCCCCTTCCTTCTTTTTGTTTTCCCCTGTCGTATCATAAATAAAGTAATACTCACCCATATTTTTCAGGTTTTCAAACACATATTTTTTAGGATTCTCCTTCGTTGCTTTTCCCTCAATCACCGTTCCGTCTTTTTTGTAAATTTTATCTACGTAAGTTCCATCTTTGTATTGGATCGAACAGGTCAGCTTCGTTCTGACGGTATTCAGTTCGACCGGGCTGAAGCGGATTTTTTCCTTAGTGCCGTCAAGGTTATTTCCATATTCTTTCATCCAGTTCATCTTATACACCAGATTCGGATCACTTCCATTTCCAGACTCCTCTTTTAAAAGCTCCGCCTCTTCATTCAGGATCTCGACCATTGGCGGCTCATATGTGGTACGGTATGCGGCAATCATCGTATTAATGAAAAGCTTTGCCTCCATATCTCCATCTACCGTAGAATGACCTACTCCGGAATAAAAAACATTTCCCTTACTGTAAATATAGTAATTATTGGCGGCATCATTCGGGGAAGCCCCATAGGTGGCACCGGTTCCATCTCCGTTTGAATCCGTACCCGCCCATGCACACGGATCTCCGTTCTCATTATCCGAAAGACAGTACCAGACCGTAACTTCTGGATCTTCCATGTCCAGCTGATACCACTGCCCATGCGTTGATGCAATTTTGAGTGTTTCGTCAATTTTAAACGGATATTCCGTAATCTGTCCCGTATTCGTCTTCGTTGCACGCTTTGCCAGGTCATTATTATTGTTAAATCCTGTCAATTTCACGTTATTGTCATTCACGCCACAGATATATTCATCATTTTTATAACTTCTGATCATATACCGGTATGGGATTATTTGATCCGTATTTTTCCTTTTCCATCCCAGACGTTTCATGGCATAGTAAGTAAATCCCTGTGTATTACCAAGTGCCGTTGTAGAAAGTGTACCATCACTGCCAACTGTTGTCTGGGTCATTGTATCATACTTATGTTTCGCCTGATAAGCCAGCAGTTCCTTTCGTTCGCTCTCGGTCAGCTTCCCACTCACAGCTTTATACCGGTTCATTCCCATGACATCACGCAGATATGTATTGGCAGAATATCCGAAATTCCCACTGACCACATTATGCATAGAAGTAAAATCATGCGTAAACAAAACACTTTTTCCAGAGGCGATAAAATATTTCAGGAAATCAATCGCACCGTTTTCATTCGACATATTTACCTTATGGAACGTATCGCCAAATCCCAGAATAAACATATTGTATGTATTATACAGTTCCTTTTGTTTTTTCGACATTTTAGCTGGATTTTCGTTTCCTTTTTGGGCTGAAATATCCCGGGAATAATCATACACAAATTTCTCCCCGAAATAATCCTTCTGAAAATCAGAAACCGTAGTCGTTACCACGGTAATTTTATAATCATTCAATGCATTATAATATTTCGTAAACAGCGTATTTTCTTCCAGATTTAGATACCCATCATACTCCTTCTTATTTTTAGGCTTCTCAGCCGGCATAATCTGAAGCACCTTAATCTCCCGTTTCTGTCCGGTCTGGTTTTTTGCAACCGAGCAGCCGGTACGTGTAAAATGAATGTCCGGATTATCTTTGCGGTATACAACAATCTTCCACTGGATCAGTCCGAAGTACAGTTTGGAAAGTTTTACCGGTGTAATGTTCTGTTCCCCGTTTCCTGCCGTAAAAACATCTCCCTCATAATAAACTTCCCCTGTATCATCCGAATCAGCCGCATCCCCGGAGCCATCCACATCTGCCAGCCCCTCTTCAAATTTACCATCCTGATTCTGGTCAATATAAACTTTACACTGATACTGTGCCGATGGCACATCCGTCACCTGAAAACCAAAATCAAGTTTTGATCTGCCAAAACCGTCCACATCCAGATAATTTGCCTGACTGTCATCTACGGAAACAGACGTATCATTTTTCCCCTCAGACGAAGTCGTTCCCTGATATTCATTTGGCAGTTTTGTAAACGTAATTTTCGGACAGACCTCTTTTACCTTTGCAATCAGCCCATTGCTATCTGACGTCTGGTAAATGGTTTTCTTTTCCTTCTTACTCTCCCTGACCAGATCTGCAAGGTTTGAACCGGCATCTATTTTATCGGACAGGCGATAGAGGTCATCAACCGCAACAACCGGATAACCGGCATGTAAAAAGTTCTCCAGTTCCGCTTTCTTAATCTTTGTAATGTCATTTCCCGGGAAACGGAGTGTCGTATCCTCTATAACATTATTTCCGCTTCCAGCCCACAGGAACTTGACCGAACGGCTTATGCCGTCTGACCTGCTATACTCTGCACTGGTCATTTTATCTCCGGTATGGAAATATATTTTTCCATTCATGGAAGTATCATTCCACACCGTCTGATTCTCTTTGATCCATTTCACATTGCCATCTGCATCTTTATAGGTTACATCCTTTTCTACCAGATTGTAAGCGCCCTGATCCAGCCCAAGATAAATCATGTTGTACTTGCTGTTTAGATCCTCCGTGGAACCAATAAACTCTGCCGTAGTCATATGGGTAATCTTAATATCCCCGATAAAATTCGGAATCATAAGCTGGATATAACTCTTTTTCAGCGAGTACCCGTTCTTTCGGTCATAGCATGGCTCAATATCCAATATCCGCAGTTCTCCATCCACATGATCCTTTGATGTTTTATATCCGAGAATATAACGGACTGCATCTGCCGGTGTCGCTTTGGGATCATTTCCTGTAAATTCCTTAAAATCCGTAAACTTAGACTTCGGATCCGATGCCGGAACCGTTCCCGTGCCAAAATCCTGTGTGGAAGTTTTATCCCCCTTAAACACAAACATTCTGCCATTTAAATATCCCTGATTTTCATCGGATGTAAGTTCCCCTGCGGTTTTATATGTTTCCCATTTGTCCAGCTTCGTCCAGTAATGGTACCAGTTTTCACCAATCACACGTCCATCCACATCGGACGGAAGGAACGTAAACTTCGACCAGTATGCCCGTGCATCCCCTGTCTGTGCAGTAAACACCCCCGTCTCAACCCCGTCAATTTTCTCCGTCTGAATCAGCGCATCCTCTCCGCCATCCAGATACAGGCGTTCAAACAGTTCTGAATCCATGGAAAACAGCATCACTGCCAGTTTATACATATTATTGTTATAGCCGGTATCATTATATGTATAAATGGTGGGTTTCATATTCCAGTCCAGAATATGAAACGTAACCGATTTTCCCCCACTTAAAGATCCCTGTGTAGCTATATACACCCCGGAATCCATAAAAATCGGGGCATAGTTCTCCTCCTGATTGATCTTCTTATACATTTTCTTGACAACATCCCAGCTGATATCTTTCGATCCATTAAATCCATCCGTATACGAAGAAACAGACGAATGCTTTCCGTACCTGTTGTGTTTTTTCCAGATCTCTCTGATATTATCACCCCCGGAATGTACCTTTGGGGAAATCACATACAGATCCGCATAATCTGCCCATTCCGGCCGTGCATTCAGCTCTTCCGGTGTAATCGTTTTAATAATCACCGAATAATTGTCTGCTTCCTCCTGTGTTTTACAGCCGATACTGTCCTTTAAAAAATAATCATTGTTTTTATATAGATAGTAATTCTCTGTTACATTGATATTATCCTTTGATTTATCACCGGTACTTTTTCTTTTTGTATAAATCCGGTCGCCCTCATTGGTAAGTTCACGATCCGTCTTTTCATCAAATGTCTGATCTTTATAATCCGATTTTTCGAAATCATTTACTGTATGCCAGATAATATTTCCATGATCCTGTCTGACAAACGATAAGCTTTCATTTCCGTCTTCCCCTTTTACAATTTTTTGGACAAACGTTCCTTCCCCATCTTTGACGCGCTCATAGTATCCGGTATATTCTGCATCTTTCATGCCATCCTCACAGACACGCATATTTCCAGAATATTTTGAAATGTCCCCTTCTGGCTCATCCGGGAAAAAATAAGCCGTTTTCATTTCACATTTTGCACCGGTTATTGTTTTAACCGTATTAATATCAGCATTTCCATAACGCATATCTTCGACATTTACCGGTTCACATCCACTGATCTGGTATCCAAACTCTGCGTATTCTTCATAAGGCACAATTTCAAGAATCAGAAACGGATTTTCCCTGGTTCCAAGCTTTGCCGCTGCGGCATTCGCATCGTAAATGTTGCGCTTCGACTCCGGAATCTGCTCTATCTGGTCAACGACTCCTCTTGTCATCACCGGAAGTTTCTCATCCGCCTTTAATTTATTCCGGTACCCGACAACTCCAAGACAGACAACAAGCACCCCCAGCATACAGACTGCGGATGCAATTCTTTTATTCCTGTTTCCGTTATTTTTTTTCTGCCGATGCCATCTTACCATCTTCAATACGAACGCCCCTTCCTTACCTGAGTACATTTCTCAGCTTGAATTCATTTTGTATCGTATACTTCTGTTCCAGATATTGCATATCAAAAGAAACCGCAACGGATGCCTTTTCCGTGGAAGCATTTACTGTGCCGGTAAATGCCGTAACATATTCGCCGATCAGATTTTCCTGCACCTCATCCGTAGCTGCAGAAATCACCGTTGTATCGGTTTTTGGATCTGCCACAGCCATTTTCTTTGTATATAATTTTTTTCCACCTGCAGAGATCCAGATCACCCGCTTGCTTGCAGCCTCCGGGGCTGCGGCACCTGCCGGATTGGTTACCGACGGGGTGTTCGGAATCGTATAAATGGCGATCCCACGGACACCGGACACGGATGGGTCAAGTTCCTCCACCCGGTTTCCTTCCATCACCCACATGCCGATCTGCTCCATCAGAATCTGTGACTCCGACTGCAGATCAATCTGCGCAGACGCGTGGTTATAATTTTTGTGCGCCATTCCAAGGAAAAGCGTTGCAGCGCCTAAAATAACCGTTGAAATTGCAATCGCGATAATCAGTTCCACAAGCGTAATTCCCCTATGATCGTTCGGCACACTGCCACCCCCTTTAAAAAGTTACTGCTCCGTAAAATGCCTGCCGGTATCTTTCACCAGCCGGATTGTGTATGCCGGGACACCATCAATATAAATGGCATTCACATTTGTACAATCGTCATAAAATGCCGTTTTCTTATAGGCAATCTTAATAAATGTCCCACCGGCACCCGGTTCTGTCAGTTCCTCCCCGGTGCTGCTGTCCTTACGGATTTTAATTGTATTATTACACAGCTTCGTCCCGTCAGATGTCAGCTTTGTATCGTCAAAACTGCCCAGATTATCGGACAGGACACGCGTATAATATCCATTGTCCAGCTTGTAAATATACAGATAAGAACTGCCGGCTTTGCTCATCGTCCTGACCTGAAGCGCATCCAGCGAAGAATCCAGCGTCCTTACCACCTTCTGCGTATTGGCATAGTGCAGATGCCCGATCATCATGACAGACGTGCTTGCAAGAATGCCAATAATCGCAATAACGATAATGATTTCAACGAGCGTAATTCCATTCTGCCCCAAAAGTTTTCGTTTCTTCATTGGCACACCCCTTACCCGTTCTTCTTCCAATTATCATAGTTCAAATAAGAATCCAGATCAAGGTTTCCGGAAATATTTGATGCCGCAAGGGAAGAACAGCCTTTGAAAAACTGGGAAAACAGCGGAGTATCCCGTTTCTGGTCCTCGGTAAACAGCTGGGAAACCAAAAGCTTGTTTCCCCGTACCGAAGCATTGGAATCAAAAGAGATCACCCCACCGGAAATAATCATTCCCTCAAACTGGCCGGACACCCTGACATCCCCGGTTGCAATGACAATTCCCTTTGTAACCGTAGCTGGAAGTGCATAAGTTCCGGCATTTTCAATCAGGTATACATCCGCAGCCGGGGAATACACCGTTTCCGAAGCCGTCGGGGATGCCTTGTGTTTCTCCACCTCTGTGGTAAATGCACTCCGGTCAATCAGATAGTCAAACAGCGGATTTACCGTTTTGTCAATCACTTCATGCCCACTGGCATCCGTAGATGTCAGACGGACATTGTCTTCGGTCACTCCCTGCCCCTGATCCGTCAGTCCCAGTTCCAGCGACTTATAGCGCACGGCAAGCTTCGAACAGTACTTCCAGTATAACCCACTGCTGTCTTTCCAGTTATCCGGCGCAATCGTATACGTTCCAACCTCCAGCATATCTGCAGAAGCCGCCCGTTTTAAAATGTCCCCGGAAAACGTCATAATCGTATTGGAATCCACAATCAATGCATCCTCATCCAGATAGATATTGGCATACTGTGCCGTTTTCCCCTGATTGTTCACATAATACTCGGAAAAAAAGTCATTCGCAGACTTCTCCGAATTAAAATTCAGGTAATAATAGACCCCACCCGGAAAATAATAGGGAACCACCTGCCGGCTGCTGTTTAAATATCCTTTCAGCGTACTTTCACTGATTCCGGTATATGCCGCATACTTCTTTTGATCCAGACTTCTGCCATCTCCCGACACATATTCCAGTGGAACATAATATGCCAGCTGGTTCGTCCGCGCGGAGATGGACTCGCCCATCAGAATATCCTCGTTACTGGCATCGAGCTTTCGCGAAATAAACGTCCGCCCTGCCAAAAGCAGGTAATTCAACCCTTTGATATCCAGATGGCTGCTTTTTCCATTGACCATCATGGCACTGCTAAACTCCGCCTTTTTCGCAGAATCCGGATCCTGTGCGCCATAATCTTTCTGAAAATTATAGCCGTAATAATTGCCCTGCAAAGTCACGGAACTCCCCCTGCCAGCCAGTTCCAGATCATCCGCCACATACATATTTCCGTTCATATGGATAGAGGAAGCACCGTTTGTCCCGGCAGACGATGTCCTTATATTTTCCGCCCAGATCGAGGAACCACCGTCCCCGACCGTCAGGTCTGATCCGCTCTCCGTCACGATATCCCCACGTGTAAGAACCGTCTTCCCCTTGATCGTACCGTTTCCGCCCGTGGACGCATAAATTCCGTCTGCCCCGGCATACACACTGCCATCCACTGTCACATTCTGTGCCCCGATGTTGATCTGTCTGTCGGCTATCAGCGCATAACGCATAAACTCCTGCACCTGCCCCCTGCCGGAGAAATTCATCTTCGGAGTAGAAAACACCAGGTCGGTTTTGATCGTTGTCTCATAATCCTGTGCATCCTTATACCGGATCTGCACACCCTTTAACGTAAACGTCCCTGCGCCGTAATCCACCTCATATTTGGGATCTGCGGCAGGAATATAACAACCCTGGTCTGCGGCTTCTTTGATGCAGCTTTTTACCGTATCCGTATCATAGCCGGAAACCCGGTACGCCACATTGCCGGAAGCGTCCATGGTATCCGATGCACCAACTGCCGGATCTGTGTGGTTTTCTGCAAACTGCTTCTGCAGCCCGTCCATATATCTGGTGGCAAATACTTTCTGCACATCCCCGCCGGAAGCAGAATACGTCAGGTAATTTTCAAGGACATCCGCATACGCTTTCTCCAGTGACTGCTCTGCAAGTTCCCTTGCACCGGCACGCAGATTATCCATCAGTTCATCCGCACTGTAGAAATTTTTTTTCGTGCCGCGTTCCACTTCCTTCATCTCAATATTGACAATCGTAATCTTGGTGATCACCACGGCAATCAGGCTTACCACAACCATCAGAACCAGTACGGCAAGCAGGGAGGCACCACGGTTATCCTGTTTGAACCGGTTTCCTTTCATCGCTACTCTCCTTTCGACGTGCTGACCGTAATATAACGGTACTTTTCCTTATCCGGATTGTTTCCGCCCTTGCCTTTCTTATATACACAAACCGTCAGATCGACCTTTCGCACTCCCCCGCTGCTTGCCACCAGAGGGGCAACCGACCCAGCCGGCAGCTTAAAGCTGTCCTGATAAATTGCTCCCTTGTTGGTCACCGCAGCCGGATCATCCGGATACGACTTGTTGCCAAGGTTTGATGCCACAGACGGCATCGGGCATCCCTGCGGCAACACCGTCATCTTATAATCCGGTCTGATGCTGTTGACATCCGCAATATTCTGGCATACAAACACCAGCTTGGGATTCACACCGGCAGCGTATGTAACCTCCATCGTATCGCTGTCCTGTGCCACATGGTACATAAGGTAAATATGCTCCACATCACGGATGTCTTCCTCTGCAAACTCATTACATTCGTATACTTCCGAAGGATCTATGCCCAATACCTCATCGCCTGTTTCCCCACATGTATAGCTGCATGCCACCCGGACATGCGTACTGTCTGCCGTAACCGAAAATTTCCGCTTCATCTTCGCCTGCAGTTCGCTATCCCCAAGCGGAAGCGTCCCCGGATGTGCAGCGGCATATGTCATATTTTTTTCCGAAAAATACGTCATTGCTTCCTGCAGCTGGTTATGTTCCAGTGCCACGACATCCTTTGTGTCATCAATCCCTTCGATCTGTGGGATATTGGTGTCATTTTCAGCTGCAGCCGTACTGACAGAAACCTCGACATCATACGTGCTGCCAGAAGTGCCTGCCGCCGCGTAGTACACATTCTCCGCCTGAAATGCCGGTGCCGGGGCAGCCGCCGGAGTCTCACTGAGCAGGGTGTAGCCCTTTCCTTCCAGATAGGGAACACGAAAGCCTGCCCCTGTCGTCACCACAGCCAGCTCTTTTTGGTTTTTTAAATCCTCCAGCACTTCCTGCGCCAGATTGGTTGCATGCTGTTTGTCCGCCATCATCGCATTGTACTTCATGGACTGCGTAAAATAAGACAGCAGCGGAATGGAAATAATAGCAAGAATTGCCATGGCAAGGATGACTTCCAGCAGGGAAAATCCACCATTGTTATTCGGTTGTCTCTTCATCTGCGGGCCTCCTTCCCATCCGTTTTACGGTGCCGTTTCAAGCGATGTGCTTCTGCCGAAAATACTCATCACACCTTTTGACATATTCGGGAATACCGGTGGAACGTACTCTTTTCCGGTGTTCTCCAGATAGTACATATTCAGGGTCATCTCCCCGTTTAATTTTCCGGTGGAATCATCATAATTTGCCGTAAACTGTGAAATCGTTGTACGATCCTTAAAATTGTTGACATAAGCGATCATTTCCTTTAATCCGGCATAGCCTGCCTCATAGCGGATACCGATAGAGGCATAATATCCCCGGACCTCTTTTTGCTCTGGTCCTGTCGTTTCCTGTTCTGCTGCATCTGCCCCCTGTGTACTCTCCTCACTCTGGCTTTCGGATGTAGAAGATGCCTCTGCATCCGGTGCGGTAGTGGAAGAAGCATCCGTTCCTGCAGCCGTGTCCGTGCCATCGGTCTGCACCTCCACAGCAAGCGGCTGGTTCATGGTAAACGTAATGTCCGTAATATGGAAATCGCTGCTGTTATCCTCATACGCCTGTAACGACTCAATGGCCTTCTCGGTTGTCATTGCAGAAGGATATGTACTGATAATCGTCTTCTGCTTTTTTACCATCCGCTGGATATTTTCTTTTACCTTCGGAAGCCCTGCCTCCATCTGTTCCATCTGCTGCACTTTTGCCTGGTCGGCCGTATTCTGCTCTTCAATCTTCGCTGCCTTGCTCATTCCCTTACTGAAAATAAAGAAATACGAACATGCCACTATGACAATCGCACAGAAAATGAGCAGCAGCCGCTTGTCGGAATCTGAAATTTTAATTCTATTCATTGGTCTGCTCCTCTCCTTCCACGCTGTCTGTATCGGTATCTGTATCGGCATCTGCATCCGCAGACGGAACCGCTTCTTTTATGAGATGCCCGTCCTCCCCGAGAAATGCGCCGGTATAATAAGCATTTAACGTATACGTCCACTTCACCGTGCCGCTGTCTTCATCGGACTCCTCCGACATGGACGGAATCGAAAGATTTTCAAGCAGCGTCACATCCGCAAAATTCAAAAGCATCTGTCCGACCGTAACTTTCCGGTCAGCCTCCATATTCAGCGTTACCAGCGAACCGTCCGTCTGAATGTTTTTTACATGGATGGTTGTCGGAAGTTCATTTTCCAGCTGCGCAATCAGCGGATACAGCTGCTCATTTTTCGTGATGGTGGCAAGATCCAGTTTCTCATACACCTGTTCCTCCGCCTGTACCCGCGCGTAATCGTCATACGTCTCCTGCACATAAGAAAGATCATTGATCCGTTTGGTCAGGTTGCGGTGCTCACGATAAGCCAGCAGCTGACGCACACCGGAACCGAGAATCAGCAGGACACTTACCAGTACTGCCCCCGCCAGAATCACATATGCCGTGTGCAGGTCGTTCTTTTTGGAATCTGCCACAAGCATGTCCTTTGGTCTGGCATCAATTGGATGAACCGCTGCACCGATGACCGAAAGGAAACCGACAGCCGTTGCCGCCTTCGGTCTCATCCCGGAAGATGCCGCATCCAATGTTACCGTCCCCTCAGCCGCCTTGTTTTTTCCGCTCCGTAAATCGATGACCTTCGTGAAATCAATTTCCTGCAGCGGAAGCGGAAGTTCCTGTGCAAACAGTTTGTGCATGCCTGCAAAACGGGAACCATCGCCAACCAGATAGACATTCCCGACAAATTCCTGTTTGACCTGGTTCTGATAATACTCAACCGCCGTGTTTGCAATACGCAGATGATACCGCAGGGACTCCGCCAGATCCTCATATGCCTCTTCTGCCAGAGCCTGCTGACGCTTCATCTCCTCCTGGTTTCCCATCTCCGGAACCGTCGGACGGTTGTATATCACATTGTGGTCTAAAAGAAAATCAAGTGCTTTCTCCTCATCATCAATCCCAAGCACCGGATGGTCAATCACCGCCGTAATCGTAGCGCCATAGCCGTACGGTGTCACACGCTGAAAGACCAGTTTTTTATTTTCCAGAATACTGATCACCGTTGCCTGCTCTTCCAGCTGCACAACCACAGCATTTTCCAAAAAACTGTCACACAGAAGCTGTACCGTTCCGTTTCCGATATAATCAAACGTTTCTACCTTCAGTCCTGCCAGTTCTGAGAACGTCACATAGTTATTCAGAAGATTATCGGGAATTGCCACTAAAAGCAGCTTGAGCATTTTCTTCCCATCTTCTTCCTCCACATCCATCTTGCTGTAGCTGATGGTGTAATTGCTCACATCCATCGGGAAATAATCACGGATCTGGGATTCAATGATTCCCATGATCTTATTGTCTTTGACAAATGGGATCATGACTTCACGGGTCACGACTTTTGAGGAAGAAAGGGTAAATACGACTTCTTTCTCATGGATATCGCGCTTGCTGAGTTCGACTTTCAGTGCAGACGCAAAAGCTTCCTTGTCACGGATATAGCCATCTTCCACCGCATGTTCCGGAGTACGGAACGCAAAGGCTTTATGTACCGGCGGATTTTTCTTGCGGTAATCGGCCAGTGCGACTTTTGTCCACCATACACCGGCCTCAATACTTACTACTCTTTTGACCATTTTCATTTTCTCCTTTATATTTTCTAGCAGTTGTGCTGGAAAATGTATGAAAGACAATTATCCCCCGCTCATGTTCTCTTCGGGAAGAGGCTGTAAGAATTTTGGCGAAAGGTTTTGAATGCCGGACGCGACCGGACTCCATTCGCCATCCGGGCTCATGTCGTCCTTTCCCGTACATCCGTGTACGGGAATCGCTGGGTACTGACAAAATTCTAACAGCCTCTAACCCTTGAGAAAAATCGCGTGTGCTAATTGGCTTTCATACATTTTCCATCGTTATGTTATGATGTAAAATTTAGATGGCGAATAGGAAGTATGTTCAAAATTCGCCACGGAAAACAAATAACTTTATGTTTTCTCTAAACATTACTTTTTTGGCGGATTATACCAGATTTTATCTAATAAATGCCCATCATGCCGAGATACCAGGTCCAGAAACGGCTGCCCCAGAGTGCGGCGATGAATATGCCTGCCGAAAGGTACGGACCGAGTGCAAGCAGGTTGTTTCGCTTGCTTACTTTCATACGGATGGTATGGATGACGGAGCCAAGAATGCATGCAAGAATAAATGCAAAAATAATGTTTTTTCTTCGAAAAAAAGACAAATTTCACAAAAATAACATTCTGGAGGGCTATAAAATGAGGTTTTCATCGTATAATTCATCAAAAATGCTCTATTATGCTTGTTTTTGCAACTTCAGTAGTGACTTCTTTTCTAGTTGATGGTAGTAAGAAGGTGTCAACATATATAGTAAAGGGTAGCAAGTAACGTTCTGAATTTATGCCCATTTACATGAGGATTTATGCCCGTGAACATGAGCACGGATGCCCGAGGACATGAGTACTTTTAACCGTGTGGTTTAACGATT
>OLHA01001434.1_pt1 | contig 12839 bp, 11 predicted proteins | sample 1605961 | NCBI WGS metagenome assembly OLHA01 (sample SAMN03283288) | human gut metagenome | biome: human-associated habitat; material: feces | host: Homo sapiens | place: Peru | collected 2012
TCAAAAAGTCTCGCTCGGTTCGGCTGTTCGCTTATAAATGCGCTCACAACGCCTCACTGTCGCTACCAACTTTTTTCGGTTTCAGGCGGTCGGGTGTTGTGCATTGTCCTTTCCGCTTGTAGGGAACGCACACCGGGCGTTCCGCGGTGAAAAACACGGGCGAATGCCGTGCGGTCAGGCGACGGGGAAACATAATTTTGTCGGAAAACTTTCACGATAAATTATTTCAATCTATACCGTGCCTGTCCGTCGAACGCACGTTTCGTAATCTTCTGTATATTTACGGTCGCGGACGCCGCAGGTGCGGCGGCCCTACAACCAAGCGGTAATGCTGCCTCTTGTAGGGAACGCACACCGGGCGTTCCGCGGTGAAAAACATGGGCGACTGCCGTTCGTTCGGGCGACGGGAAAACATAAAATTGACGGAACAAATACACAATGTAAATTTCAACCCATGTAATGCCCGTCCGTCGACGGGCGTTTCGTTATAATCATGCGTTTATCCTCGCGGTCGGCGCAGGTGCACCGACCCTACGATTTAAGAGGTTGGGCTTGTCTCACGAAACAAACATCCGCATATCAAAAAATACCGCAGGACATGCCGTGCGGCAATGGCTGATTTCGTCCGCCAAATAAACAAATATAACAGCGTTTAAACCCTCTGCAAAAATACGGCGAAGTAACTCGGCAGCAATTACGCTGCTGTTTTTTATTGCAATAATCAAACAAACCGCCACCGAATATACAAAAAGACACGGCTCGTGAAATATGACCTGCAGGTTTCACGAGCCGTGTTATTTTATTTCACTTCTTAGATACCGTTACGTGCCGATACATTTTTTGAACATCCTCATTCATATTCAGCGGCGTCAGCTTTATGTCAGGGTGAGCGTTTGCGAAAACAAAGAAAATTTCATGTGCAAATCCCTGTCCGATAAAATCAATACCGTCAAAATCAATCTCCACTTCCTTAAACTGCTCAAGACGGTTGCCGAGCCTCTTTGCCTGAGAACGGGACACCGGAGAAGATTCAAAAATGTTTTTAAGCGGTATTCGGGTTTTGATAAAGCCGTTATCCACATCCGAATATTCATCAAAAACATCGGCAATCTGTTTTTTTGAACTGTTTGAAAGCGAAAGATTTACCAGTGTGCTGAAGGAAAACTCTTTTTCGATGTCGGAAAACGAGCATTCTTGAAATTTATTAAAAGAAAACACCTTCTTGTCGGAATACAGCAAAAACTCATCCATTATTCTCGATGTAAAAAAGATTCCCTCTCCCGAATGGTGCACACTGTCGGTCGTAAGCTTTCCCTTTGAAAGCTCAATGATCGCGTCGTCTATTGTCTTATAACCGAAGTGATTTTGAATTTTACGGAAAATGCCTATGCCGTCGTCGGCAATAACAACATTAACCGACACACAGTTTTTTTGTATGACTATAAACAAGTGCTCCGCATCGGAATGATCAATTGTATTGTTGACCATTTCACTGAATGAATACATCCAAATCTTTTTTACATTTTCCGGAAGATTCCGAATTACGGGAGAAAGAGTCTTATCAAAGACTTCATCTTCACTCTCCATTTCTCCCTTGGAACGGGTAAATACATACGATGTTTTTTCAGAAGTAAGCGAATAACTGTCACGACCGTTTTTCGTGATAACGTCTTGCTTTATAAGTTCATTAAGATATACATGCACAGTACCGGTACTGATTCCGAATGCGTCCGCGACACTGCGTGATATACCTGTTTTTCCGCTTGCGATTTTAGACAAAATGTATTGAATTATTGCTGCTTTTTTCTCGGAATCAAATTTCATAATGCATCCTCCTTCTTTTGTAGTCATTATCATTATATCAGATAATCCATAAAACATCAACGGAAATTACGAATAAACGAGAAATAATTACGAATAATTTTTCCTCCGCCGCACGGCATGAATATCCGGCTTGTTTCCGCGGTATTTCAAAAGAGCCGTCATTCCGCGGGTTTGCATTTTTCCGTCGGGTATGGTAATATAGACAAAACCGTACACGGAGGAGAAGAAAATGGCGGAGCCTTTCAGAATGTATGTGCTTACGGACGTTCATTTTTTGTCAAAGAAATTATGGGTAGAGGGCATGCCCATAACGCGGCGCGAACGCGGCGACCAAATTGCGCTGAAGGTGTCACCGGAGATAACGGAGACGTTTTTTGACAAAATAATCGCCGACCGCGAGACGCCGAACGTGCTGATAACGGGAGATCTTGTAAACTGCGGCGAGGTGATAAGTCACGGCGACTTCAAGGCGCTTTTGAAAAAGCTGACAGACGCGGGCAAGCGCGTTTTTGTCACTACCGCGACGCACGATTACTGCGGACACGGTGTTGACGGCGACGAAAATATTTTCTCTGCGGTCGGCTACGGAGAAACGGAATGCTATCCCGTTGATTATGTCGGCAAGGTCGAGAGCCGTCACCTCTACGATGAATACGGTCCCGATTCCGCAGACAGCGTCGACACGGAGAGCGGCTCATACAGCGTGTCGCCTCATGCCGGAGTGCGGCTCATAGCGATAAACGACAACGGAAACGGACGCAGCCACTGCGGACTTTTCGACGAGGGCTTCGAATGGCTGCAAAACGAGATAAAGTGCGCAAAATCAAGAGGGGAGCGCATTATGCTTGCGGTGCATCATCCCGTTTTGCCGCCGTGGGAAATTTATCGGCTTGCTGCCGAATTTGAAATGTTCGGCGGTTATGAAAAGCTCAAAAGAATGATGTGCGACGGGGGAGTCCGCGTCATTTTCACGGGGCATACACACGTTCAAAACATCCAAAAGTATGAGGACGGCAAAGGCGGGTTCTTTTACGATATTTCAACCGCCGCGCTCGGCGCGGCACACGGCATGATGCGCAAGGTGACGCTCGACACCGACACCGGAAAGTGCTCGGTCGAGAGCATCGGTATTGACAAAATCAAGGGCGTTGACACCCCCCTTCGCGCATGTGAATACATCTACGGTCTGAATTTCACCGGGCTTCTCGAAAAGGTTTTTCCGCTGATAAACACCGATTGGGACAGGTTTTTACAGGATTCCGACGGTTTTTTGAATGCGGAAAAGCTGAAAAAACACCGCCTTGCGGTGAAAGCGGCAGCGGGATTTGCACAAAAACTAAAAATGTCAACGCTTGCAAAATTCGGCAAAAAATATAACGGACTGTCAAAAGACAAAATAAAAGCGCTTAAGGACAAACGTGCAATCGACTGCGCCTTTGTGATAATGCGTCATATTTTTTCGGGAAATGCGCCGTATACTCCGGATACGGACGAATACAGGGTTCTCATGGGTGTATGCCGAAAAGCCGATAAAATCCTGAACACGTTTCACCGCCCTCCGTCAAGCTTTGTAAAGGGCGCGGGAAGCCTTTGCGATATCGCCCGTCCGTTTTTGTATAACGACCGCACCGGCGACGACAACGCGATAGAGTTCTATTTGTAAAAAAATCTCCGTCCGCACGGAAAAAGACATTATATATGAAAGCGCTCCGCACGTAAAGAGAATAAAAAATACCAAAGGACCTGTCTTTCGGCAAGTCCTTTAATACAGTCAAAAAATATAAGTTTATGTTAAAATTATGCCTTTGACTTTGCGAAGCATTCACTGCAGAGAACGGCTCTGTCGTCACGGGGCTTGAAAGGAACTCTCGCCACGCCGCCGCACTGGCTGCATGTGGTTTCGAAAAATTCTCTTTCGCCTTTGGACGCGTTCTTGCGGGCGTCGCGGCAAGCCTTGCAGCGCTGAGGCTCATTTGTGAAGCCTTTTTCGGCATAGAACTCCTGCTCGCCGGCGGTGAATACGAACTCTGCGCCGCATTCTTTACATGTGAGTGTTTTGTCTTCGTACATTTTTGTTACCTCGCTAAATTTTATTGCCTTTTGCGTGTCTCCACGGTAAGGGGTATTATCCAAACGGTGTGTACCGTAAAGATTTGAAAATATTGCCCGTCAATTCGCATCGGGTTTTTCACCCGCCGCACGAAGCTTTGCTCTGACGCGCTGCAACGCATTTGCCACGGCTTTTTCCGAAATATTCAGAGCCGAAGCCGTCTCTCTGTGGCTGCTCCCCGCCAGAAAGTGCGAGAGAACTTTTTTTTCGAGAGCCGACAGTTCTTTGTTTATTTCGGAGATAAGCTCGTCCGTATGCTCTGCATCAATATAAATGCTCTCCGGCGTTGAACCGGAGGCAAGCTCCACTTCGTCAATCGGAACATAGGTGTTAAGCGGGATGTGCTTTGCGGCATTTTGCGCTTTTACCACCGTGTTAAGACGGTTAGAAATACAAACGGCGGAATATGTTTTGAAGGAGGCATTTTTTTTGTCGGAGTATGAATACGCGGCGAGAAGCAGCGCTATCATGCCCTCTTGAACGATATCGTCGTTTTCAAGCGAGGCGCCGAAGTAATGCTTTGCTGCGGAACGGACAAACGGCGAAAAGCGCTTGATAAGCTCTGATGACGCCGCCGAATCGCCTTTGCGAACACGCGCGGCAAGCTCCTCATCCGTTAAACGCTCCGTATCTTCGATATAAGAAGGAGAGGTCATACGTTTATTCCTTTAGAACTAATAAACATTTTTAAGCATACAAAAAAAAACCGTATTTGTCAATAGTTTTTTTAAGCAATAACGTCATTTTCATGCATCTTATTAACAAAATCGCCCGCAAAACAAAGAAAGCCGAGAAATATCGGCTTTTTTAACTGTTATACGGCAGGCGAAATCAGAGAACGGCGGTAAACAACACGCCGTGACCGTCCGGTGCGACTGCGGTTATTTTTCCCTTGTGAGCGTTGACTATCGCCTCCGCTACGGAAAGTCCGATGCCGTGACCGCCCGTTTTTACACTGCGCGAGCCGTCGGCACGGTAAAAACGCTCGAAAAATTCGCGGTGGTCGCCGCTCGTGATGTAATCAACCGTGTTATACACCGTAATCTCCGCTTTTTTTCCGTTTTTGCGCAATCCGACATTTACGGTGCCGTGCTCGTTTGAATACTTCATGGCGTTGTCGGTGAGCAGACTGACGAGCTGTCTTATTGCGTTTTCATCGCCCGTGAAATTTATCCCCGGCTCGACGCTTATGTTCAGTGTCTTGCCCTTTGCGGCGGCAACCGCCGAAAACGACTCGGCGGTTTCGTTCACCGCGTCCGACAGAGAAAACTGCGTTTTGACGGTTGCGTTGCCTGCCTCGTCCATTTTTGCAAGCAGCACAAGCTTTTCGGTAAGAGAAGCAAGCCGCTTTATCTGATTTCTGATGCTGTCGGTCCATTCGCTCTCGCCGTTGTCAAGCTCTATCACCTCGTTTGCCGCGCCGATTATGGCAAGCGGTGTTTTTATTTCGTGACCGGCGTCGGTTATGAAACGCTTCTGTTTTTCGTACGCCTGCGCCGTAGGCTTTATCGCAGCCTTTGAAAAAATGCATACGAAAACGAACACGAGCGTAAGTCCCACCGCACTTGCGGTAAGAGTCGCCCTGAAAAAGTTGCGGAAAGTGTTCAGTTCACGTCCGCAGTCGAGAAAAATATAGAGCACGCCGCCGTCCGTATCAACCGCACGGAAGCGGAAATCGGACGAAAAGCCCTCGGTTTTTTGTTTCTGATAGAGCGAGTAGGCAAGCTGCGCAGCCGACCTTGTGTCAACCGATGCAATGTGACCCACATCGACAGAGGCGACCTTTGCCTTTTCGTTTATCGTTACGGTAAAATACCGGCTGTCAAAGGGAGCCTCCGCCGAGAATTTGTATCGGAACAGCGAGCCGAGAAGCGTGCCGTCATACGGAAACGTTCCGCCGTAAGTCTCCAAAACGTCAAGCCGCTGATCCGCGGCGTCGATAACATTCATATAGTTTACGATGTTTATGCAGCCGAGAAGAAGCACAAGCACGAGGAAGACGGAGCTTACCGCCACTCCGATAAATTTTATCCGCAGCTTTTTAAGCATTATTCCGTCTCCAATGTATAGCCGAGGTTTCTTACGGCAGTAATTTTGATGTTCGCGTCGATTTTTGCGAGTTTTTTACGCAGATATGAGATATACACCCATACTACGTTAAGCTCGGTTTCGGTGTCGTAGCCCCAGATTTTTTCCATGAAACGTTCTGTCGAAATGACATGCCCCGGATTGACAAAAAGCATTTCAAGCATCTGGTATTCTTTGTTTGCAAGGCGGATGCTTTTTTCGCCGTTGCGTATCTCAAACGTAAGCTTGTCGAGCGTCACGTTTCCGAAAACGGGATTGTTCGGCGACGTCTCATCACTCTTGCGGGTCATGGCTCTTATCCGTGCGAGCAGCTCTTTCGCGGCAAACGGCTTTGTGAGGTAGTCGTTTGCGCCGGAATCGAGTCCTTCGACCTTGTCGTCGGTGCCGCTCTTTGCCGTAAGCAGCAAAACGGGCAGTGTAAAGCCTTCCTTTCGCGCCGTCTTGAGCACCGTGATCCCGTCCGTGCCCGGCATCATTATATCGAGAATGCACCCGTCGTACAGTCCCGTTCGAATGTAGTCCAGCGCGTCGACGCCGTCATAGACAACGTCAACGGAATAATTTGAACGCTTCAAAATGGCGGCAAGAGCATCGGCAAGCTCGTGCTCGTCATCGGCTAACAGCAGACGCATATTTTTTTCCTCCCGAACGCATCGTATTTCTTTAATGTGTTTTCAGTTTAACGCGTGTGACTAAATTATAACTAAAAAGTACGGCAAAAAGCAAGCGGATATTTCGTCACGCCGGCAAAGTTATGACGAGGCAAGTATTTTAATGTTTTTTTCCATGATATCAAAGAATTTCTCGGTTATCGCTCTGTCTTCACCGTTGCCCCTGACGCACATCGAGAGCGTGACGGCATTTCGCAGTGTCGTTGCGGACAGCAGCACATACGGCTTGTATTTGACTGCGCCCGTCATAAAGCCGTCGGTCGGTTCATGTCCGCAGAGCGAGAGCGCCTTGCAGTCGAGAATGCCGATATTGCTCATGGCAATAAGCGGATTCGAGTATCCTATCTTTATTATTTCCTCGCTTGCCGCATGCGGCAGTATGCTGTAGCCGAGGTTCAACAGCGGCAGACCGTAAAGCCCCATAAATCTGTCGTTTTTGAATTTTTCGGAGCTTTGCACGGTATATTTGAGCGTTTCGAGAATATCGCTTCCGCGCCGCGGTACGGAGCACTGCATAAACGCCGTGTGATTGGTCATTCCCTCGTCCGACAGATCGCGAATGTGTCGCCGCAGATCGACCGCGCACGACACGGTTATGCTCTCGTTTTCGCTAAAGCCCGCAAGCTCATAGAGACTGAAAAAATACGCCGCCAGCAGCATGTCGTTTACGGTCGCGCCGTGTTTTTTGCCGGCCGCCTTTAATTGCAGAAATGTGTTTTCGTCAATTTTCCGTCTGACGATAAACGGCTCGTCGCGGATGCTCGCGGGAGTGAGAGGAAAGCGGTGGCTGTCCTTTGCGCAGACGTTTTTATACAGGTTTTTCGCCATGCGCTTTTCTGCGTAGGTATAGTCCTCATACACCTTTTCAAAGCTTCTTGTTCCGCTGCGCAGATTTACGGGGCTTATCCCTTTTTCGGCGAGAAGCGTATATGCGGAGCACAGCGATTTGATAAAATATTTGAAGTCGCCGCCGTCCATGCACATATGATTTTCGACAATGCAGAGTATGCTTTTTTCACCCGATATAAACAGCGCCAGCTTCATTTGCAGCTCGCTTTCGGGCGGAATATACCGAAGCAGAAACTCATCCGCACGCCTTTGCGGCTCGTTCGTATATTCCACCGTGAGAATATCGTTTATGTCATAGTCGTGCACGGTCCAGTAGGGCGAAATACGATTGTCGGTAAAGCTCGAATGAAAAACGGGCGCTTTTTCAAAAAAACAGATTATCACTTTTTTAAGGATATCTATGTCCGGAACAAAGTCGTAGCACAGCTCGAGATGAACCATTCTGTCGTTAAAGTCACGGAAAAGATAATGCATTTTATCCCACAGCTCGGCGGGCAGCTTTTCTTTCTTCATTTTGCTTCCTCCGGTTTGTAAACATATTTTCTGCGGTTTATCAGCGCCCCGACGACGATAAGAACGTCAGCGGCAAGCGCGGCGATAATAATAAGCCATCCCGTGCTCCATTGCAGCACCCTTATGCCGCACAGCATGACATAAAGCATCGGTGACGCAGCCGGAATATATATCAGATAATTGATAATGCGCACACGCTGTTTTGTCACGGCCGAAAACACCGCGTCGGCGCAGTACATCAGTATCACTCCGCCCGTCACTATGACCCAGCAGTTTTCAAACGGCGCAAGCATCTGAAAATGCAGATAGACGCAAACGGAGGTGAGCATCACGCCGAGCGCGAGGATGACCCGCGAAATTACGTGGAAGGCACGGCGTTTTGCCGCAAATTCGCAGACGAACCACCCTCCGACGGTATCATACCACACCGTGACCGCGGTTATTATCGCAAGCCATGTCCTGTCCCACGCGTGCGTCATAAAGCTTATCAGCAGATACACCGCAATAACGGCGAGATAATATACCGGTGTCCCCTTTATAAAAAGCATGTGCATGCGGCGTTCGCGGCGGCGCTTAAGCTCCGCGCGGCGAAACTCCGTGTATTTTTCGGGCAGATCGGAATGTTCGCTGACAAGCAGATCAAAAATAATATTTTCGTCATACAGTCCCGCCTTCCTCACGCGGCGCTCCGTCGCAGCCGCGCTGTCCGCGATCTGCCGTTCAAAAGAATAAAGTATGTCGTCATACGGAATCGACCGCAGCGAGCTCTCTGTGTATTCGATAAATTTTTCATTCATCTGCATTCCGCCTTTCGTTCGGCGCGGTATCCCGCAGTACCGATGTGACAATATTGTTACTTGACTTATAAAATATTGTATTATATTATACTTAAAAGTTTTTTTATAAAAAGGGTAACAGAAATGAAAATAATGCTTTCCGACCATTTTACATATAAAAATTTACTGCGATTTACATTTCCCACGGTCATTATGATGGTTTTTATCTCCGTCTACGGCGTGGTAGACGGTTTTTTTGTGTCCAATTACGCGGGCAAAACGGCGTTTGCCGCCATAAATCTCATAATGCCGTTTGTGATGGTGCTCGGCGGAATGGGCTTTATGATAGGCACGGGCGGAACGGCGCTTGTCTCAAAAGTTATGGGAGAGGGCGATTCGGAGCGTGCGAACAGGCTTTTTTCCGAAATAATTTCATTTACGGTCATATTCGGCGCCGTCCTGTCCGCCGTCGGTGTCGCCGTGATGCGTCCGGTTTCCGTTTTGCTCGGCGCAACGCCCGAAATGATTGACGACTGCGTGCTTTACGGTCGGATCGTTGTCGGTTTTACCGCCGCGTTTATGCTTCAAAACGTTTTTCAGAGCTTTTTTATCGCAGCCGAAAAACCGAAGCTCGGACTTGCCGCAACCGTTGCGGCCGGACTTACCAACATGGTGCTCGACGCACTTTTCGTCGGCGGCTTCAATTGGGGAATTGCGGGTGCAGCCGTCGCAACCGGAATAAGTCAGTGCGTCGGCAGCATCTTCCCTCTCATATATTTTGCCGCACAGAACAAAAGCCGACTGCGGCTGTCGTTTGCAATGCCCGAAATAAAGCCGGTGCTCGCGTCATGCGCAAACGGTTCGTCGGAACTCATGAGCAACATCTCGGCAAGCATTGTGGGAATGCTGTATAATTTTCAGCTTATGCGGCTGCTCGGAGAGGACGGCGTGTCCGCATACGGCGTAATGATGTACGTCCAGTTCATTTTTACGGCGGTCTTCTTCGGATTTTCAACAGGCTCTGCACCGATTATAAGCTATCACTTCGGCGCGGACAATCCCTCGGAAGTGAAAAATATGCTTATAAAAAGCGTTGTTTTCATGGAAGCCGCAGGCGCGGTACTCACCGCGGCAGCGATTGCAATGTCGCCGCTTCTTGCCGATATTTTTGTCGGCTACGACGTTCAACTGAAAGAGCTGACCGAACACGCATTCAGAATTTACTGCCTGCATTTCGTGCTTGCGGGATTTAATATTTTTGCATCGTCATTTTTTACGGCACTCAACAACGGCGCGGTTTCGGCGGCAATTTCATTTATCCGCACGCTTGTTTTCCAGGTCGCCGCCGTTCTGTTGCTGCCGCTTGTTCTCGGCGAGAACGGAATATGGTGCTCTGTTCTTGTTGCAGATGCAGGTGCAACGGTGCTGTCGGTTATTTTTCTGTATAAAAAACGCTACGAATACGGATACGCCTGATTTTTACAAAAAAATATCACTTTTTTGTGTTGTTAAACTCTTATCGCATTGACAAAACCGTATCAGCTTCTTAAAATGTATATGTCGGCGCAGCCGACGGGAGGAGAAAAAATATATGACATATACTGAAAAAATATTCGCGAAGGCTCACGAAGAAAAAGGTCTGTACAGCGTGACTGTTGTCGAAAACGGAATTTCGCGCACCGAGGAAATAACCCCGGCGAACAAAACCAACAACTGCTACTCCGTCGCAAAGGCGTTCACGGTTACCGCGCTCGGACTTCTTCATGACGACGGGCTGCTGTCAACCGACGAAAGACCGACAGATATTTTTAAAGACGAGCTGCCCGAAAAGATAAGTCCGAAATGGGAGGTTATTACGCTTGACAACGTAATGCGCCACCGCTGGGGACTTGAAAACGGCTTCTTGGATATCGACAGCGAGGATCTTTCGACCTACAAAGAAAAATACGGCACAAGGAACGATTTCCTTAAAATCGTTTTTTCCGCCGATCTGCCGCTCACTCCGGGCGATGAGGACTCAAGAACATACAGTGACGCGGCGTATTATCTGCTGTCGCGCGTTGTCACAAAAAAAACAGGTAAAACTCTTTTCGATTTCATGCGCGAACGCCTTTTTACACCGCTTGAATTTGAAGAAGCCGCATGGAGCACATGTCCGATGGGTTATTCAATGGGCGCGACGGGACTTTATCTGCGCACTCCCGACATGGCAAAGCTCGGAATGCTGTATCTGAACAAAGGTGTGTATAACGGAGTTCGCTATCTCTCCGAAAAGTGGTGCGACACAGTAATCGAGCGCGGCTATGAGCTTCGCCGCAATACACCGACGTCGTTTTCAAAAGGCGGCATGCACGGTCAGCAGCTCTTTGTCGACGACACGAAAGGGATAGTCGTTGCGTGGCTCGGACACGACACGGACGGCTACGTCGGCAGAATGTTTGATTTCCTCGCAGCTCTTGAATAAGCTTTTAACAAAATAAAAGAGGACGCAGAATATGAAAATACTTGTTGCAGGCGCCGGACACGGCGGACTTACCGCAGCGGCGATTCTCGCGAAAGCGGGTCACAGCGTAACGGTTTATGAAAAACAAAATCCCGAAGATATCGGTTACGACTGGGAGGACCGTTTCACATTTTCTCTGCTGTCCGATATTGTAGGTAAGAACGCGCCCGCATCCGAATGGCGTTACAGGGGCGATTGTGCATTTGTTTCTCCGAACGGACAAACAAGCGTAGTCATCAATTACACCGACGAAAATCGGCAAAAAATAATGCAGCGCAAGTACATTATCCGTGCGCTTATCGAAAATGCGCAGAAAAACGGAGTCGAAATCAAATTCGGAACGTCTGTCGCAGCACCGACCGTTTCGGACAGCACGGTAACGGGACTTGTCACGTCCGACGGCGAAGTATCGGGCGACCTTGTGATTGACGCGGCAGGCGCCTTTTCTCCCGTCAGATCAAATCTTCCCGCATCGTTCGGAATTGAGCAAAGCCCCTCGCGCGGCGATGTTTTTTATGCATACAGAGCATATTTCAGCAAAAAGGACGGCTGTACGATGTCAAAAGTGCCGTTCGAGGTATATTTGCGTCATAACGATGAACAGGGATTGTCATGGTTTTGCGAAAACAGCGACAGTGTTGACATTTTAATAGGTAGAATCGACCCTCTTTCCGATGAACGGATCGAAAAAAATATTGACCTTTTCAGAAAATCGCATCCCTGTACGGGCGATAAAAAACTGCTCGGCGGGCGCGGAATCATTCCTGTGCGCCGTCCCCTTGCCCTAATGGTCTCAAACGGCTATGCGGCGGTCGGCGACAGCGCGTTTATGACAACTCCGATGAACGGTATGGGGCTTGACCTTTCGCTGCAAGCAGGAAAGCTGCTTGCCGAAACGGTGATAACCGGAAATAACGCCTCCGCAAAAACACTGTGGAAGTACAACCGTGATTTTCATGTTCTGTACGGCGGCGACACAGCGAAAAACGAGAGCCTGAAAAATGCACTGCTCAATCTGCCGAACGGCGGAGTTGATTTCCTGTTTAAAAACGGCGTGATACAGGCATCCGACCTCGCAGGCGCGGGACGAAACACGAATTTAGGCGCACTTCTCGGCAAATTCGTCCGCGGCATGAAAAATCCCCCGTTCTTCTTTGCGATACTCGGAGGAATCATGAACGGAGGCAAGCTGTCAAAGGTGCTGAAAAGCGCCCCGGCCGAATTTGACCTCAAACAAATCGGCGAATGGCAAAACAAAGTTATCGCAGCATCCGTCAAGGTCACGCGCGGCGGATAAGCATAAGCGGACGGAAACCAAGCCCTTCCCGCCCGAATGCTTAGGCTGACCGGATTTGTACCCATGTCGCCCGTCAGCGCCCCTTTTCGGCACTTTTCGCCCTTTTCGTCTCGACTTGCGCCGGCAAGCCTGCACCTCAAAAAAACGAAAATCGCTCAAAAATTGTCTGCTGTCGGTTACAAAGCGGTTTTGCCTGAGCTGATTTTTG
>OLHA01001436.1_pt1 | contig 12828 bp, 7 predicted proteins | sample 1605961 | NCBI WGS metagenome assembly OLHA01 (sample SAMN03283288) | human gut metagenome | biome: human-associated habitat; material: feces | host: Homo sapiens | place: Peru | collected 2012
CATCCGTTATCATGCCGCTCATATATTTTATCTTGTACTCTATTTCAGCTATCCTCTGTTGATTGTACGGATAATAATGCAGCGAATTTGCTTTCTTAACTGCTTCGCACCGCTCTAAAATTCCGTCTTTTTTTCCTGACGAAAAATCCGCTTCTATATCCATGAGCTCTTCAATAAGGTTGTAATCGTCAGCCACATAATTAAAGAAATATCTCTCCGGTGGCAGCTTTAATCTGCCGAGCAGTCTTCTGGTTATTTTCCATGATGTTACCATCCTGCCGTTTTCCAGTCTCGACAAAGTTTTTTCGCTGCATATTTCATCCGTCCCTGCTTTTACGTCGCTGTTTGCATAGTATGCAAGCTCATGCTGTGTAAATCCGAGCAGCTTACGTCGCTGACGGATTATGTCCCCGATAAACACAACATTGTATTCAAAATACATAGGGTATTTAACATCGGCATAATATTCAGCAGGGTATTCAGCAGCTATGTAGCTTAGATCTTCATATATTTTATAGTCCTTGCTTTCTTTATACAGTGCATTTAAAACTTTGTCGCTGTAACACTTTTCCGCAGCCAGCAGATGTGCTTCCGCTCTCGCCTTCATCTCATATATTTCGGGAAGGTATCTGAACTTATTCTCATCAGGCAGCCTCCCAATCGCGTATTGGCACAGCTTGGATGCTTTACCGTACTGCCCTTCTTCCATATAAATGACCAAAGCTTCATATATTACTTTTGAAAAAAACTTCATGGCTTCATTATTGGAATATATGTTTTTGCCAATTATGCTCAGCAGACCTTCATAGCCGGCAAGTGCCGTTTCCTTCTCACCCATATCTGCCTTAATGCAGAGCAGACGTGTTATGAGCAGAAATTCAATCTCACCATACAGATAACTTTTTATATTCTCAATACAAAAATCCTTGATTGTGATCCGTATTGCATTGATGCACTTTTCACAAAGCACTTTATTGTCCTGCCCCGATACACACATGAATTGAATATCAAAATACTCCGCTGCCTGCCGTTCAACATTGCTGCGGCTTTCTTTTTTGTTTATCTCAATCTGTTTTTTAACATCATCCAAATTGCCCGTGCCCTTTATGCAGGCTTTTATTCCCTCACGAATACGTTCTCTTCGCACGAACGCCTCATATTCATCCATATCAAGCAGATAATTACAGTTCTTCGCATTATAACCTATCCGCTGCATAAGAGCTTCTATCTCAAGCTTATCAAGTTTTCTTCCCTGACCGTTTGCTATTTTGGTAAACGTATCCGTATTGCATATACCTCTCAGCAGTTTATTTTTACTTACATCCAAGGCTGCACGCTTGCTCTCTATCAGCTTCACAATATACTCTATACCCATCTCCATACTTGACTACACCCTCTTTTATTGCAGGTTTTGTTTTAACTATAATTATACACTATCCCCCTCTTAAAGTCTATCGTATTCACACATTAAGCTAACATATTTTCCAGTGCTAAAGCGTTAAATTGTCTTATTTTATAAGGCTTCCCACAAAATTTATTTATGTACATTTTTGTGTACAATCCGTGAATTTTATTCTTAAACCCTTGACGTGTATACAATGTGCATTGTATAATACAAGCATAAAAAAGTGTATAATTCGCTCGATTGAGGCAGCATGTCTAGTCTAATCGCTTATGGGCGGATAACACATATAAAACACTTTACTATAATAGGAGGTTTTTTTCATTATGAGATCAGAATGGACAGGTTTCGTAGGCGGTAAGTGGGAAGAGCAGGTTGATGTAAGAGACTTCATTCAGAAGAACTACACACCTTATGAAGGAGATGATGCTTTCCTTTGCGGTCCTACAGAGGCAACTAAGACTCTTTGGGCACAGGTTATGGAGCTTTCAAAGCAGGAGCGTGAGAAGGGCGGCGTCCTTGATATGGATACTAAGGTTCCTTCAACAATCACATCCCATGCAGCAGGCTACCTTAACAAGGACTTAGAGAAGATTGTCGGTTTCCAGACAGATAAGCCTTTCAAGAGATCACTTCAGCCATACGGCGGTATCAACATGGCTAAGGCTGCCCTTGTTACTAACGGCTACCAGATTGACCCTCAGATTGAGGAGTTCTTCACAATCCACAGAAAGACACACAACGCAGGTGTATTCGATGCTTATACTCCTGAGATGAGACGTGCACGTCACACTCATATTATCACAGGTCTTCCGGATACATACGGAAGAGGCAGAATTGTCGGCGACTATCGTAGAGTAGCTCTTTACGGTATCGACTACCTTATCAAAAAGAAAGAGGAAGATAAGGAATATTCAAGCGGTAACTCAATGACAGAGGACGTTGTTCGTCTTCGTGAGGAAATCGCAGACCAGATTAAGGCTCTCAAGGGCATGAAGGAAATGGCTAAGATTTACGGTTTTGATATTTCAAAGCCTGCAACAAATGCCAAAGAGGCTGTTCAGTGGTTATACTTCGGTTATCTTGCAGCTATTAAGACACAAAACGGTGCTGCAATGAGCGTCGGCAGAATTTCTACATTCCTTGATATTTATATTCAGAGAGATCTTGATGAGGGCACTCTTACAGAGGCAGAGGCTCAGGAGCTTATCGACCACCTTACAATGAAGTTCAGAATGGTTAAGTTCGCAAGAATCCCATCATATAATGAACTTTTCTCAGGCGACCCGGTATGGGCTACACTTGAGGTTGCAGGTATCGGTATGGACGGCCGTTCACTCGTTACAAAGAACGACTTCCGTTTCCTCCACACTCTCGAGAACATGGGCCCGTCACCCGAGCCGAACCTTACAGTTCTTTATTCTTCTCGTTTGCCTGAAACATTTAAGAAGTACGCTGCAAAGATTTCTGTTGCAACATCTTCTATTCAGTACGAAAACGACTGCGTAATGCGTCCTGTTTGGGGCGATGATTACAGCATCTGCTGCTGCGTATCGGCTACTCAGACAGGTAAGGAAATGCAGTTCTTCGGTGCAAGAGCAAACCTTGCTAAGTGCCTTGTATATGCAATCAACGGCGGCGTTGACGGTAAAACCCGTGAGCAGTGCGGTCCTGCACTTCGTCCTATCACCTCGGATTATCTTGATTACGATGAGGTTATGAAGAACTTTGACGCTATGATGGAGTGGCTTGCAGGTCTTTATGTAAATACCCTCAACCTTATCCACTATATGCACGATAAGTATTATTATGAAGCAGCAGAGATGGCTCTTATCGATACTAATGTAAGAAGAACATTTGCCACAGGTATCGCAGGTTTCTCACATGTTGTTGACTCACTTAGCGCTATTAAGTATGCAAAGGTAAGAGTTATTCGTGATGAGGACGGCTTCGCTGTTGACTATGTTCCTGAAGGCGATTTCCCGAGATACGGTAACGATGATGAGCGTGCAGACGAGATTGCTGTATGGCTTCTTAAAGAATTTATGAATAAGATTGGAAAGCATCACACTTATCGTAATTCCGAGCCGACAACATCTATCCTTACAATTACATCAAATGTTGTATACGGTAAGGCTACCGGTGCTCTTCCTGACGGAAGAAAGGCATTCACTCCGTTCTCACCCGGTGCAAACCCGGCTTACGGTGCAGAAAAGAACGGTCTTCTTGCATCACTTAACTCTGTTGCAAAATTGCCTTATGAGTATGCTCTTGACGGTATTTCAAATACTCAGACTATCAGCCCGAATGCACTCGGTCACGATGATGACGAGAGAAAGAACAGACTTGTTGATGTCCTTGACGGTTACTTTGACCAGGGCGCACATCACCTCAATGTAAATGTATTCGGTATTGATAAACTTAAGGACGCTATGGAACATCCTGAGAAGCCTGAGTATGCAAACTTTACAATCCGTGTATCAGGCTATGCTGTTAAGTTCATCGACCTTACAAGAGAGCAGCAGCTGGATGTTATTGCCAGAACCTGCCACGACAGAATGTAATGTCGGACAACGCTGTTAAAGGCTTTGTACACTCAATAGAAACTTTTGGCTCTGTTGACGGTCCGGGCGTGAGATTTGTGATTTTTCTGAGCGGTTGCGCAATGCGTTGCCAGTTCTGCCACAATCCCGACACCTGGAAACACGATGAAAACACCGTGGAATACACCGCCGACGAGTTGCTTAATAAAGCGCTTGCATACCGCCCCTATTGGAAAAATAAGGGCGGTATCACAGTAAGCGGAGGTGAGCCGCTTTTACAGATTGACTTTTTGCTTGATTTGTTCAAGAAGGCTAAAAAGCAGGGCGTTAATACCTGTATTGACACAAGCGCCAACCCGTTTACAACCAAAGAGCCGTTCTATTCAAAGTGGAAAGAGCTAATGGAATATACGGATTTGCTGTTGCTTGATATAAAGCATATCGACAACGAACAGCACAAAATCCTTACAGGACAGCCAAACACCAATATTCTTGAAATGGCAAGACAGCTTTCCGATATGGGCAAGCCCGTATGGATAAGACATGTTCTTGTGCCTGAAAGAAACGATAAGGACGAGTATCTTTTCAGACTTGCCGACTTTATTCACTCACTCAAGAATGTTGAGCGTGTCGAGGTTCTTCCGTATCACACCCTCGGTGTGTACAAGTGGAAAGCACTCGGTTATGACTATCCTCTCGAGGGCATTAATCCCCCGACAAAAGAGCGTGTTAAGAATGCGGAAATGATTCTTAACGGCGAAAAAACAAGAGATTAATTTCTTATATAACAACGGCAGTACCGATTTTTTTGGTACTGCCGTTTTTGTTTTGATTTTTATTTGTTATTCTGCTTTTGTTGTTTTTTCTTCAGCAAAATTGATGAATCAAAGGTGTATTCAAAGATTTTTAAGCTGTCCTTGTTGAGAAATCTCAGCGTAACTTTTGGGTTATCAACATCTTAAAATAATAGCAGATAAAGCAGAATTTTGCAATAATAAAACAGCTTACCGCCGTATTCAATATAAAACTATTGAAAAATTGCGCAGAATATGGTACAATTCACCCAACAAAGCATTGATTTTACAAACAATTACTACATATTCTTAATTTGAAAGGAGTAAAGTAATGAAATCAGAAAACATAAAAAAATTCGGTTGTGTTTTGCTTAGTGCCATAATGCTTTCGGGCATTTCGGTGTGTGCTGTATCTGCCGAAGAAAAATCAACGGAAATTCATATCGTTCACACAAACGATATTCACGGCTACTACAAGTCCACATCGGGCGGTCAAATCGGTTTTGACGCAGTCAAGACCATTGCGGACAAGGAAAATGCCGATTTGATACTTGATGCAGGCGACACCTTTCACGGACAGTCATTTGCCACCGTTGAAGAGGGAAAAAGCATTGCCGAGCTTATGGACGCTGTAGGTTATGACGCAATGACACCCGGCAATCACGATTGGTCATACAGTGCCGACAGGCTGAGAGAGCTTGACAGAGAAAGCTCTTTTACCATACTTGCCTCAAATGTGTCAGACACAAACGGCAACAGATATTTTGACAACAACTTTTATATAAAGAATGTTACTGCTGATGACGGCACAAAGGTAAGAGTCGGAGTTTTCGGCGTTATTGACGAAGATTTTTACACATCAACATCGGCAAAGAATGTTGAAAATGTTCGCTTTGAAAATTCAGCCGAAACAGCGACAGCGTACGCGAATTTTCTCAGAGATGACGAGAATTGTGATATTATACTTGCGCTGACTCATAATGCAATCCCCGAAAAATTCATTGCCGAAACATCGGGCATTGATGCGGTAATCGCAGGTCATCAGCACATTCTCATTGACAAATACTGTACTGACAGTGACGGCAAGAGCGTAAAGCTTGTTGAGGCAAACTGCTTTTTCAAAAATGTAGGTGTGCTTACTCTGACATATTCCAATGAAAAGGGCGTTACCGATGCAGTCGAAAAAACATATTCGTCTGCCGATACTCAGGGGATGTCCGATGAAAAGATTGCGTCCGATATTTCTGCAATTGAAAAGCGTGAACAGAGCGTACTCAGCGAAGTAATCGGCGAGAGCAGTAGGGAGTACGCTTACAGCTGGGAAGAGCTGAGAACAAGCGAGCAGGAGATAGGCAGAATCGTAACAGCCGCTTATCTTGACTTTACGGGTGCTGATGTTGCAATGGAGAATGCAGGCGGAATCCGTTCGGGTATTCCAAAGGGTAATGTGACATATTCCGATTTGATTTCAATTTCACCCTACGGCAATGTGCTTGTTGAAAAGGAGCTTACAGGTCAGCAGATTATTGATATTCTTGAATTTTCAGTTGACCTTATGAAGAAAAACAATGCGGTTTATGACCTTCAAAAGCAGGCGATAAAGGACGGGGAAGACCCGTATCAGTACAGCTGGCCGGATAACAGCGGTTCTGTAATGCAGTTCAGCGGTTTAAGTGCGGTATATGACTATTCAAAGCCGTATGGCGGCAGAGTGTCAGATGTAAAAATCGGAGGAAAGGCAATTGACACTTTAAAAACTTACAGAGTGGTTTCAAATAACTATGCGTTTGACAGTTCCGATTACGGCGATGTTGCGTCGCTTACGACCGTGAAAGAGTATACCACCTGCGAACAAATTCTGCGTGATTATATCGGCAAGGGCGATTTTGAAAAGGCTGCCGCAAATGCAAATCTTGTTGAGAAATCGTCACCGTCGGAAGAACCGACTGCTACTCAGGAACAGACTGTTCAGACTGCTCCAACGGGTGAGCCTGCAACTGTCGGTACAACCTCTGTAAATCCGACTTCGGCAACAGGCGGTGCCGCAACATCGGACAGCACTCCTTCACAGCCTGGTAAAAACGGCGGTGTTCAGACAGGAGTGACAGCAACGGCTGTTATGATGCTTGTTGTAATTTCGGGCGGAGTGCTTTTTGCCCTTGCAGAGCGTAAAAAGAGAATATAACACACTGACAGCCATTTGTGCAAAGATTATCAGTTGTCTATTGAAAAATTTGTAAAAATGATATAAAATAGCAATAAGTAGAAAAATACGGTTTTTCCGCTGATTTATATTAATACTGAAAGAGGTGCCGGAATGGATAAAAACAAAAAATTATTCTACACAATCATCGGTGCAATCTCTGCACTTGCGGCTGCCACAGCAGCATTTCTTGCTTTAAAAAAGCACAGATGCGCAGAACAGAAGCTTATTGAGGAAATTGACGATATTGTTTCCGAAAAAGAGCCTGAGGAGGCTGCAAAGGAAGAACCGCAGGCAGAAGTTACAGCCGATGAGCTTGCTGAGGAAGAATAAGCAACAAGTTGTTGCACCCAATTCGGGTAGCAGTATTTGCATGTGCAAAAGTTAAATACCCGAGTGGTGCTTTCAATTAAGAATTGGAAGTTGAAAACAGATAATGATGTCGGCGGTGTGCCCCCGCAGTCTATTCAAGAAAACAGTTTAAAAAAGAAAATGCATCAGTTGCCCGAAAAGGTCTGATGCATTTTTGTTTTGTGCGAAGTAACCGTAAGCCTTAATGCCCTCTGAATTTAAGATAAACGGCATAGACAGCCTTTTTAATTTTTTGAATTGGCGTAAGCTTGAAACCCTTCTTTTTCATAAGACTGAGAATTTCTGCATAATAGTCCTTGTTCTGATGTTTGAGAACATAGTCCATATATTTGTTCTTGTCTCTGTAAAATTTCGGAATATCAAAAACATTCTTATACAGTTCAAGTTTTCCGAGTGCCATAAGCTCAAATTGCGTTCTGACGCACTTTTCACAGTGACCGCAGTTGTTCTCACCGTAGTAACACACATTGAGGTTATCATATGTAATCGGAAATTTTGAAATGAAGTCAACCTTTTCAAGCCTTGTCTTTTCAAGACCTGTAATGTAAAAATCGGTACTTTCGGTACTCAGCATACTTGCCGTAAATGCCTCATAGTGTGCCGAGCCGGTGTCGCATTGTTTTATCGAAAAACTGCTTATCGGGTATCCCGACGCATAATAGTAGTTTTTGAAAAATTTCTGCATACACAAGACCGCCGAAAAGCTGCAATAATGATGAACCTTTACATACGGCAGGGTAAGATGTTCACCGAGATTTGAATTAATGTCAATCAACGGCATATCAAAGATTTTTGCGGATTTTTTTGCAATTTCAAGACGATTTTCGTACAGCTTTCGGTTTGCCGATAATCAATGTTTCCATACTTTTACCCTCAAATTAATCTCTGAAAAACAAATCTCTTGTGTAAACCTTTTCTTTTACACAGTCAAGAACGGAGCTGTATCTGTTTGCAACGATTACATCCGATTTTGTGACGAACTTTTCAAAGTTGTTTTCAACACCAAAGCCCTCGAATAAATCGACTTTAAGTGTCGGTTCGTAGATAATTAACCCGATGCCGTTATTTTTCAAAAGCTCCATAACGCTCTGAATTGAGCTTTGTCTGAAGTTATCGGAATTTGACTTCATTGTAAGGCGGTAAATTCCGACAGCTTTTGGATTTTTATTCATTATCTGTGATGTAATAAATTCTTTTCTTGTCTTGTTAGATGTTACAACAGCGCTGATTATGTCATTCGGAACATCCGAAAAATTGGCCTTGAGCTGTTTTGTATCCTTTGGCAGACAGTAACCGCCGTAGCCAAAGGACGGATTGTTGTAGTGATTTCCGATTCTCGGATCAAGACACACACCGTCAATGATACTTTTAGTGTTAAGGTTCTTCATTTCGGCATATGTGTCAAGCTCGTTGAAAAAGCTGACACGCATTGCAAGGTATGTATTTGCAAAAAGCTTGACCGCCTCTGCCTCTGTGTAGTCCATAAAGAGAGTGTCTATGTTTTCCTTAATTGCACAGTCTGCAAGTGCCGTTGCAAAAGTCTCGGCAGATTTTTTCAGTTCTTCATTTGCCATATCAACACCGACAATGATTCTTGACGGATAGAGGTTATCATAGAGAGCCTTGCCCTCACGCAAAAATTCGGGACTGAAAAGAATTTTTGTGTATTTGTATTTTTCAATAACACTTTTTGTGTATCCAACCGGTATAGTGGATTTGATAACTATAACCGCATTTGGGTTGCATTCAATTACAAGCTCAATTACAGCCTCAACGGACGATGTATCAAAAAAGTGTCTTTCGTCATCGTAATTGGTAGGAGTAGAGATAATTACAAAATCAGCATTTTTGTACGCAGATTTTGCATCGACGGTTGCAACCAAATTTAATTTTTTGTCAGCAAGATATTCTTCGATTTCCCTGTCGGCAATCGGAGATTTCTTTTCATTGATTAACTTTACCTTGCTTTCAACGACATCAACAGCGGTAACTTCGTGTTTCTGCGAAAGAAGTACGGCGTTTGAAAGACCTACATAGCCTGTCCCGGCAATTGCTATTTTCATTTGGTTTCACCTGATTACTTTTTTAATAATTTTTTAGCCTTTTGAATCTGTGACGGACTGAGAATTGACTTTGCCTTTTCCATCATCTTGAGCTTCATTCCGCCAAATTTCATTCTGTTGTCATGAAAAAGCCTGTTAATAAGCTTTGCGTCCTCTTCCATATCGGTGAAAATCTCAACAAAAATCGGTCGGTCGGATTCTTCTGCAAGTGTAGGAATAATGTTGTCAACTTCTTCCTTGGTTGTTGCGCTGTAATAGTCATATCCGAGTGATTCAATCCAGCCCTTTGCGCCCTTGTGATGTTCGGCACAGATGTACTGATTGATTGTAGGAATCTTTTCCTTGCCCATAAAGAAGTGAAATTCTGAACCGCCGCCGTTGTTGAGAAGAATAATTCTCGCATTGTTCTTGATTCCTCTGATGCCTGCTGAGTTCATATCATAGAAGAAACTGAGGTCGCCCACAACGCAAAAGGCAAGCTCGTCTGTTGCCGATGCCTGTCCGAAAAACGATGACATACAGCCGTCAATACCCAGAGCGCCGATATTGCTGTAAACCTTGACATTCGGTTTCAAATCGAAGAACTGCATAGTTCTTGTACTGCTGAGAATTGCAAGGTGCAGAACAGAACGGTCGGGAATAATTTCAGCAAGCTTTTTGGCAACATACATATTTGAGAACGGAAGATTGCTTGAATAATCAAGCATTTTGATATCGTCATTCCACATATTGTAGTATGTCATATCATTTTTTGAATCCTGCGGTGCGTTCTCTGCAAAGCAGTTAAAGAAATACTGCGGTGTACATTCAAATACATCTGTCAGCTTGTCGGAAAAATCTCTGATTCTTCCCGCAGTATCAATTTGCCAGTGAACAAATTTTTCCTTGTGAGCCTTAATCATAGGCTTGAGTTTATATGAAGCAATATTGTTGCCGAACGAAATAATAAGATCAGGGCATAACTCGCCGAACATTCCCTGCATTGAGCATTCTGACAAAGGATAGGTCATAAGGCAGCCCTTGCACTTGAGGTTTGACATATGCTCAACCGATATAAGGCAATTGTATTTCTCAAAGAACTTCTCAACGCACGCTCTGTCATCTTCCGAGAAACAGTTGTTCTGACCGGCAATGACAAGAATTTTCTTATATTTTGAAAGCCTTTCTGCATATTCACGCCACTTCTCGGAGGGCATATCGGGAGAAATTCTGTTGATTTTCCTAACCTGAGGAAGATTTTCACAATCATATACAGCCGAGTTTTCAACAATCGGAATATTGATATGCACAGGTCCTGTTCCGTGATGGTCAAGCTCCGAAAGAGCCTCGTTAATAAGTCTTTCGCAGTACCATCTGTCATTTCCGCCACGCACAACGGGAAGATTAACGGATTTTTTTGTAACCGATTCAAAAATATTGACCTGCTGGGTTTTCTGCAGCATAAGCTGATTTAATCTGTACGGGTCTTTGTCAGCGGTAATTGCGATAATCGGAACATCCTGATAAAATGCCTCTGTCATACCCGGAAGATAGTTGCTTACAGCCGTACCCGAGGTACAGATACAGGCAACGGGGGATTTTGTCTGTTGTGCAAGTCCGATGCCGTAATACACGGCACTTCTCTCGTCAACGACCGAATGACACTCAAAAAAATCGTCATTTTCAAGTGAATGAATTATAGGAATATCACTGCCTCCGGGAGAAAGCACCAATTTGTTGATATTATATTTTTTCAGAAGTGCAGTGAGTAACTGAATGCTTTTTATTGTAGAATACATACGCTTTCCTCCGCTTTAGTTTTTGATAATTCCGGAACCGCCTGAGATATACAGAGTATCTCCGACAACAAGATTGCAAAAATCGCTTGCCATATATACAGCCATTTGTCCGATTTCCTCGGTAACGGCATAGCGCTTTGCAGGAACTTCGGACATATAAAGAGTATCATCTTCACTGCGGCCGAGCATCTCTGTGGCAACAGGTCCCGGACCGAGTGCGTTAACAACAATGCCGTGCTTAATAAGGGCAGACGCCGCTCCTTTTGTCATTCCGCAAACGCCCCACTTTGAAACTTCATACGGAGTCCATGCAGGCTTTAGTGCAGAAGACGAACTGATGTTGAGAATATGTCCTTTGATTTTATTTTTAATCATATAGTTTCCGACCTTCTGACACATAAAGTATGTGCCTTTGAGGTTGGTGTTGATAACCGAATCAAAGGTTTCCTCGGTAACATTGACAAAGTGTCCGTTACCGTGGGTTCCGGCACTGTTGACAAGAATATCAAGCTGACCGTTTTCTCCGAAAGCCTTTGACGCTTCAAGAATTTTTGCATCCATTGAAGGTACATTTGAAACATCAAGGGTAATATATTTGCAGGAGTCACCAAGCTTTGAACACGCATTTTTAAGTTTTATTTCGTTTCTTCCTGCAATAACAACCTTGCATCCTGCATTGACAAATGCTTTTGCAATGCCGAATCCGATTCCGCTTGCACCGCCTGTAATCAGGGCTGTTTTGCCGTTAAGAATATTGTTGTTCTCCTTCTGTACATACACGGGAACAACATTTTTTGCTTTAAAGGTTTTGATTATGCCCCGTCTGACTTTTTTTAGTGTATTTTTAAGACTCATTTTAATCACCGCTGACAAAGGATTTAAGATAATCCAAAGATATTATTGTCTGGTTCTTGATTTTTTCGTTCACATCGTACCAGTTTATTTCGGTTTCTCGGCAGTTTCCGTCAACAATTTCACGGTCGATTCCAAGACTTTTCAAAAGACCTTCGGAGCGGATGTTTCTTCCGCTTTTGTTCTTGAATTCAACAAAAAGATTCTTGTTGAAAATAACAGAAAACGCTGTTCCGTGAAACGAGTTTGTAACAACATATTCGGCATTTTTGAAACAGCCGACAAATTCCTCAACAGTAGGTGCAACAATATAATTTATACCGTGACTTACAGGGTGAGGTGCATCGTTTATGCAGTAAACGGGAAGTTTCTTTTCTTTTGACAGTTTAAGGGCAAAATCCACAAGCGAAACTGCCGGATTAGCCGTAAAAATGAGGATATACGGTTTGTCGATTTTTGAAACGGCAATCTTTTTCCATTCGTCTGCCGAAATCAGCAGGGTAGGATCAAGATGAGTTTCGGCGGTTCTGCCCGTGAGTTCTTTTACAAGCTTTTCACCGCTCGGTTCACGAACTGAGAACTTCTGAAAACCGTTCAGCCTTTTTTTATATTCATCAATAAATTCATCGGGCAATGTCGGAACGGCAAAGCTTGCCGCATATGAATACTTCTGTCTGTCATCGGCAAATGTCAGAAAATAAGCGGGATCAAAACCGACGCATCTCGGACTCCACACCTGATCGCTTCCCGAAATGAACAAATCATAATCATTTTTAAGCTCTCCGATATTCTGCGGAGTATACGACTTTTTACTCTTTACA
>OLHA01001437.1_pt1 | contig 12827 bp, 14 predicted proteins | sample 1605961 | NCBI WGS metagenome assembly OLHA01 (sample SAMN03283288) | human gut metagenome | biome: human-associated habitat; material: feces | host: Homo sapiens | place: Peru | collected 2012
TTAGCACTCTATAGAATAACGCTCATCACGATTTGACTCAGTTATTGAAATTCATAAATATAGTTTTCTAAAATAGCTTTCAGTCAGTGGCTATTATTTTCTGTATAGAGTACTATATCACTACTGTGGTAACCTCTTCATCAACAAAACTGATTAAATTATACATCTTATTTTTATAATTGTCAAACTATTCTGTTCTAAGTGCTTCAACTGGATCTCTACGGCTTGCCATCCTAGCAAGTATTATACCAGCAACTAAAGTAAGAATAACACTAAGTATGATTAATAGAATTGCTCCGGTAGATGGAAGACTAGCAAGTCTACCAATAATATTTAAAAGATAAGTAAAATAAAAAGTAGGATTTTTCCTACTTATTTACTACTAATAGTGATATTACCAACACCACCATCAATCTTAATAGATTTAATATTTTCATCATTACTAACTTTATATCCATCTGACACTTTTAAATCATTAATAGTAATATTTCCAATACCTTTATCTACATAAAAATTATATTCTTTAATATCAGAGTTTAAATATAAACTAGCATTACCTACTCCCATATCCATTTCACTTTTTCCAAATAGATATCCACTAAATTTAAATTCACCTACTCCATTATCTAAATCTAAATTTTTAACTTGAGAGTTATTAACAGTAATATTACCAGCTCCACCATCTAATTCAAATTCTTCAGTGACACTTAAATTATTAAATGTTATATTTCCAGCACCAGCATCAATATCCAAATATAATGAAGTTAAATCTTCAGAGTTAATATTTCCAGCACCCATTGAAATATCTATTTTATTAAATATTTTATCTACTGGTATAGTAATAATAACATCATTATTAGAACTAAAATTAAAGTGTCTATTTTCTTTTATTGTTAATGTTTCATTACTAAGATTTTGTTTAACATGTCTATTATTAGTTTGAATACTAAATGTTTCTCCACTCTTAATAGTTAAATTACTCATTTTAAGATCAATCTTTAAGTTATCAACCTTATTTATCTCTTCAACTGTATAAACATATACATTTTCATTTGCATTTTTATTTCCATTAAATAAAGAAGTAATACCCATTAAACCACTTGCTATACCACCAATTATATTGATTATAATCATCATAGCAAATAATATTGCTAAATATTTAATTATTTTTTGTCCTGTTGTCATTTAATATCTACACCACCAAATATAGAACATCCATTAACATGTAGTGTAATTTTATCTTTCTTTTCTTTATTTTTAGTTTTGTCACTAACTCCACCAAATACTGAAGTAGATTTAATTTCTACTTTTAAGTCTTCAGGAATTAAAATTGTAACTCCACCAAATACAGCAGTAGCATCAATTACTGCACCATCCTTAACTTTGGCATTAGTAAGATCTATAGTAATACCACCAAATATAGCATTTACTTTAGTACCTTTAAAATCCTTACCATCAAACTTTATAGTTTGTCCACTAAAGCAAGCACAATATTCATTATCATCAGTATTCTTAGAAATTTTTTTACCATTATTATTAAACATAATAGATAGTCCAATAAATACTAGTATAACAGGTAATGTAAGTTTCCATAAAATATCAAAGCTAATTAAATCTTGACATCCAAGTAACAAAGTAATACCTATAATAAGCCAAATAATGCTTCCAGTTTTTTCTTCATCAGTAACAAGTCCATTAATCGCAGGAATTATAATAAACAATGTCCACCATCCATCAAAGAATATATTAATGTTTGTTATTCCAAATGAATTAAGGCCAACTATAACACCAACAATAATAAACACAATACCAACAATAACAGTACTTATTTTTTTCATATCTTTCACCTCAATTTTATTATACTATATTTTATATATTTTTAAATATTTTTTATAAAATTCCTAAATGTTCAAGTAAAACTTCTACTCCAAGTAAAACTAAAATTAAACCACCAGTAAACTCAGCAACATTTTTATATTTGCTACCAAATTTATTACCAACATACACGCCAATTACAGATAACATAAATGTAATTATACCAATCATTGGAAAAGTAATAGATGCATTCTTGCTACCATAAGCGCAAACATAAGCTATACCTACTACCAAAGCATCAATACTAGTAGCAATAGATAATACAAGCATTGTTTTAAAACTTAAATCGGAATTAACTTCTTCACCATGAGAGAATGATTCAAATATCATCTTTCCTCCAATAATAGCAAGTAAAATAAATGCAATCCAATGATCAACACTTGTAATTATATGTTGAGACGCTTCTCCTAAAAAGAAACCAATCGTAGGCATTAAAGCTTGAAAAACACCAAACCAAATACCAATCTTAATAGCATTTTTAATGTCTATTTTCTTTAAAGAAAGCCCTTTACATATACTAACCGCAAAAGCATCTGCAGCAAGCGATACACTAATTAATAATATTTCTAGAAAACTCATAATTTCCCCCCTAAATTGGATTAACATGTATTATAACTAGATATATTTCATCAATTTCTTTTATTATTTCTTTTTCAAGTTTATTCGCAATATCATGACTATCAAAAGTACTCATATTTCCATCTACATATATAGTAAAACTTATTTGATATTTATATCCAACCGGAGTTGAATTAAAATGTATAACTTTTTTAATTTCTTTATGCCTATCTATTATTTCATATACTTCATTTTTAGTTTCAATTGATATTGATTTATCCATAAGAACATTATAACTTTCAATAAATAATTTTATAGAAGTATACATTATCCATAATGATATTATTATACCAACTACTCCATCTAAAAAATATATTCCATATATTGATAATATACATGATATTAAGTTAACACTAGTAATAATCATATCATTAAAATGATCTTTAGAATTAGCTTTAACAAGTAAATTATTATATTTCTTATATACTTTATTAGTATATAGAAACAAGAATAATTTAACTATTATTGTAATTAAACATACTACTATTAACCATATTGAAAAATCATATGTTTTTCCTTTAACTAATGATATAAATGAATCTTTAAGTACAAACATAGCCATAAGTATCATTGATATACTAATAAGCATTGAATATATGTATTCAGCTTTACCATGACCTAGATTATGATCTTCATCAGATGGTTTACTTGATATCTTGTTACCTATATAAGTCATTAATGATGAAAATATATCACCAGCACTATTAAATGCATCTGCTGTCATTGCTTGACTACCAGTAAGCAAAGCAACAATTCCTTTTATTATCATTAAAAGTATATTTCCTAATATACCAAATATACTTGCTAATTTTGTACTTTTAAATCTATTCATATCTTCCTCACTCAAAAAATTTTATTGTAAATATTGTTCCTATATTAGGAGTACTTTTAACACTAATACTTCCATTATCTTTTTCAATTATTGATTTTGATAAAGCAAGTCCAATTCCTACACTATCACGACTTGTATTTTTCCCTTTATAAAATCTGTCAAATATATATGGTAAATCATCACTATCTATACCAATACCATTATCTCTAATTAATATTCTAGAATAAACTTTATTCTTAGTATAATTTATTTCAACAAATCCATCACTATTTATATGTTCAATAGAATTCTTAATTATATTAGAAATAGCCTCAACTTCCCACATAAAATCACAATTTATAGTAGCATTCTTATCACCAGATACTTTAATACTAATACCTTTTAATTCACTTAAAGCACTTACTTTCTTAATAGCTTCATTAACTATATCTTTAATAAATACTTCTTCTTTATTAAATTTTATTACATTCGCATCAAACTTAGAAATTTTAAGAAGATTCTGTACTAAAAAATTAATATTTATTATCTCTCTTTTTATATTTATTAAGAACTTACGTCTAGTTTTACTATCCATTTCTTCATTATCAAGAATATTATCAATCATAATAGTAATACTTGTAAGAGGAGTCTTTAATTGATGACTAATATCACTAAGTGAATCTTTAAGATTAAGTTTATCTTTTAAAGAATTATCAGCTTCACTTCTAAGCATTAAAGATGTTTTGTATATTTCTTGTTTTAAAGCAGATAATTCATCCTCAGTATAATCTTCTATATCTATATCAAAGTTTCTTCTATTTATTTTAGATATTAGCTCTATAATTTTATTAATCTTTTTAGTTCTTTTAGATTTATTAATAATAAAGAATAAGTAAATTACAAGAATAATAACCATTAAAACTAATAAATCAATAATAATATACTTCTTAAATAATTTATCATTTTTTATAATAGAACTATTTTTATCATTAATTCCATATTTACTAAGCATATCATCACTATTTTTATTACTATCTAATACTTCAATTAAATCATACTCATTAATATCAGGATACTTAAGAGTAACTTCATAAATAATAGAATTAATACTTTCATTATAATTTTTAGTATAACTTCTATATTGATAATTTAAAATAAAGCTAAAAAAACTAACTGATATAACAGTAGTTAATATTATAAAAATTAAAGCTTTCTTATTTATTTTATTCTTCATCTATTCTGTATCCTATTCCTTTTAATGTAATTATTATATCACTATCAAGTTTCTCACGTATTCTTTTCATATAAACAGTAACTGTATTATCATTAACATCATTTCCTGTCCATTCCCATATACTATCAATTATTTTATCACGAGTTACTACTTTATTTATATTACTAAATAAAAGTCCTAATATTTTAAGTTCAAGAGTAGTTAAATTAACAACATTATCATCTTTATAAACACACATTTTATTTAAATCATAAGTTATATTTTTAACATTAATAGTTTTCTTATTTAATATTTTATTAATTCTAGCAATCAATTCACCTGTTCTAAAAGGTTTAGTTAAGTAATCACTTGCTCCCATATCTAAAGCATTAACTATATCTTCTTCACTATCTCTAGCAGTTAAAAATATAACAGGTATTTCCATATTTTTAATTTGATTCTTATATAAATCAAAACCATTACCATCAGGTAAAGTAACATCTAATATTATTAAATCAACTTTATTATTTTCTAAATAATCTAATGTATCTTTAATATTAGATTTACTAACTAAATTAATATTTTTAACTTTAAAAGAATATTCTAAACTTTCTCTTATATTTAAATTGTCTTCAACAAGTAATATTTTCATATAAATCCTTTCTATAACATTATAACATAATAAAAGGACATTAAGTCCTTTTAAATATTCTCATTACGTATACTTTCTATTATATTTTGATTATTCACTTTCTTTAAGGAATAATTCATTATAATAAATACTAATATAAACACAGCAAGTATACTTATAAATACTCCACCAAATGGAAATTCATATTGAAATTCTCTACTTCCCTCTGAAAACGCTATATATATTAAATATGATATTCCTACTCCTAAAGGTATACCTATTAATAATGATTTTAATGAATAGAATACTGTTTCTAAATTAATAAGTCTATTAAATTCATGTGATGTCATTCCTACACTTTTTAATATTGCGAATTCACCACGTCTTAAATTTATATTAGTTGTTATTGTATTAAATATATTTGTAATACCAATTAAAGTAATTACTGTAATAAATCCATATAAGAATATTGCCATTAAAGTATAAACTCCTTTAACAATTCTATAATTTTTATCAATATTATCTAAATTATAATCTATATCTCCTAATATCTTTTCAATATTACTTTGTAATAAATCGGCATTATTGCTTCTTATCAATATCCAGCCATAATTAAAATTATTATCAAGTTCTTTTAAATATTCATCACTTACTATTATAAATCCTGAACTATAAGTATTACTAAATCCAAATGGTCTTTCTTTAGTAACTTCAGATATTTTTATTTGATGAGTTATGTTATTTATTTTTATATCAACTTTGTCATTCTTTTTAATATTTAGCACTGATATTTCTATATCTTTTTTACTATCTTCATCATAAGCAAATGAATTATTGATAAGAATACCTGTATTTTTAACATCACTATAATTTAATCCCAGTGATTTAACATAAGTTCTATATTCTGAATCTCCTATTGCAAATATTGATATCTTTGTACTATTAGTACCAACAAATTTATCAAATTCTTTTGTGTAAAGTGTTTTATCTATAATTTCACCTAATAGTCTTTTTTGAAAACTTATTCTTTCTATATTATCAAGATTAAATATTTGTTCTATTTTATTTAAGTTGTTTTCTTTATCTTTACTATTATCACCTATTATAAGTTGTATATTAACATCAGACTTGCCTACTTCTAAATTTAGTGTACTAAATGCCATATTCATGAAGTAATAAAGTCCAATAAATACTGAAACTGATACTACTATTGATATAACTGTTGTTCTATATTTCTTTTTATTTCTTTTTAAATTCTTATATGATATAACTCCACCTACTCCAAATAATGATTTTATATATTTAGGAGTTCTTAACTTCTTAGATTTTATTTTAATATCTTCACTATTTCTTATAGCTACTATTGGAGATAATTTAGATGCTCTTCTAGCACTCTTTAATGCTGAAAAATATATTGTTATGCTTCCAAGTAATATTGATATTAATATTGCTATAAAACTTGTACTAAAGACTAATGTTATTCCATTAAGAGTACCATATAAATAATAATTACATACTTTAATAAGTATCCATGAAGCAAATAATCCACTTAATATACCAAGAGGAATACCGATTATTCCAAGTATAAATGCTTCATATAAAACATTCTTCTTTATTTGTTTAGATGTGGCACCAATACTTCTAAACATTCCATACTGTTTAGTTTTTTCAGTTATAGATATATCAAAACTATTTTTAATACAAAATATTGAAGAAACAATAATAATTATGATTACAATTGTCGCAAGCATATAAAGTACTTTCATAGTACCATCATTAAGGCTCATTGATTCAAGACTAATTAAATATCCATTCATAATATGTGGTGTTTTTACAATTTTTTCTTCAACAGCATCTATTTCGCTTTCAGTAAGAGAACTTAAATCAGTCATATATTTTTGATACTTTATAGGGTCTATATCTAATAATTTAGCAGTTACTTCATATCTATTTTTTAACGCATCTTTAGTATATCTTAAATAAACATTATATTCGCCACTATAAACACTTTCATTCAAATATGTTATAAATGTATACCCTGGGGCAGAATAATTTTCTATTATAGTACTTGGTCTTTCTATAATACCAACAATTTTAAATGTTTTAGTACCTTTTATTTTAAATGTTTCATCATCTTTATTAAATGGATTATTTTGATTAAGTATATATTCATCACTAACTCTATCTCCATAATCTAAAGTTATTGTTTCGCCAATTTTATAATCAACTCTACCATTTGTTTTTAAATGTCTTGGTATTACTATTTCATTATCATTAGTTGGAAATCTACCTTCAATTAGATTAAGTGACACATTAGACATAGCTATATCATCCATAGCAATCAAATATGCATAAGGCTTATCTTCATTTTTACTATTATTAAGTTTTAAATAACCAATATTTTTACTTATATATACTTTATCAAAATTTCTATTGTTTTTTATTTCTCTTAAAGTATTACTATCTACATTACTAAATTCATAATGAAAGTTGCCATCTCTATTTATTTCAAATCTAATTAAACTTTCTCTAAAACTAGATACCATACTTGCTACAGCACATATCAAAGCAACAGATAAAATTATTCCAATAATTGTTACTATTGTTCTTCTTTTATTAAGTTTTAAATTTTTAATTGTAAGTTTATTAAGGATACTCATAATTATTTCTCCTTAACTATTTTTCCATCTTCTATAGTAATAATTCTATCAGCTACAGCTGCTATATCTAAGTTATGTGTAATCATTATTATAGTCTGTTTATATTCTTTATTCATTTTTTTAAGTAATTCTACTACTTCTTCACTAGATTTAGAGTCTAAGTTACCAGTAGGTTCATCAGCAAGTACAATCGCAGGTTTAGTAATTAATGCACGTCCTATAGATGTTCTTTGTTGCTGCCCACCAGATAGTTCATTAGGTAAATGTTTACGTCTATTTTGAAGACCAAGTATTTTTAATAGTTCATTAAATTCAAATTTATCAACTTTTCTATTATCAAGTTCAAGTGGAAGTAATATATTTTCTTCTACATTTAAAATAGGTATTAAATTATAAAATTGATATATAAGCCCAACTTCTCTTCTTCTAAATATAGCTAGGTTATCACTATTTAAACTATATATATCTTTACCATCTATATATACTTTCCCGCTAGTTGGAGTATCTACTCCTCCCATTAAATGTAAAAGTGTACTTTTTCCACTACCAGAAGCACCAACTATTGCTACAAATTCTCCTTTTTCTACAGAAAATGATACATGATCAAGTGCAACAACCTGATTTTTATCTTTTCCATATATTTTAGTTAAATTCTCAACTTTTAATATTTCCATAAATATCTTCCTTTCAAATACACCTACATTTTATGAAAGTAAAGTGACTTTCAAGTGACAAAAAAGAAATATCATAGATACTTCTTTAAATTACACTCAAAAGAGATTATTCCATTATACTCACTAGCATTAAAACTTATATTAAATTCATAGTTATCATTATCTATTCTAAAAAGATCTATGTCACAAATTGTATCTAAGTCAGTAACACCATTATATGTAAACATGGTTTCGCCTTCAAATAAATAATTTTCATCTAAACAAACTTCATCATTAACTTCAATATTAAATATTTTTTCAATATCATTAAATATAAATCTAAAAGTATAATCATCATCCCCTAAGCATCCATTTACTTCAACAGCTAATGTTTTACTTTTTTTATCATTTATTTTAATTTCTAATGGATAAATTTCTACATTTTCTTTATCTGAATCTACATATTTACTAATTTTAAACATTTTTTCCCTCGCATATATCATCTAAATTGTATTCTATTACTTTTGAAAGTTCTTCTAATGTCGTTTCTATTTGATAACCAATTTTACCAGCACTAAAGTATATTCTATCGTTATTTTTAGCACTAATATCTATTGTGGTTTTAAAAGATTTCTTCATACCAACTGGTGAACACCCTCCATGTATATATCCAGTTAAACCAAGTAAATCTTTTGATTTAATCATTTCTATAGATTTCTCATTAACACTTTTAGCGGCTTTCTTTAAATCTAAATTACTAGATACTGGTACTAAGAAAACATAATGATTATTACTTTTTCCTATAGTAACTAAAGTCTTAAAAACAACATTAGGATCTTGATTTAATACTGATGCAACTTCAAGTCCACTTACCATATCTGTATCACTATAATCATGTACAAAATATTTTATATGTTTTTGATCAAGTATTCTCATAACATTAGTTTTTTCTTCTTTTTTCATGTTATCACCAAAAATATTATACCATAAATAATATTTTATATATAATTTTAATTAAATTTGTTTTATAATGAAATAAACAGTACAAGAAAATAAGGAGGGTTTATATGAAAAAGGAACAACGATATGGAAAAATATCATTTTGGAAATTTATGTTTTGTCTACTAATAACTGCATTACATGTAGGAGAACTTTATCCAGAATCTTCATGGATTTTTAAAGCCGGAAGTATTGGCGTAGAATTTTTCTTTTTAGTATCAGGATATTTTTTTGCAAAAAAATTCATTTATTATAAAAATTCAAAAAATTTAGGTGAAGAAACATTTGAATTTCTAAAAAGTAAAATTTTAAAATTTTTTCCATATATCTTAATATTAATTTTAGTAGCTTGTCCTTTCTGTTTTATAGCATACCATTATACTTTAACTGATTATACAAGAGCTTTTTACAGATTATTTGCAATACCAAACTACTTTAAAGGTAACATCGAATATGAAATATTTGGAATTAATTGGTATTTAATGGTTCTTATAATAACCGAAAGCATTTTAGTTCCTTTCCTAATAAAATATAAAAAGAATTTTGTTTATATAGTAAGTCCTATTATAACAATATTAATTGCTAATTATTTAGTAATAAACTATGATCATTTAGTAGGTCCATGGATTCCAACACCATTTGGTATAAAAGGTCTACTAAGAGGATTTATGCTTATAAACTTAGGAATGTATTTATATGTGTTAAGCGAAAAATTCAATAGTATTAAATATACTAAATTTTCAAAAATAATTTTATTAATAATAGAATTACTAGGCTACTTAAGTGTATTTTATCTGGTAAACATACCAAAAGCTCATCAAAAATTTGATATATTAATAGTTATTATATTTAGTATATGTATAGTGATTTCAACAAATAAAGATTTATTATTAACAAAATTTTCTAATAATAAAATATTCTATTATTTAGAAAAATTAAGTTTACCAATGTATATATATCAATGGTTAATAATAGATATAATGAAAGAATTGTTAATAAAATTAAAAATCACAATATCCTACCCTTTAATGTTACTATTGTGTGTGCTAGCAAATATATTTTTCGGAATTATAACTATAGAAATAGTAAAACTTTATAATAAAAATAAATCAAAAATCAAAAATATATTTATAATAAATTAAAAATTATACTATATAAAAGAAGTATATATATTTATATATGCTTCTTTTATTGATAACTTATTTAAATTTTATTTTATAATACAAATAAATAAATTGCAAAATAATGAAATATTGTTCCTAATATACAAAAGAAATGAAATACAGAATGCATATATTTCTTTTTAGAGCCTATTGCATATAAAAAAGCTCCAATAGAATACATAATACCGCCTAATACAATTAATAAAAGTCCCGTTTTACCAACACCAGCAATTAATGGCTTTATAAAGAAAACTGCACTCCAACCATTAACTAGATGACAAACAACTTCTATCTTTTCATTTTTATCCACGTCTATGGCAGAAAAAATGATTCCAAGTAATGTTACAAAACCAACTATTCCAAAATATATCCAACCGTAAACGCCTTTCATACCAACAAGTGCTATTGGAATAATTGTACCAAATACAAGTAAGAACACATTGCAATGATCAATTACTCTCATAACTTTTTTACCAGTAATCCTAGGACTTAATGCATGGTATATACAAGATATAGTATATAAAAGTATCATAGTAGTACCAAATAAAGTAACAGTTGTTACAGCCATAGCTCCAACCTTGCTAGCTTTAATAATAAGCATTACAAGTCCCCAGATACTAAAAGCAGCCGCAATACCATGAGAAATAGAATTAATTAATTCTTCACTTAATGTATAACTAGGTACACTAATTCTTTCTTTCTTTTTTTCCATAAAACCTCCTATAAATATCTTACGATTTCACTTATATCTTTTCTATTATTATGAAGTTTACTAGGTCCAAATCCTTCTTTAATATATCCAAGCATAATTAAACATACTGGAACTATATTACTAGGTAAATCAAATTCTTTAGAAACTTCCACACTATTAAACATACGTACCCATACTGAATTAATACCTAAATCAGTTGCTTCAAGTATCATATGTGTAGCTACAATACTAGTATCCATTTCATATGAGTCATAACCTTCCTCTAATTCATTCTTCCATGATATATTTTTATCAGCACACACCATTAAACAAACTGGAGCATTATAAGTCATCTTACATACATTTTTAAGTTTAGACATCCCTTCTTCACTTTTAATAACATATATTATTTCAGGCTGTAAATTCTTAGCTGTAGGGCTTATTCTACCACATTCAATTATTTTATTAATGTCTTCATCACTAACCATTTTATTATCAAAACTTCTAGTAGAAAACCTTTTACTTGCTAAATCATAAAAATTCATACTTTCACCTACTTTATTAAACTTTCAAATTCATTTATTAAATCATAATCATTAGTTATAATTCCATCTTTATATTTAGATGTCTTCAAAACATAATACATATAATTAGTAGAAGAATAATCTACATCTTTATCTTTATTACTAATTATCTCGTTAAATATTTTTTTAATACTATCAACTTGAGCATCATTAATATCATAAGTATTTATAACTTTTTCCTTATATTCATATCCTTTATTAGCCACATAAGAATCACTCTTTTTAACTATCTTTTTATTATTTAAATTAACTTCATAATAAAGACTTATATATGATCCTCCATCATTTAACATAGTTTGATACTTATAATCAGTAACAAATGTATAAATGTTTTTTTGAGTGTATATTTTATACCCAAAAAATGCACATACTATTAAAACTAAAATTATTCCAAATATTAAAACTTTATTTTTCTTCATTTAATTTCTCCTTATCATAACTATCTAAGAAACTTGTATAAACACCATTCTTCTTAGTTCCAAGCACACAATTTAAATTAATATTATCTAGTGCTTTAAATATATTATAATCAACTGATTTATTATTTTTTCTAAGAGTTTTTATTAACTCTTTCATTTCATTTCTTTTACTTGTATTTTCATCATTCATTTCAACTCTTTCAGTAAATTTACAAGCACAATTTAAAAACGTAAGTTTATTATAGTTCTTCCACGAAATTATTGCGTCTTCCTTGACTAAATAAAGTGGTCTTATTAGTTCAAGTCCTTCATAATTATCAGAATGAAGTTTAGGCATCATAGTTTTAATTTCAGAACCATAAAACATTGAAAGTAATGTTGTTTCTATAACATCATCAAAGTGATGACCAAGAGCAATTTTATTACATCCAAGTTCTTTTGCTTTACTATATAAAAATCCTCTTCTCATACGAGCACACAAATAACATGGTTTTTCACAACTTATAGTAT
>OLHA01001443.1_pt1 | contig 12787 bp, 10 predicted proteins | sample 1605961 | NCBI WGS metagenome assembly OLHA01 (sample SAMN03283288) | human gut metagenome | biome: human-associated habitat; material: feces | host: Homo sapiens | place: Peru | collected 2012
AGAGACGGATCAGACATTGAGATATGTCGGGATCCCACTGAATATGACGGCGTCGCTTGTGGACGCAAAATGGTTTTCTCTCTATCTTGGAGGTGGGGGAATGGTCGAGAAATGTATTTCAGGTAAATCTGTGACAACTGAGACCTTGGCCGGAATCAAGCAGGGTGACAGCGCGCGTAAAAGCTTTGGTGTCAAACCTTTGCTTTGGTCTTTGAATGCGTCGGCCGGTCTGCAGGCCAAGTTGACCAAGAATTTTGGACTCTACGTAGAGCCTGGGCTCAGCTATCATTTTGACGACAACTCTGATGTCCAGACAATCTACAAAGAACGACCTCTGGACTTTATGCTGACTTTTGGCGTGCGTTTCTCGCTCAGGTAGCCAATCCGGGGTATGGGCATCAAGAAGGAGCGGAGCTCGTGGGCAGGGATCCTTTCCCGGGGCTTCCGGCAGGCTTGTCATCGTGTAGGCGAGGGACACTCTTTCATATTCCTTGCCATGCGGAAACGTCAGGGTGAACGTGTGGTCTTTGTCTTCGCCCAATCCGAAGAAACTCAGCCTGATTTTATCAGCGCTGATGGTTGCCTGTGAAATTTTCCCTATTTGGGGTTGGAGGAGTGCATATGATGTCTTCAGGCACGGAATGTGCTGTCTTTGCCATCGCTTTGAGAAAACATCTGGAATACTTGAGCGCATTGGCGCTGGTGTTGTTCGCGTTCTTCTTTGCATCAACCAACCTCTTCACCCACGTCCATGAGGGTCCGGAGGGGAGGATTGTGCATTCTCATCCGTGGAGCGGGAAGGCGCATAGTCACAGCGACACCGAGTTGCAGCTCCTTCAACTCATATCAAGCAATATATTCGAGGCGAGCGAACGGATCACTGTCACGGTGTCAGACCGTCCGGTCGTTCCGTATCATCCGTCAGGGGCCTTGCCGGAAGTAGCCCAGACAGTATTCCATCACGTTCTTGGACTCAGGGCTCCTCCGCTATCGTTATAATCACATGTCTACTTGAAAAGTAGAGCCGTAGTCCGCATGGCCCGCTGCCGGGTCGTGCCTATTCCCGAATTTGATATAACGATAAAATATTCATGAAAACAACACATATTTTCGCCACTGTTGTGGCTACACTCATGGTGTCCATGAGTGGACATACTTATGCACAGAGCAGAAAAACAGACGCGAGCGTTTCCGGTCACGTCATCGATGCGAAGACCGGAGAGCATCTTCCTTACGTTACCGTGATGATAGGCGGCACCCAGATAGGCATCCAGACATCATCTTCCGGACATTATTCAATCAGAAACCTTCCTTTGGGCAAGCATGAGGTCATCGCGACTTCACTTGGCTATAAAGACGCTTCTGTCACTCTTGAGTTCAAGGCCGGTCAGTCGTACGAGGCCAATTTCAGCCTTGAGCGGGAGAATCTGTCTCTTGACGGGGTGGTGGTCAGCGCCACCAGGAATCATTCCTCCAGAAAAGAGGCTCCAGCGCTTGTCAATGTCATAGACAGCAGGATTTTCGCCACCACCTCGTCTCCGACCCTGGCGGAAGGACTGACTTTCCAGCCGGGTGTCAGGGTGGAGAACGACTGTCAGAACTGCGGATTCACGCAGGCCAGAATCAATGGCCTGGACGGCCACTATTCACAAGTCCTCATCGATTCCAGACCAGTGTTCTCGGCGCTTGCGGGCGTGTATGGTCTGGAGCAGATCCCATCCTCGATGATTGACCGCGTGGAAGTGGTGCGCGGGGGTGGCTCCGCGTTGTTCGGAGCATCCGCGATCGGAGGCACCATCAACATAATCACAAAGGAAGCGATGAGTTCAAGCGCCGGAATCAGCCATGACCTCACCTCCATCGGGGTAAGCGGTGCCTTGGACAACAACACCAGCCTGAACGCATCAATGGTGACGGATGACGGAAGAGGGGGCCTGTTCGTGTTCGGGCAGAAACGTTTGAGGGATGGCTATGACGCGGACGGTGACGGGTTCACGGACATTCCTATGATCAATTCCATCACAGTAGGTACAAGAGGACACCTCCGCGTGAATCCTTTCTCCAAAATCAGGCTGGAGTATCATGGAACCAAGGAGTTCCGGCGAGGGGGAGATCGTCTGGATCTTCCGGCTCATGAAGCGCTTATCGCGGAGCAGACGGAACACACGAACAACAGCGGATCTTTGAGCTATGACGGGCAAAGTCAGGATGGTCGGCAAATCTGGAACGCGTATGCTTCCGCCCAGCACATCAGAAGGAGCAGTTATTACGGAACAGGAAAAGATCCGAATGCGTACGGAAAGACCACCGACCTCACCGCGGTCTTCGGCGGTCAATATTCCTACAAGTTTGACTGTCTGCTGTTCATGCCGGCGCAGTTGACCGCCGGTCTGGAATATAACTATGATGACCTGAACGATGTCTCCTTTGGCTATGACTACAAAACCTCTCAGAAGGTACGCATTTTCGGCTCCTATCTCCAGAATGAGTGGAAGAACGCCCGCTGGAGCCTCCTCGCCGGGGTTCGCATGGACAAGCACAGCCTTATTTCCCAGCCAGTGTTCTCTCCGAGGGTGAACGTCCGCTACAGTCCTTTCCGTGATCTGAGCTTCCGCGCCATCTATGCGGGAGGATTCCGCGCTCCACAGGCTTTTGACGAGGATCTGCACATCTCCGTCGCAGGCGGAGAACGAATAAGGATCAAGCTCGCAGATAACCTGAAGGAAGAACGTTCCCATTCGTTCAGCACTTCCGCCGACTGGTACCACACTTTCGGTACCGTCTCTCTGAATCTGATGGCGGAAGGATTCCTTACAGTGTTGAAAGATACTTATGCGCTGAGGGAGACCGGAGAAAAGGCAGATGGGGGAAAGAGCAATATAATGGAAAGATACAACGGCTCGGGCGCTAAGGTTTACGGATGCACTCTGGAGGGAAGACTTGCTGTCGCTAATGAACTCAGTCTCCAGGCAGGTGTCACTTTGCAGAGAAGCCGTTATGACATCGCGCAGAAATGGAGCGACGATCCCGATGTCGCCCCGACGCAGGAATTATTCCGCTCGCCGGATTGCTATGGCTACATGGTGGCTTCCTACAGTCCGTTAAGGAACTTTGACATAGACCTTTCCGGCACATATACCGGATCGATGCTTACTCAGCACATGGCCGGTAGCGGCACCAAAGTGGATGTCGCCGTCCGCACTCCTTCGTTCTGGGACATGGGCTGCAAGATCAGCTACGGGTTCAGCGTCATGGACATCTGTCGTCTAAAGTTGCACGCCGGAATCAAGAACATTCTCAATGCTTACCAGAAGGACTTCGACAAGGGGGAGAACAGGGACTCTGGCTACATCTACGGCCCGTCCCTCCCGCGTTCACTGGTCTTCGGCGCCGGACTGAGCTTCTAAAAGAGTCCGTTGGCGTCGAAGACTTGGGAATAGTAATACGGGGCGGAATAGCCGGTCACTATGAGGCCTTTGGGAACCTCCGTGTCGGCGGTCAGTCTGCCATCCTTGTGGATCCAGAAACGGTTCGCCACCTTGCGGTCCTTGGAAAAATATTCAAAATCAAGGCTGCTCCCAAAGAGCGCTATCTCCCCCTCGTCAGACATCGCGAAACAGTCGCAGTGCTTGACAAGAGATTCTTGAGGTCCCCTGCCGTAACCAATGCTCTTGCCGACAAACGTCCCGTCGGTTCCGAATTCGTACATGTCACAGGTGTAACTGTCGAAATAATAAATATTTCCGGATGGCGTGATTCCGGAGTAGGAACGTCCTGAACTGAGCGTTGAGTCAGGGAAATCCAGGCGGATTTCTTCAAGGTTGAGTCTGGTCGGCCCAGTGACCGGTTTGTCCGTTTTTACTCGCGGGATACGTGAATAGAGATTCTGGTCGCTTTGGTTGGCGCACGACATTGCGGCTAAGAGTGAACCGGCGATGATTGTCGTCAAGGTTACGTTTTTGAAAAAGGTTGTGTTCATAGTGTAACGTTTTATCAAATATAACGTAAAAATATGGAAGATGTAACATCGTTTTTGGAAAAAATACCACCGTTGGCGAGGACATCATCGGTACAACCCGTCAATAACCGCGATGCGGCAGTCATTCGTGGCACCATTTACCCGGACAGGGCGCGAAGCGCAGGTGCCTCGTGTGACTGCCGCATCGCGGCGTCCAAACGAATATTGTTTTATTTAATATGTGCGATTGAATAGACCGGAGCGATCTTCTCAAGCCGGTTGCGGCCGTAGAGCCCGTCCAGTTCTGCGAGGAATATGAACTCGGTGACCTTGACACCATATTCCTTGCCATCGACGGTGATCTTCAGGGCGTCAAGAGCCTTGGCGATGCCCTCTGCGGTGCCGCCGGTGGCCAGAACGTCATCGATGATGGCGATCTTGAATATTCCATCCTCAGCCTTGCCGGCCGCGATGTCGGATTTGCGGAAGTAGAGATTGTCGGGGCCATATTCCTTCATGATCTCGATGCTTTGCAGGTCGTCTCCGGAGTGAGGCAGCTTGCCCTTCTTGCGGAACGGCACGACGTTGGTCACTCCGCTGTCCGAGGTGAGGAGCGGCGCGCAGAACAGGAAGGCGCGGGCTTCGGGCGCGGCCACCGTCGGTGCGGTGACGTGGCTTCCGATCTCGCCTATCAGTTTGGTAAAGACCTCCTTGTCCTGGAGGAACGGCATTATGTCAACGAAATTGATGCCCTCTTTGGGAAAATTCGGATAAAATTTCAGTGTCTCTTCAAACATGGCTGTTGATAACTTTGTTTATTATTCTATGGCAAAGTTATGGACTTTCCTTGACATATGTGTTAAATTTGTTTTTTAATTTCATCAAGGAACAAGTCAAATTCCTTAATATTTATGTCAAACAAATCAATCATCGCCGCCACAGTCGCAGCGCTTGCCTTTACTCTAGGAGCAAAGGCTCAGACCAACCTTCAGACTTTCTACGATTTCGGTAAGGATCGCGGTCACGTGACCACCACCCTCGAAGGTTTCTACGGGGACAAATGGGGTAACACCTTCTTCTTCGTGGATTATGACTACAACTCGAAGAACGAGAATGACAAGGTTTACGCTCCAAGCGGGACCTACTTCGAGATCGCGCGTTGCCTCAACTTCTGGCAGAACACAAAACTTGCTCCTTTCAGCTTCCACGTCGAGTACAACGGCGGCGCGTACAACGGCTACACCATCAACAACGCCTTCCTTTTCGGTGTTGACTGGTTCCTTCACAGCAAGGATTTCAAGAACACATTGAATCTCAAGGCCCTTTACAAGACCATCAACTATAACGGCGCGAAGCACGCTGACGGCAGCAAATTCAAGAGCGAGGTTCCGCTCCAGTTCACGGCTGTCTGGGGTATGCAGGATCTGTTCGGCGTTACCGGACTCCGCTTCAGTGGATTCGCTGATTTCTGGTGGGAGGACCACACCGTCTGCCCTTACGTAAATGACAAGAAGGTCGGATACCGTGACTGGACAAAGGCGGAGGACGCTCACTTCGTGTTCCTTTCAGAGCCACAGCTCTGGTACAACATCGGCCAGCATTTCGGAGTTGACAACCTCAATATCGGTACTGAGATCGAACTCTCTTACAATTTCGGAACCGGAAAGGGCTTCTTCGTGCGTCCTTGCCTTGGTACCAAGTGGGTATTCTAATATTCAACGACACTTAACAATCCAAGACAATGACAGAAACAAAAACTCAGGCCGCCGAGCCTAAGAAGTCAGGCTGGATGACCAAACTGTTCGGATTCGATCCGTCCACGATGAAGGTCTCCACCGAGATCGTCGCCGGTATCACCACATTCCTCGCGATGTCCTACATCCTCGCCGTCAACCCTTCAATCCTGGCTGACTGCGGAATGGACAAGAACGCCCTCTTCACCACCACGGCCGTCGCCTCCATCCTCGCGACCCTCGTGATGGCTTTCTACGCCAAGCTTCCGTTCGCCCTCGCCCCTGGTATGGGACTGAACGCCTTCTTCTGCTACACGGTCTGCCTCGGAATGGGCTATAGCTGGCAGTTCGCGCTGACCGCTGTCCTTATTGAAGGTATAATATTCATAATCCTGACTTTGACGAGTGTCCGCGAGGCGATTGTGAACGCCCTGCCGCTGTCGCTGAGAAAGGCGATCGGAGCCGGTATCGGTCTGTTCATCGCCCTCATTGGTCTTAAGAGCGGCGGAATCGTCGTTGACGACCCTGCCACACTCGTGAACCTCGGCGACATCACCGGCGGAGCCGGCCTTCTTTCCGTCATAGGACTCATCATCACCGGCGTGCTCGTGATATTCAATGTTCCGGGATCCCTCCTGATCGGGATCATCGCGACCGCCATCATTGGTATCCCTATGGGCATCACCCAGTTCCAGGGATTTGTTGACACTCCGCCGTCAATGAAGCCTATCTTCTGCCAGTTCTCTACCGATGCATCACAGATCTTCAGCCTTGACATGCTGATCGTCGTGTTCACATTCCTGTTCGTGGACATGTTCGACACGATCGGCACTCTTGTCGGCGTGACGACGAAGGCCAACATGGTTGAGAAGGACGGACGGCCTCTGCGCATGAACAAGGCCTTCATGGCCGACGCCATCGGCACGGTCGCCGGAGCCTGCCTCGGAACAAGCACCGTGACCACCTATGTTGAGAGCGCCTCAGGCGTGGCCCAGGGTGGCCGTTCGGGTCTGACCGCATTCTCGGTCGCCGCCTGCTTCGTGCTGGCGCTGTTCTTCGCTCCGGTCTTCACCGCCATCCCTGGCTCCGCTGTCTGCCCGGCACTCGTGTTCGTGGGACTGTTCATGCTCAGCCCGATCAAGGACATTCCGCTTGACGACTTCTCCGAGTCCATCCCGGCTTTCCTTACCATGATCCTCATGCCGATGACATATTCAATCTCCAATGGTATCCTCCTTGGTCTTGTCGCCTATGTCATCCTTAACCTTTGCACCGGAAAGGTCAAGAAGGTCGGTTGGTTCATGGCCGCTTTGTCAATTTTAGTAATTCTAAAATTCATATTCTTGTAATTAATTATCGCGTAACAAATTAACAATTATGTTGCGCGATTGTTGATAACTTTAGCGATAAATGTGACCGACAGGCCGAATTATCTGCTAACTTTGTGTAAGTCGGTTCGACTCCCATTGCGGGGATCGGGCCGGCTTTGTAACCTGGATAACCAGTCGGCAATACTTATCGAAATAAAATAAACTGAATATGGATGTAACTGTACGCAAGACCAATGGCTCTTATGAGGAGTACGACAAGGTCAAATTGATGAACGGCATACGCGAGGCCTACAAGACGGCGGGTGAGGAATGCCCTGAGGCCGTTGTGGTCTCGATCGCGGAGAACCTCTACATTTACGACAAGATCACCAGCCGTGAGATCAGGCGTCAGGTCGAGGAGGGCCTGATGTCCATCAACAAGAAGGTCGCCGTGGCCTACATCGAGAAGTTCGACGCCGGCCTTGACCTGCGCAAGAAACGCGACTTCATCAGGGACTACATCGCCGCGTCTAACGCAGCCACCGGCTCCAAGTTCGACGCCAACGCCAATGTCACCCGCAAGAACATCGTGACCCTCGGCCAGGAACTCTACAAGGAGAACAACATCAAGCAGAACCGTTATATCATGAAGGACAAGATCAAGGCCCTGTACGGACGCTCGCTCGCGGGTCAGTACATCAAGGATCTTGAAAGCCACGTCCTTTACAAGCACGACGAGAGCGGCACCCCTGGCTACCCTTACTGCGTCGCCATCACAATGTACCCGTTCCTTGTGGACGGCCTCATCAAGCTTGGCGGTGTGTCCGTGGCTCCGACCGACCTCAAGTCATTCTGCGGCGAGTTCATCAATCTGGTATATTCAATCTCATCGCAGTTTATGGGTGCGGTGGCGACGCCTGAGTTCCTGATGTACCTGGACTACTTCATCCGCAAGGACTACGGTGACGACTATCTTGATCATCTTGAGGATGTCGTGGAGATGAACGCCAAGAAGAGGACGCTTGTGAAAGTCATCGACAACTACTTCCAGCAGGTTGTACATTCCATGAATATGCCTGCCGGCAACCGTGGGTATCAGACGGTGTTCTGGAACATCAGCTACTTTGACGAGAGCTATTTCCGCGGCGTGTTCGGCGACTTCCGTTTCCCTGACGGCTCAGAGCCGAAATGGGAGACCCTTTCATGGCTCCAGAAGCACTTTATGAACTGGTTCAACGAGGAGAGGAACCGCTACATCCTGACCTTCCCGGTCGAGACAATGGCGCTGCTGACCGACGGCAAGGACGATTTCATCGACAAGGAATATGCCGACTTCACGGCCGAGATGTGGTCCAAGGGACACAGTTTCTTCTGCTACCTGTCTGACAGTCCGGACAGTCTCGCGAGCTGCTGCCGCCTTCGCAACTCGATCACCGAACTGGACAAGGTCGATGAGTCCCACAACCACACGACGCATCAATATTCAATGGGAACGGCTTCTGTGTCAACAGGTTCAAAGTCTGTGATGACCATCAACCTGAACAGGCTCATCCAGCTTGCCACCAGACGCTACTTCCTTGAGAAGAAAGGCGTTGTCATCGACGGCTCCAAGGCGCTTGCCAGGGCCGACTACGACAAGAACCAGCTTTATGAATATATCCGTGAGGCCGTGACCGAGGAGACCGAGAGGGTTCACAAGTACCAGAAGGCTTTCAACGAGATCATCAAGGACTTCCTCGCCGCGCATATGCTGGATGTCTATCAGGCTGGCTTCATCGATATGAAAAGGCAGTACCTTACCATCGGTGTGAACGGTCTTACCGACGCCGCTGAGTTCCTGGGACTTACCATCAGCCCTAACCCTGAGTACAACGAGTTCGTGGACGTCATCCTGGAGACCATCAACCGCTCCAACAAGAAGGACAAGACCTCCGACACGATGTTCAACACCGAGTTCGTTCCGGGCGAGAACCTTTCCGGCAAGAACTACAAGTGGGACCAGAAGGACGGCTTCTACGTCTCTCCTAAGCACAATATGTACAGCTCGTACTTCTACAATCCGGAGGACGACTCCCTGTCGATGATCGACAAGTTCAAGCTGCACGGCAATGAATATGTCAAGCATCTTGACGGCGGATCGGCCCTGCATATGAACGTGGCCGAGCATCTGTCCAAGGACCAGTACCGCCAGCTGCTCAAGACGGCGGCTCACTACGGCACGAACTACTTCACATTCAACTGCCGCAACACCGTCTGCAACGACTGCGGGTACATCAGCAAGGACACCCTTGAGGTCTGTCCTAAGTGCGGAAGCCACAATCTGGACTATCTGACCCGCGTGATCGGTTACCTCAAGCGTGTCTCATCGTTCAGCGAGATGCGCCAGGTCGAGGCCGCCCACAGGTTCTACAACCACGATGGCTCCAAGGCTGCGGCACAAGAGGAGGCTTAACGAATATGATCAAATATGTTCCTGAGATGACCTCGGTGGTCATCGAGGAGATTCCCGATAGAGTTACCTTGGCGGTTGACATAAGCAACTGCCAAGGTAATTGCATTGGATGCCATTCTCCTTTTCTGAAGACGGATGTAGGTGTTGAATTGACCGAGAAAGTCATTGATTCTCTGGTCGCTGACAATTTCGGGGTGGACTGTTTCCTGTTCCTCGGTGAGGGAAGGGATCCGGAATCTCTGCTGAGGCTGGCCGCCCACGTCCGCTCCAAAGGGCTTGCCGCCGCCTTGTACTCGGGACGGAACGCGGTGGAGGACAAGATATTCGAGAATTTTGATTATGTGAAGGTGGGACCGTATATCGAATCATTCGGCCCTTTGAACTCCAAAACCACTAACCAGCGCTTGTATAAAGTCGCTCACGAAGCGGATTCATATTCATTGATGGACATCACCTCCCGCTTCTGGCATCGGGGTATCGATAAGAATGTGAAATAATATTCCGTTTTTGACGATAAAAGATTTGTAAATATTCGCTTGCATTCCCGAGAATAATTCCTATCTTTCGGGTCTTGTTTCATTTTTTTTGTTGAAAAGTTAAAGATAGGTTTTGTATGTATAAAAATTCATTAGGCGTGTTCCTGCGTTCCGCTGGTATGGCTCTCGTTCTTGGAGTTGTGTCCGCTATGGCTTCTTCCTGCGGCGGAAACAAGGAGAATAATGAGCCGGAACCGGTGAAAGAAAGTGTCGAGTTTACCCAGACTACGGTCTCGATTCCGATAGACGGGAATGGTACCGTCTCTTTGAAGGTCACCCCGATTGATAAGTTGGCCGATGTTGAGGTCAATGTGGCTGACGAGGATGTGATTGATTTGGACAGGACCTCTGATTCAGAAGGTTATGTCTTTACAATGAAAGCCAGGAGCCTCGGCTCGACCACAATCGTCGCTGTCCTTGGATCCAGCATCGCAAAGTGCGCCGTCAGCGTTGACCCTATCGCTGTGACGGGAATATCCTTGAACAAGACCTCCATTCAACTCGTTGTGGGTGCGACGGAGACGTTGAGCGCCAAGGTCACTCCGGACAATGCCACCAGCCCGAGCATCTCCTGGGATTCCAGCGACAAGGAGGTCGCTACCGTGGATAACGGAGTCGTTACCGCCGTCTCTGCCGGAAAGGCCACAATCACCGCGGCTTCGTCTTCTTTTACAGCTGAATGCGTTGTCGAAGTGAAAACTATCGAGGCTGAGTCGCTGACGTTGGATGTGGCTTCAAAACTGCTCACGGTGGATGAGTCTTTCATCGTGAACGCCACAATACTTCCGGAAGGAACTACTTACAAGAATGTGGAATGGACTGTAGACAATCCAGATGTTGTTAAGATTGAGCCGTTTGACGCTGTTGAATCAGATAATCTTGTCTCGGCGAAGGTTATCGCTCTCAACGCCGGTAACGCGAAGTTGACCGCAGTGATCAAGGACATCAAGGCTACGTGCTCATTTTCGGTGAAATCCAAGGAAATCCCGGCTACGGATCCGAAAATCGGTGACTATTACTATTCTGACGGGACCTGGAGCGACGGAGGATTACTCTCGATAAATAAAGATGGTACCAAGGCCGTCTGGGCGACTGACAAGCCTGCTCCTATCGAGGGGAAGACCGTGATCGGAATCGTGTTCCAGACAGATCCGGCCAGATTCTCTGAAATTGAACAAAAGCAAGGCTTCACTCACGGCCTTGTGTTCTGCACCAAGGCAGCCCACGCTCCTGGCGCCCAGTTGACCAAGTACGCTATGAATGAGGGAATTGACTGCATCGGTAACCATAAGCGTGGAGATGCTTGGTACAAGGATATTTATGGACAGTTATGGACAGCTGCAGTCAGGAACACCTATCCGGGTGAACAGTTGAAACAATATCCGGCCTTTGACTGGACAACCACCGATTTCGTCCCGTCCGCTCCGGCCAAAACCTCGGGGTGGTTTGTCCCAAGCATAGGACAACTTTGGGATTGTATGGCCAATCTGGGTGGTGTTGAAGTAGCGCAGTATCTGAGCGGACTCCGTGACTATGGTTATGATGTCACGTACTATGTCAAGTACTTTGGAAATGTGAAGCTTTCCTACAAGCCGATGGATGCCATCAACGCTCATTTCGCCAAGATTCCGGCCGCTCAAAAAGAAGATCTTGCATATTCGATGACAAGAAATGGTCAAGGAGTATGCCAGATAATGTCTTCCACCATTTATGACAACACTGATGGTGTATGCTGCATTTTCTGGCTTGGCGAGAATCAGGAATTCGAGCCGTACTGCGAATGGATGAATCAAGATTTCATCTGCCATCCTGTGCTCGCTTTCTAGTTAGACGTTAATTTAGTATAATTCAGTATAGTTATGAAAAAAGTATTTTTGACATTGCTCGCCGCGGCGTCGCTCTGCGCCTGCAATGGTGACCTGAAGGACAGGGTGGACACTCTGGAAACCAAGGTCGCCGCCCTTGAATCCAAGGTGAATGAAAACGTAAGTTCCATTGCGAAACTTGCCGATGCCGCCGCCAAGGCCGTTACTATCGCATCTGTGACCGAAAATGATGATAAAACGAGCTACACAATCAAATTCAGCGATGGTCGGACCGCCGTCCTGACAAACGGAAAGGACGCCGAGGCTCCGGTAGTCGGAATGAAGGAGTTCGAGGGTGAGCTTTATTGGACTGTCAACGGCGAGTTTATGACCAACAACGGAGCCAAGGTTCCGGTTTCGGGCAAGACTCCTCAGTTCAAGATCCAGGATGGCAAATGGTATGTCTCTTATGACGGGAAGGCTTGGGATGAGATTCCAGTATCAGGTACGGTCGAGCCTAAGCTTGAAATGACAGAGACTGAGACCGAGTATGTATTCACGCTCGGCGAGACTGTCATCAAGATCGTCAAGGAGAAGGCTTTTGCGATCAAGGTCAAGGCTGACTCAAGGATGGTTGTCTCAGGACAGGTTGTCACAATAGGCTATACTCTGTTCGGCGCAGATGCGACCACCCACGTTGTCGCTGAGTCCAAGGGCCTTGAGGCCGAGGTTGACGAGGCCAACTCAACGGTCAGGATCACTGTTCCGAAGACAATCTCGGCTGATGCCTATGTTATTGTCAAGGCTGTGCGCAACAGTGACGGCAAATATTCCGCCCAGTATATTTCCTTTACCCAGGGGGAAACTTATGGCACTTTCGGCGGTGTCATAGTAAAGGATGGTAATGAATATCTTAACTGGTAAAACGAACTGAAATGAAAAAGTCATTATACATCGCGGCCGCTCTTATGTCAGTAGTCGGCTGCTCCAAGT
>OLHA01001444.1_pt1 | contig 12786 bp, 10 predicted proteins | sample 1605961 | NCBI WGS metagenome assembly OLHA01 (sample SAMN03283288) | human gut metagenome | biome: human-associated habitat; material: feces | host: Homo sapiens | place: Peru | collected 2012
TAATGCATCTAGTGGAAGCACAGGTTTATGGTTTAGTGATTACGCTGCTTTTCCTACGACTGCTTCCCCTTGGTTCTACCGTGGTGGTTACTTTGGTAATGGCTCTCTTGCGGGCGTGTTTGGTTTCGGTCGTGCCGGTGGCACTGCGGGTAGCTACCACGCTTCGCGTTTAGTTTTAGCTTATTAATAGAAATTATTTGAACAAAATAAATAATAGTTTATATTGACTATTATTTTTATTTTGTATATAATATGAATATATGAACATATAATCATATAAAAGGAGGAAATATGACCACACATAGTAAAGAATTATTATTTGGATTAAGCGAATTTTTCAAAATATTTGGTGATGCTACTAGGTTAAGAATTTTGGATGTATTATTAAATGGTGAGAAGTGTGTTAATGAAATATCAGAAATATTAGAAGTTAGTCAATCAGCTATATCACATCAATTAAAAAATTTACGTTCATCTAATTTAGTAAAAACAGAAAAAATTGGAAAGTTGGTAAAATATTCTATTGCAGATGATCATATTAAGATAATTTTAAAATATGGTTTAGAACATATTAAGGAGGAGATAGGAAATGAAAAAATTTGATTTTGAATTTTTCAAAATTATATTAAGTGGAATTATATTTATTGTTTCATTATTTATTAATATAGAAACAATAAAATTAACTTTATTAATAATAAGTTATATAATTGTATCTTATGAAATGTATATTAATGCATTTAAAAATATTTTAAAAGGCGAGATATTTGATGAAAACTTGCTCATGATAGTAGCAACAATAGGAGCATTTTTTATAGGTGAATATGAAGAAGCTTTAATGGTAATGTTACTATTTAATTTAGGTGAATATTTATCAGATAAAGCAGTTGATAATTCAAGTGAATCAATTCTCAAATTAATGGACTTAAGAAGCGATAAGATTAATTTAAAATTAAATAATAAAATAGAAAATGTTGATATAAAAGATGTTAAATTAGGTGATATATTTATTGTAAAACCAGGTGAAAAAATTGGATTAGATGGCGTTGTTGTTAACGGACGTGGTAGTGTTGATACTTCAAGTTTAACAGGAGAATCAAAACCAGTCTATGTAGAAATAAATAATACTGTATTAAGTGGTAGTACAAACTTAGATTCAATTTTGACTATAAAGGCAACATCAACGTTTGAAACGAGTACGGCTACTAAAATTTTAGAATTAATAAAAAATTCTGAAGATAAAAAAACAGAAACAGAAAAGTTTATTACAAGATTTTGTAAATTTTATACACCAATTATTGTACTATCTGCTATTTTATTAACAATTATACCAGTTATGTTAGGTGGAAATTTTAATGACTGGTTATATAGATCATTAGTATTTTTAGTTACATCTTGTCCTTGTGCTTTAGTTATTTCTGTTCCATTAGTATTTTTTTCAGGAATTGGTAGAGCAAGTCGTGAAGGAATTATTGTTAAAGGAAGTAGTGAACTAGAAAATTTATCAAAAATTAAAACTATTGTATTTGATAAAACTGGTACAATAACTAAGGGAAACTTTGAAATTCAAGAAATCGTTCCTAAAAATATAACAAATGAAGAATTATTAGAAATTGCTGCTTATTCAGAATTTTATTCTCTCCATCCTGTATCAAAGGTAATATTGGAAAAATATGGTAAAGAAATTGATAAAAGTATAATTAGTGATTTTAAAGAAATAAGTGGTAATGGAATATCTTTAAAAATAAATGATGATGATATTTTAGTTGGAAATTATAATTTGTTTAGAGAAAACAAAATAAATATAGACAACATTAATTCTATTGGAACAATTATATATATTGCTAAAAATCATGAATATTTAGGATATATATTAATTGCTGATGAAATAAAAAATGATGCTTATAATTTAGTTAAATCTTTAAAATATAATGGTATTAGGAGAATTGTTATGTTATCTGGTGATAACAAAAATATTGTGAAAAACGTAAGTGAAAGAATAGGTATTAGTGAATATTATGCTGAAATGCTTCCAATAGATAAAGTTAATAAGGTTGAAAGTTTAAAAAAAGAAGGATTTACTGCATTTGTAGGTGATGGAATAAATGATGCACCTGTTATGAAAATATCTGATTTAGGAATTTCTATGGGGATAACAGGTAGTGATGCTGCAATAGAAGCTTCTAATATTGTTTTAATGACAGATAATTTGGATAAAATAACAGAAGCTATAAAAATATCTAAAAAAACAAAACGTATAGTAACTTTTAATATAATATTTGCGCTTTTGGTAAAATTTTTATGCTTATTATTAGGTGTCTTAGGAATATCAAAAATTTGGTTTGCAGTTGTTGCTGATGTTGGGGTTACATTATTACTGGTTTTAAACTCATTAAGATTAATTATAGTAAAGAAAGTTCATTAATGAACTTTCTTTAATTTTTATAAAAACCATTAATTTTTTATAATGAATAACATAATTTAAACTAAAAATAAATATAAAATCTTAGTAAAAAATTTTGTATTTTTAACGCAAATAAAATGACCAAAATTTAAAAAAATCGATAGACATTTATCTATGAATGTACTATAATAGAAAACAATTTATGTGGAGGTGCAATATGACAAAAACAAATTTACCAGTGATCTTGCTTAGAGGAGTTGTATTGTTACCTAATAATGATGTAAAGCTAGAATTTGAAAAGGGTGATTCTAGTATTATAATAGATGAAGCAGAGATGTTTCATCATGGAAATTTGTTAGTAATATGTGATACAAATGTAACTGATGAAATTAATTATAAAAAATTACCTAAAATAGGTATAATTGCACATCTAAATCACAAAATTGAGCTTCCTAATGGGCGTATCAGAGTGGTATTTAGTGGTCTTTCAAGGGCAAGTGTGGACATGTACTTAAATGCCAATCAAAAAGATGATGTACTAGAAGCAATCATAACAAAATTAGATGATAAAAGTGTAGAATTAAAAGAAGAAAAAGTATTAGTTGAAAAAGTAAAAAAGGAAGTATCTACATATGTTAAAAAAATATCATATTTGAGTAATAGTATTCTATCTGCAATTAAAGATATTGATAGTTTATCAAAAATAACAGATATAGTTGCAATGAGTCTTTCAGTTGATTTAAGTAGATTAATAGATTATTTAAATTGCTTAGATCCAAAAGAAAGATTGAATATGTTATTATCTGATATTTATGAAGAAGAAGAAAAATATAATATTGAACGTGATTTAGATTTAAAAGTAAAAAGAGAAATTGACGCCAATCAAAAAGAATATTTTTTAAGAGAAAAATTAAAAGCAATAAAGGAAGAACTTGGCGATATTTCACCTAAGGACGAAGAAGTTGATGAGTTAAGATTAAAAATTAAAAATCTTAAAGCTAACAAAAGTATTAAGGAACGTCTAACTAATGAATTAAATAGATATGAAGCATTATCAAATACTTCTCCTGAAATAAATTTAATAAGAAATTATATAGATTGGTTATTATCACTTCCATGGCAAGAATCAACTCATGATAATGAAGATTTAAATGAAGTTAAAAGAGTTCTAGATTCGTCTCATTATGGTCTTGATAAAGTTAAAGAGCGTATTATTGAATTTTTAGCAGTAAAAAAGCAAACAGATAGTTTAAATGGTCCAATTTTATGTTTGGTTGGTCCTCCTGGTGTAGGAAAAACTTCTCTAGCTTTTAGTATTGCGTCTGCAATGAATAGAAATTTTGTTAAGATGTCTGTTGGTGGTGTCAATGATGAAGCTGAAATAATGGGACATCGTCGTACCTATTTAGGTGCTAATCCAGGTAGAATAATTACATCTATGAAAAAAGCGAAAAGTAATAATCCGGTTTTTTTAATTGACGAAATTGATAAAATGACTAAGGATGTTAAAGGCGATCCTGCAAGTGCATTATTAGATGTTTTAGATCCTGAACAAAACTCTTTATTTAGTGATAATTATATTGAGGAAGAATATGATTTGTCTAAAGTAATGTTTATTGCAACAGCAAATTATATAGATCAAATACCAGAAGCTTTAAGAGATCGATTAGAAATTGTTAAATTATCGGGATATACTGAATTTGAAAAATTAGATATAGTAAAAAAACATTTACTTGCTAAAGTATGCAGTGAGCATGGTGTTGATAAGAGTAAAATAGAAATAAAAGATGATACAATTTTAAAAATAATTAGACTTTATACTAGGGAAGCAGGAGTTCGTGAACTAGAAAGACAAATAGCCTCTATTATAAGGAAAATTGTTACATCGATTGTTATAAATAATTCAGAAATTACTCAAATTGAGATTGATTTTGATAAAGTAAAAGAATATCTAGGTAATCCTAAATATCAGGATTATGAAAAAAATTCAGAGTCGCTTGTAGGTGTTGTAAATGGACTTGCTTACACATCATTTGGCGGTGATACATTACCAATTGAGGTAAATTATTATGAAGGAAAAGGTAATTTAATGTTAACCGGTTCTTTGGGTGATGTTATGAAAGAAAGCGCTCAAATTGCTTTAAGTTATATAAAAGCAAATGCCAAAAAATTTAATATTGATTATGAAAAAATAACAAAAAACGATATACATATCCATGTTCCGGAAGGTGCTACTCCAAAGGATGGACCAAGCGCAGGTATTACGCTTACAACTGCATTAATTAGTGCATTCTCTGGTTTAAAAATTGATAGCAAACTAGCTATGACAGGAGAAATTACTTTAAGAGGAAAAATTTTACCAATAGGTGGTTTGAAAGAAAAAAGTATTGGTGCCAACAGAAATGGAATAAAAAAGATATTAATCCCTTATGACAATATTGCCGATTTAGATGAAATTCCAGTTGAAATTAAAAATAACATCAAATATATTCCAGTTAAAAATTATGATGAGGTTTTTGAAATTTTAAAAAAATTTGAGGTTAATTAAAATGAATGATAAAGATGTAAAAATGATTAGTAGAAGCTTTGATGAATACCTGAATTTTGTTTATAATTGGAATTTCATTAATTCATTAGCTTTTAGTTCAAATATAAAAAAAGCTGTAACTGCAGATATTTTTAGTGATTGTTTTGAACCATCTAATATATTATCTTTTTTACCTTTATATTTGTTAAAATGTAAAGCCTTAAATATATTTGATGATGATATAAAAAATAATTTGTATCTTTTAATAAATCATATAGCTGAACTAGATAAAAAAACTGATAAATATAAAAAAAATGAAATATTAAATAATATGAAAATTATACTAAATAACATGGGAACTGATAATTATGATTTTATTCGTAATCAAATTATATTAAGAGATTTTGGAAATTTGAATTATAAAAAAAATTTGAAAAAAATAAATAATATTTCCAATGATATAATAGATGATTCTAAAAGTACATATTATGATTCAATAGAAAACGATTATGCCATGCTAAAATTTTTAATGTTAAATAAAAAAGATTTTTGTGATAAATATTATAAAGATGTGTTTTTAACTAAGAATTTTTATAGAAGTATAAACAGTTTTATCAGTGATTATTGTCTTTTATTTTGTTCTGAAACGGACTTTTTAAGCAAAGTTAATTTTTCGTTAGATAAACTCGAAGAATTTACGAAGTATAGTAATACTACTGCTATCTTAAATTCAAACATTGATTATGAATTTTATAACATAGTTGATACAACAGGAAAGTTGGTGAAAAAAATTGCAAAAAAATTTTAATGATTTTTTAATAAATTCAATTATTTTTTCTGATAAACCTATAAATATAATTGAGAGTTTTAATATTAATAATGTATTTCTTGATGAAATATCATATTTATTAAATGATTTTGTTTCAACTTATAACAATATGCAATCTCTTGATGATTACATGATTGAAAATGCCTATGATGTGATAGATTATATAAGGTTTAATTATAAATATAATAATTTAAAAGAAAAAAATTTTAAATATACCTTTTACAATAATATAATTACAAAATTAAATAGTGCATTAAAAATAAATTCCGAAGCTTTTTATCTTTCTCAAATTATAAATAGACAAATTTTTATTGAATGTGATTTCGATATTGACGAACTAATATTATCAGAAAAAGTAAAAGATGAAATAAGACACTCTTTATGTTGTGATAAGAATTTTTATGAAATTTTAAGTAAGCCAAATTATCAAATAAAACAATACGACTATTCTAAATTAGTAATGAATAAATTTTTTCTATATAGCGTTAACTATTTTTTATTAGAATGTCCTGACATATTGAAACATAATAAATTATTAAAAGATATATTGTTAAACAATTTAAAAGAAACAAAAAAATTATTTTTGGATAAAAAAGATGCAAATATTAAAAAATATTCAAAAAAAATATTAAATAATATTAGATGGTAATAAATCCATCTTTTTTTAATATAATTTAATGAATAAGGAAGGAGAAATGGGAATGAAAAAAATAGTTCCTTTTAAAAAAGAAATATCATTTCAAACAAATGTGTCAGAGATAACTAGCATTTCTTTAGAACACAATTTACATCTTAGTGATAATAATTTAATTACTGGTAATTTTAATATTAGTGGTGAATATAAAATTGCTGATACAAGTGTAAGTACAGAAGTTTTTAATTTTGAATTACCATTCGATATAAATGTTGATGAAAAATACGATTTGACAAATTTAGTTGTTGATATAGATGATTTTTATTATGAAATTGTAAATAATAAAACCTTAGAAGTAAATATAGATGTTTTATTAGATAAATTGGTAGAAAAACCTTTGATAGAAAAGGAAGAAATTATAAAAGAAGAAAATACAGATGTTTCAGATGTTATGGATAATGAAAATATAATGGATGAAAGTGATGATATTATGGAAAGATGTATAGAAAAAGAAGATATTTTAAGTGAGTTAGAAAATGTTGATGATAAATTAATCGAACAAAATAAAGTTGTTAGTGATAAACCAATTGAAATTACAAAGGAGGAAACGGAAGTAAATTCGCAAAAAAGTATCCAAAAAATAAATTCTTTGTTTGATAATTTGGATTCTAGTAGTGAAACATATAAAACCTATAAAATATGCATAATAAGAAATGGAGATACCATTGAAAGTGTTATGCAAAAATATAGTATTACTAAAGAAGAAATTGAAAAATATAATAATATATCAGAGATAAAAATAGGTGATAAATTAATAATACCATCAATTAATGATGCGAAAGTTTAATGATTTATTTAAAAAGTATTCAATAAATCCAACAGGTTATGAATTTTATAAAAATGTAACAATAGTTAATACAAATAATCAGAAATTTGTAATAAAACAGAAAAATCGTGAAGATAAAACCCAAATATTTAATTATTTAAATTCTAGAAGTTTTAATTATTATCCTAAAATATTAAGCGATAAATTAGATGATTATGAAATTACTGAATATATAGAGCAAGTTGATATGCCTGATGAACAAAAGTTGCAAGATTTAATAGATTTGGTTGCACTTTTACATAGTAAAACAACTCATTATGAAGAAATAGATGAAGAAGAATATAAAGAAATATACGAAGACATTAATAATAATATTGCTTATTTATATAGTTATTATACTGATTATTTGCTTGTAGCAGAAAATAGTGTATATATGAGTCCAAGTCAATATGTTTTAGCACTAAATATTTCAAAAATATTAGGATCTTTAAATTTTTGTAAAGATGAAATTGATGAATGGTATAAAATTGTAAAAGAGAAAAAAAAACAACGATTAGTTGTCTTACATAATAATTTAGATTTAAGCCATTTTATAAAAAACAAGGGTTCATATTTAATTAGTTGGAATAAGGCAAAAATAGATATACCTATATTTGATTTATATAAACTTTATAAAAGACATTCTCTAGATTATGATTTTTCTGAAATATTTAAAAGATATGAACATTCATATCCTTTGTTAGAAGAAGAAAGAAAATTGTTTTTTATTTTAATTTCATTACCTGATAAATTAGAATTTAATTCATCAGAATACCAAATGTGTACCGATATAAGTAATATAATAGAGTCACTTGCAAGAACAGAAAAATTTATATCACCATATTATTCTAAAAATACAAAACAAAATAAATAATATAAAAATAAATAATATAAAAATGCTAAATCTGGTTACAATAAAAAATGCAATTATGAATTGATAAATTAACAAAATAGAAAAAATGAATAAAAATATAAACCATTTACCACGACAACGCCACCAATTGTTATTAGGCATAAATATCACCTATAATAATATATGTAAAATAATATTTTTTGTATAGGTAAAAATAATATTGAAATAAATATTATTTTTTTTGTATATATTATATTTATTAAGTGAATAATAATAATGAATTATATTAAGTTTACAGATATAATTTAAAATCGCAAAAAAATACTGTCGAATATTGACAAAGTTATTTTTTTTGTGATATATTAATATCGTAGAAAAATAGGAGGTAGAAAAAATGAAAATGAATAAGAAAGGTTTCACTTTAATCGAATTATTAGCTGTTATCGTAATTTTAGCTATCATTGCTTTAATCGCTGTACCACAAGTAATTAAAATCTTAAATAGTGCTAGACAAAGTGCTGCAGAAGACTCAGCTTATGGTATTATTAAAGCAGCTGAAAGTTATGTTGCAACTTATATGATGGAAAACCAAGGTGACTGGGTTACTAGTGATGTAACATTTACATGTTCTAGTAGTGGATGTACTGGTACAGTTGGTACAAAATCAGTTACTTTAGATTTTAAAGGAACAAAACCAACAGATGGAACAGTAACTTTAAGTACTACTGGTGAAGCAAAAATCACTAAAGATTTAGTTATTAATGGATTTAAATGTTCTAGTCAATCTGATAAATCTGTTAAATGCGTTGTAAATAGCTAAAAAAAGAAATTATATTTCTTTTTTTTTGGAAAAAGGTGATAAAATGAATTTTAATGATATAAAAAATATGGATAATTTGGATAAATTAATAACTAAAAATAGACTAGAAAAAAATTCATACATATTATCTATGGTATTAATTTTTACTCCTCTATTGATATTTTTTTTAAACCTAATACTACCTTCTGCAACAAACTCAATTTGGTTGACCTTAATTCTGTTATTAGGATTATTAACTAATTTGAATGCATTTTTATACGTTTATAAATTATATAAAGAACACGGGAAAAACTTTATAATTAGTCATTTAAAATCAAACAAATACATTATATTTTTATTTTTATATATAATTTGGTGTTTTATATCATGTTTTTTTTCTTCCAATAAATTTAAAAGCTTTTTTGGAACTGATTACTTATGTGAAAGTTTTTTATGTTTTTTAGCATATTTCGGAATTTTTTCTAACGGTATATTTATAAAGAATAAAGATTTATTGAAAAAAATACTTACCTTTTTTGTAATATCTGTTTCATTAATTTCTATTGTTACATTATTATCGTATTATTTTAATTTGAATTTTCATTTTTTTAGAAGATTCACCTCTATTTTTATGAATGAAAACCACTATGCATATTATATAAATATTGGACTCATTGCTAATACTTGCCTTATATTGTTTTATGATAATAAAAAACTAAACATAATATACACTGCATTATATTTAATAAACTGTCATATGCTAATTTTAAACGATACATTAGGTTGTTTTCTAGCTTTTATATGCACTTTATTTTTAATTTTTGTATATTTATTAATTACTAAAAGGAATTTAAGTAAATTTATTATTTTAGTTATTTCATTAATAATTATCTGTTTTGTAAATAGAAATATTGTTTTAAATAATTTTTCTAGTTTCTTTGGAGATATAATTTCAATAGAAAAAAATATATCAAAAAAAGATGATATAAAAAAAATTTATAATACTGGGTCAAACAGAATGGGACTATGGTTAGTAACTATTCAATTGATTGAAGAAAAGCCTGTTTTTGGTTATGGAATAGGAAATTTATTAGAACAATATATTAGGGTTAATAAATCAGAAATCACATCAAGGCCTCATAATGAGTATCTTCAAGTTGGAGTATCTATAGGAATACCAGGATTAATTTTTTATTTATTGTTTTTAGGCTCATTAATTTTTAAAGTGATAGTTAATATAAAAAAAATTTCTAATTTTGAAGTTAGTATTTTATTTATCATAGTGACTTATTTGGTATCATCATTCTTTGGTGTATCGATATTTTATACAACACCATATTTATATTTGTTTTTAGGATTATTAAGTGGTTTTGTGATAAAAAATAAATACTAATATTGTTACAAAACTGTAATTGATAAAATTTAAAAAATGTGCTATACTTAATAGCATGAAGATGAGGTGTTTTTTTTGAAAGATAGATTTAAAAAAATAATTTCAAAACTTAGTATTTATTTAAGGACAAATAAATTATTTTTCGTTTTTGTTTTGACATCTGTTGGAAATGCAACTTTATTACGTTTTTTGACTGTTCAAAATTATTTTGAAATTAAGCCACTTTTGGCTGATACAGGAGCTGTTTTATTAATTGGCGCATTTGGTTATTTCTTTAAACCAAAAAATCAATTTAAATATTATTTTACATGGTCAATAATTTTTACATTCTTATGTATTGTAAATTCTATGTATTATACTAATTATTTATCTTATGCATCAGTATCGCTTTTAGCAACTTCACTTCAAGTTGTAGATGTTGGTGATGCTGTTGTACAAAAAGTTATGGAAGTAAAAGATTTTAGTTATTTATGGCAAATTGTTGCAATGATATTTGTTCATTTATATTTAAAGAAAAAAGGGTATTATGATTATGTTAAGGATATTGAAGTAGGTAAAGTAAGAGCATTAAATACAATTGTTGCAAGTTTAATAGTTTTTGGATTTTTTATTTCAACATTAACTGGTCTTGATATTAGTAGATTTGGAAAACAATGGAATAGAACTTATCTAGTTATGAATTTTGGACTATATACATATCAAGCAAATGATATCTTTGTAAGTTTTAAAACAAAAATTAGTCCGCTTTTTGGATATGATGAAGCGGCAAAGGAATTTAGAGAATATTATGAAAATAGAAATTCTGAACTTAAAAAAACAAATCAATATACGGATATATTAAAGGGAAGAAATGTTATTGCTATTCATGCTGAAAGTATTCAAAATTTTACATTACATACAACTTTTAATGGTGAAGAAGTTACACCAAATTTGAATCGTTTAGCTAGTGAGGGATTATATTTTTCTAACTTTTATGCTCAAGAGAGTGTAGGTACTAGTAGTGATAGTGAATTTACATTTTTAACTTCACTAATGCCAGCATCTAGTGGAACAGTTGCTGTTAGCTATTGGGATAGAGATTATAGTACAAGTTTAAAATATCTTAAAGAAATGGGTTATTACAATTTTAGTATGCATGCGAACAATGGTACATTTTGGAATCGTAATATGATTCATCCTAAATATGGATATGATAAATTTTTCTATTACACAAAAGATTATGAAATTGATGAAGTTATGGGAATGGGACTTAGTGATAAATCATTCTTTAGACAATCTGTTCCAAAAATAAAAGAAATTAGTGAGAATAATCAAAACTTTTATGGTACTATGATTATGTTAACAAATCATACACCGTTCTCAGCTGCTTCAGAAGTTGATTTTGACGTAGATTATAAATATGAAAAAATTAATGAGGAAACTGGTGAAAAAGAAACCGTTTCAGCACCTTTCTTGGAAGGAACAACTTTAGGTGATTATTTTAAAACAGTTCATTATGCAGATTCTGCAATTGGGCAGTTTATAGATGATTTAGATGAGGCAGGACTTTTAGATAATACAGTAATAGTTATTTATGGAGACCATGATGCTAAAATAAAGAAATCTGAATATTTGTATTATTATAATTATGATCCATATACTGATTCCGTATTGGATGAAGATGATCCTAATTATAAAGATATGGATTACTATGATTATGAGTTAAATCGTAAAGTGCCATTCATTATTTGGACAAAAGACAAAAAAGTTCAAGGTGAAGTTACTGAGGCTATGGGTATGTATGATGCATCACCAACATTAGGAAATATGTTAGGTTTTTATAACGAATATGCTTTAGGTCATGATATATTTAGTGTAGATGATAATGTAGTTGTATTCCCTGATGGAAGTTGGCTAAGTAATACTATGTATTATAGTAGTTCAAAGGAAGAGGGTAAATTGCTTAATGCAGATGCAACAATAAGTACTGAATATATTGAAAAAAATAATAAATATGCAGAAGATGTAATTGGTATATCAAATGATATAATAATATATGATTTGATTAAAAGAACAAAAGAAGATGCTGCAATATTAAATGAAGAATAATTTGTAATATTAAGAATATAATTAATTAGAATAATTGTATTCTTTTTTTTGAAAAAATTAAATTTTTGTATTGCTATATAATTAAAATTTTGATATAATTTACTTGTATTTGGGTCTATAGCCAAGTGGTAAGGCGTGGGACTGCAACTCCCTGATCGTTGGTTCAAATCCGACTAGACCCTCCATTTATAAATTTTGCAGGTGTGGTTCAATGGTAGAATGCGGCCTTGCCAAGGCTGAGACGCGAGTCCGATTCTCGTCACTTGCTCCATTTGAAATCAACTTACGGACTTAATTGTTCGTGAGTTTTTATTTTATATAAAACTTTAAAAGTTCTCTTTTTAGAAAGGAGGACTTTTTTCATGCTTGAATTTAAAGTAATTGAAAATCTAAAACC
>OLHA01001448.1_pt1 | contig 12779 bp, 5 predicted proteins | sample 1605961 | NCBI WGS metagenome assembly OLHA01 (sample SAMN03283288) | human gut metagenome | biome: human-associated habitat; material: feces | host: Homo sapiens | place: Peru | collected 2012
AGTGCCGATGTGACAGTGAGCTTCACCAAGATCGGTGCGTTTGTGGGCAAGCTGATCCTGCAATATGAGGATGCCAACGGCGAGACGTATGCTCAGGATATCTCCGTACCTCTGAGTGTAGCGGAAAGCTCTGCGGATGCAGACGCCAATAATGTCAGCACACAGAAGAACGGCACAGGCAGCCGCTGGTGGCTGTGGCTGATTGTGATCCTGCTGGTGCTTTTCATCATTGCGGTCATTGTCTATGTGATCATCCGGTATCGGCGGGGCGAGATCGGCCCCGGTGCGGTGAATACCGATGGCGCGGACGATTTTGACGACGACTTTGACGCGGACGGCGGCACGCCTGATATCGGGGAGAAGCCGTTGACCTACGATGGAAGCAATAAGGACGGGAATGTATGAAGCCGAGAGACCTTTTTCACTACGGCTGCACGAACCTGTTCCGGCGAAAGACCAGAACGGCCCTGACGGCGCTTTCCATGGCGGTTGGCGTCATGTGTATCGTGGTGCTGATCTCCGTGGGCCTGGGCTATGAGCAGGCATACCGTGAGAGCATCGAGGCCATGGGCAGCCTGACGAAGATCGACGTGACGCCCGCCACCAGCGACTACGGACGAAAAGCGCTGCTGAACGACAAGGCGCTGGAGGCCTTCCGGGGCATTGACGGTGTAGAAGCGGTGACGCCGGTCTACCAGCAGTCCGCCTACATCGTGTCCGGCAACTACGTCAACATGGTGCGCGTCTACGGCATCGACATGACCACGGCGGAGAGCTTCATGCTGACGCCGGAACGGGGCACGATGGCTGAGGAAGGGACACGCCTGCATCCGGAGGTCATGTTTACCGATGATGTGGCGGCCGGTCTTGCCAACAAGGCAAAGGATTGGGAACTGGCAGTAGACGAGAATGGCAACGCCCTGATCGACCTGCTGGAAGTGCCTGTCCGCATGACCTTCGATTCCTCCAGCCTGACCGGTGAGCCGAAGGCCGACACGGACGGACGGGCGCTGCCCTCCAGTAATCTGTATACCCTGCGCGTGACGGGTGTCTGCTCCACCCTGAACAACAACTTCGCCACCGCCGCGTTCATGTCCTATGACCGGCTGGAGGAAATGACGCAGACCAGCGCCAATAACATGGGAGCCACCACCCAGACCAAAACGGCGGAGGAGAAGGCCAACGGCCCCACCTATGATCTCGTTTGGGTGAAGGTAAAGAATGTCAACGACGTGCAGCGCATTGTCAGGCTGATCCGTGACACGGGCCTGAATACCTATTCTCTCAACGATATGCTGGAGACGGTGCGTACACAGTCCCGTCAGATCCAGGGGATGCTGGGCGCATTGGGTGGTATTGCTGTTCTGATTTCCGCTATTTGCGTGGCAAACACCATGATGATGTCCATTACGGAACGGACGAGAGAAATCGGCGTATTGAAGGTGCTGGGCACCATCCGGGGCGACATCTTCAAGATGTTCCTGACGGAAGCGCTGATCGTGGGTGTGATCGGCGGCGCGGCTGGCCTGATCCTGAGCTTTATCGCAAAGTGGCTGATACCGGTGATCTTCGCGTCCCAGGAGCTGCGGTGCGTGCTGCCGTGGTGGCTGGCGGTCTGCGGCGTGGTGTTCGCAGGCGCGGTAGCCATTGCCGCCGCGTGGATGCCCGCCCGCAAGGCGACGCTCATCAGTCCCAACGAAGCCATCCGCTCTGAGTGAGGTAACGATATGAAAAAGATATGCTGCGTAGTGCTGGCCGTACTCTGCATCCTGCCGTGTCTGGCGGGCTGCGGAAAGAATGATAAATATGAAGAACAGCGCGTGATTCTGGATGCCGATTTATCACAGCCTGGAGCGATTTGCATGCAATACAGAGATTTGTCATTTGAGATCGAGCAGCTACAAATCACGGATAAGGAAAGCGGTGTTGTGACAAATAGCTACTCTGCGACGCTGGATTTACCAGAAGCAAGAGAAATTAGCGCGCTTCCAGTCGTGATTGAGTTTAATGGTGATTCTCTCAAAATTGACGGTTATTTCTTCTCGGATGAATCTCCCGCAATGGTTTATTTGGACTATGCGAATGGAGTAACACATGACATTACCGTGACCTTCGATGGATACGAAAAGACAGTTGTTTCTTCTGTGAGTTGTCTGGACTGATATTCCAGACAGCTTCCAGATAAAAAGGGATTCGGATAGAGAGGAGGGCGTTGCCAATGACATACTAGACCTACTAAAAATCGGCATACGAATTGCCGATCTGCGGACGGTTACCTTTTGTGGAGTGTGGGTAACCGGAAAATGAGAACACTCCGAATAACAGAACAAAAATGGAGGAGAAAACATGCGCAATAATTTGAAGCGTATTTCCACACTGCTTCTCGCGCTGGTGATGGCTCTTAGCCTCAGCGTGACTGCATTCGCGACGACCCCCACCACAGATGGTGACATGAATGTCACTTACGGTTCGGCTACATTCACCAAGACTTCTATTAACTATACAAACAGCGAAACTAATGAGAGTGTTACGGCCTATTCTCATCTGCTGATCGATAGCGATGTTGCGAATGCCACCATGACGCTCACTCTGGAGTTTAATGGAACCGCTCTTTATGTTGACGGCGTTAATGTGACACCTCAGGTTAGAGATTCTTCCTACACCGCTGGCTTTAATCTGATAAACCATGTTGCAGAGGTCGAGGTAGTTTATGACGGCGGAAGCGCAAAGCACTATATCGCCGCCTATGTTCCCGGCGCGCTGAACGCAACTGTGAACATTGACTATTCTCGTGCTACCTACTTCGGCACCCTGACCGGCCCCACCACCTATACCTATCCTGGTATGGAACATTGCCCGTATCTTGACACCGTAACTCAGGCGCAGATCGATAACATGAATGCGTGCCTCACTGTTATGAATGGGCGTTTCACTACCGAGGCGTCCAAGACTGCCGCCTATACCAGACTGACTGATGGCTGCACGGCATCTGACATTTTGGACAAGCTCTGCCATGACAATGGCCTGACGGTCACTTATGACGGCAGCTTTATCTCCCGCGTTGGTTCCCTCGGTACGGACAGTGCCACCACCTGGACTTATTATGGATATTCCTCCGGTTCTGGCGGTTGGATGTACAAGGTCGTTCGCGGCAACAACGAAATGCTGCCCATGATCGGCGCCACCGCATTCCCGCTGATGCCCGGTGATGTTGTGACCTGGTACTACAGTGTTGACCTGGGTTATGATTACGGCTACGCTATGATGTAAGTGCCCCTTGCCCAGCAGGAGTGATATGCTCCAATAATCTGTAATCTCTATCTGAATACCAGCGGTGGGTCCGGCTCACATCGGGCCGGACCCACCGCCCTTTTTAATAACGTGCGTAAGCGGGGCAAAGAACATGCAGACACAACAGAAAATAAAAAAAATAGCGATTCTATTACTGACGATAACGCTGGTTCTGGGATCATTAGTAACAACAGCCGTCGCGATGCCGGGTATGATCTCGTTCTGGCCGATGGATTACGATGCGTCAAACGCAACAGGATTTGCGACTAATCCATACACTCGTATTTCAATCTCAGCAGAAGAATACCCCGAAGTACAAGAATTGCAGATATTGAATGACTACGAGAGCGTGATGGATCGCCGCAACATTTTTTACATTGTCGTGATCCCCAACTTAGATGCAAAAACCGCGACGGAAAGAGACTATGCGTTGACATTGACATTAACGGAGCGCGATGGCAATGCGCCTACCGTTAAGCTTGCAAAAGCTAATTACTATAAGCCTGTTCAGGTGAAATGGACAGCGAATAACGGGAGACAATGCGACCTGTTCATTATCGCGACACCTGAAATTCGTGACTATACGGATGCCGATTATACAGAAGCATCTACTTATTATTTAGAGTCACTAAACAAGGTGCAAGCACTATATGATGTGCTTTCTACAAGTACAAAAGCGGTTGTTGGCGGTTATCATCCCCAGAATTTCCGGTGCTTACAAAAAATATGCAGAAACTTTGCCGGTACAGTATTGAGTTTTGGGTGGAGTGATGGTTATGTATCAAACCCGCCTGAGCTTAGTGCAATTAAGCAAAATTTTTCCGAACGCAGTGCGCTGGCGCCGGACCAGGCGGCGGCGTTTTTTACTGATATACTTCCCTATTATATGGATTACTGCCGTCAGCCCATTGAAAAGCCGGAGCTATCCAGTCTGCAAGTCATGGGCAGCGATGCCGTTGCTGTATCAGATACGGAATATGCGCTATATTTGCCGGAAGGAACCGATTGGAAAAAGGCTAATGGATTACTTAGCATGGTGGCAACGGCGCCATATTCTGCGGACACAAGCGGTACATGGGCGGCAAATACCACGATTCTGCTGGATATTTACGCAAGAGACCCTGCCACGAATACCGTTTATGATACCGAAAAGGGTGGGCGCATCGTCAGTAGCTATGTTCTGAAGCTCTACTCCGGTGCTCCGAATTATGCGGTCACAGCATTTCAAATAAATGATCGCACTGCCGATATTGACGAAGATAACAAAATCATTTCCCTGCATTTAGCCAAGAACTGGTCATGGAGCCAAGTCCCGCAGATCACGAATTCCGGTACATCCTATGAATTCTTGGATGCGGATGGACAACTCGTGGCCCCTGATGCAGATGGCAAGATCGACTTTGCGGCGGCAAAGACGCTGCGGCTGATTGAAGATCTGACATCGTATGCGCAGACAGGCGCCGATGCGGATGGACTCTATTACACTAAGGATTATACGCTGAATATAACGCAGGGCAATTCATCAGAATGCAAACTATTCAGCTATTCTGTAGGTGTAACAGGTGAAACGATCCAATGGGGAACTGATAATACGATCACTGTGACCATCCCCTACGCGGATACATGGAGTAATCTCAAAAGCAGTTATACTGCGTCTTATGATGCAACGGTCACTGTATTGGGAACGGAAGATTTTGAGCATTCTGATGCCACCCCTATTAAGTATCGGGTAACAGCGGAGAATGGAACGTCTTATCAGGACTACTCGGTTGTCGTGAAGATGCTCCCTGCCTCTTCTGAAAATAAGTTGGAGGCTTTCGATTTCGGCACGCTGCGGGGTAAAATCGACCACGACGCCGGGACGGTCACGCTGGAGTTGCCAGCCGGTTCATCCAAGCGATTTGCACCATCCATTACGCTTCCTGAGTTTGCCACGGTAGAGCCTGCCAGTGGCGTTTTGCAGGATTTTACTGAGCCGGTTGCCTATACTGTTACCGCGCAAAACGGAGCAACCAGGAGATATACCGTTACTGTTACAGTATCCACACAGCGGCAGGAAAATCCGGATAAAAGCAAATATGAAAGCTTGCTGAATACCATCATTAATAAATATCGGAACAGCGCCAGTGATGATTGGGAATGGATGCAGCTTGGCATCTATGAAAATAAGCGGCAAAGCGACGGGCCGAACACAAACAACGGTTTCGATATTGCCAAGGCGATCAGGGATCTGAATGTAGGCCCCAATGGTACTATGACAGACGTTGCACGGCTGATCATGCTCTTGACCTCAAGAGGCTACGACTGTTCAAATCTTGCACAGTATAATGATGGCGCACCGTTTACAGATAAGGTTGGAAATCAGATCGACAACCTGGTTGCGAATCTGCTTGAAACGAAAAGCGGAACAATTTTTGGCAGTTCATTTGGCTTATGCGCATTAGATATGGGCACTTATTCCGTCCCTGCGAATGCTGCACGCACAAGAGAGTCTTTGCTGGATACGCTGCTTCAATGCACGTTTGATCCACTGGGAATGTACGGAATAGACGAGGTTGGCATGGTCATGTATGCAATCGCGCCTTATCAGGACGATCCTGAGTATGGTGAGCGTGTTCGCACGAAATTAGATGATGGTGTCGCAAGTATTGTCAAATATATGCTAGAGGACTACACATTCGTGTATGGTGCGCAGGTCAATAGTGAGACAACGGCGCAGGTCATTTGCGCCTTGGCATCCTGCGGCATTGACCCGTACAGCGATCCGAGATTCGGTAATGGAACAACTACCGTGTTGACGCAATGGATGGACTTGTTTGCGACATCAGACGGATTCAAGCACACACAGGATGGTACCACTAATGCAATGGCGACGTACCAGTCTTGCTATGCGCTGCAATGGTATCTCGGATTATTGAATAATGACGAAGCAGGGCGTCCGTACCATCTCTACTATCATCGCTACGATTTTTCTACGGCATTCTCAACCGACGCAGATATCTTGTCGTTCTCCATTGAGGGCCAAAACGGAAAAATCGAGACAAAGGATGGTAAAAATACAATCACCGTTACCTTACCGAAGGGAATGCCCCTCCAGAATATAACACCTGACTTCACGTTATCGGAAGGTGCAACCTTGGCAGCTCCGACGCTCCCGGTTACATTTGTCGAGGGAGTAGCCCAGCCGTTCACAGTGCTGGCCGAGGATGGCCTGACCACAAAAACCTATGAGGTCACGGTTACATTTGGTGACGTAGATCCGGCAGGCGCAAAGCTTGATACTTCGACCATAGTCCTGCAAGATGCCAATCAGCGCAATCTTGATATTCTGGACAAGGCCGTCACAGTGAAAGAGGACGGTGAGGACATTTTGCTGACGGTCAGCAGTGGCATCGATGTGACAAAGCTGCGTGTTATCGCCAACATCTCGTATCGCGCAAGTGCCTCGCCTGTCTTGGATGGCTCTGTGAATCTTGACCTCTCAGATTGGACGGAGTTTACCATTACCTCTGCGGATGGCAAAAACCACGCTACTTATCGAATCAAGGTGCAAGCGAAAACGGTAGCCTCCATCACGGCATTTTCGCTGACGATCAATGGCAAGGTCTACGACGGAGATATTGACAACGTAAGCGGCGCGATCTCTGTGACTGGTGTGGACGACAGCAATTTGACCACTACAAAGTTTGCGCCGGATATCACGCTGGGCGCTGGCACAACGGTGTGCAGCCCGCTATCCGGAACTGAGCAGGACTTCTCTGCACCGGTCACCTATACGGTCGCAGGCCGCGATGTAGAGAGCCGTACCTATACGGTTCGGGTGACGAACACGGCAGGCAGCTTGATCTCTGCCTCCGGAGAGACACCAACACCGTCCAGCTCTGCCAGGATCGAGAAGTTCACGGTGCTGGGTGTAGACGGTGAGATCGATCACGCCGCTGGTACGATTGAGATTGTACTGCCTAACGGGACGGATGTAACCGCGGTAGCACCTGTGGTTACTGTACCTGCTGGCGCAGTGGTAAGCCCTGTATCCGGTGAAGTGGTGAATCTGTCCACACCGCTTACCTATACCGTGAGGCTTGGCAGCGAGACGCGATACTATGTTGTTCGCGTGGTGTATCAGCGCAGCACCTCGCAGCAGCTTTGGGACAAGGTCTCTGAAGATAATACGGTAACCGATCATCAGGAGAGCCGCAGCACACACCGGTTCTCGTAAGGAAGGTCAGACCGATGACGGAGAATATATTCACTATTACAAAAATAAAGGTGGGAAATCAATGAAAAAAAGATTCATTCCCCTGCTGGCACTCTTACTGTCGCTATGCATTATTGTGCCTGTGTCTATCGCGCAAATAATGGCGGCGGAGGCAGTTCAGATATCTGTTACTGCGACAGGCGGCAGTGTAGAAATTGACGGTCATACCGTAGCCGGTGGCGGCAACCATAGTGTTAAGGAAAATACAAATGTCACTATAAAGGCAGTTCCGCAGGACGGTTATGTGTTTGACTGCTGGTCTGTGACCGGAGGATCAATAGCCGCAGAAGATCTCAAAAAAAATCCGGCAACATTAAGTGTAACGACCGGAGCTGTTGCCCTTACCGCGAACTTTCAAAAGACGCTGACTGTTACGCTGAAGCAAGCGGAAGGCGGCACGGCAACGATCGCGCCGACGGAGAATGCTGTGGGCGAAAGTACGGCAACAACAGTGACCGGCCTGGATGACTCTACTGGTAACTTTGTCGCCACGCTGACCGCAACAGCCGGAGATGGCTATGCCTTTTCCGGGTGGAAGGTCACCAAAGATAACGGGACGATTGCCAATGCAAAAGGCGATAACACAATGTACCACTATGTGAGAGACGGTAAGTTGTCGGATACAACCATCAAAGTAGGCTTCTGTGATATTACCGACGAATTATATAAGGACAACCATGTGTCTCTTACTGTTACCCCGCAATTCTCGAAGAAGGTAGATGTGACCATCGAGCAAACTGAGGGCGGCACTGTGACATCCACTGATACGCTGGTAGGCATTGCATCCGGAGCAAGCGTGAAACTTTCCGCAGTCCCCAGTGAGGGCTACGGTGTGCTGGGCTGGATCGTAACAGACGTGGATGGCAACGACACGAGCGACTATACGCTGAAGATGGCAAACGACACAGCGACGATCACGCTGGGAAATGCTTCGTTGAAGGTCTCTGCCCAATTCAGCACCGATGCCGGAAAGTTTGTGGTCGATCCTACAGAAAAAAATCCTCCTAGGGCATTACTTCGCAAGATATCAAGTTCCATTCAGGTCGGATTGGCTTCTGTTTCAGGTTGGAACAACAATAAGAATGATGTGTTGGTCATGACGATCACTCCTAAAGAGGATCCGCGGACGATTGCAAATGCGAACCTGTATATGGGTGTATGGAAATTTGCAGCCAGCGGCTATGCCGAGGGAACGACGCTGTACTTTCCTGCGGATGTGGTTGTGAAAGACACCAATGCCAGTTATAAAACCATTACCTTTAAAGCGGATTGCGTCCGTCCGTGGGAGGAGATCCCCTTCACCATCAAGGATGCCAACGGCAATGTAAAGCAGGCGAAGATCGTGCTGGATTACCCCAGCAAGGGTACTGTCAGCATTGAAGGCACTGGCAAGGTAACGGTCAACGGCAGCGAATATGCCAATGGCGATGTGGTCAAGGCCATGACCAACGCAAATCTGAAGCTTCAGGCAGCAGACGGCACATTCGCGGGCTGGGAAGTCACCGGTATGACGCTGACAGAGGAGCAGGCCAAGGCGAATCCGCTGACCATTAGCGCACCCAAAGGCAACTTTACCATTAAGGCAAAGTTCCAAACAGGTGATAGTGATAATGTCACTGTCCAAGTGAAGCTTATGGAAGGCGACATCGATAGGAGCTCGGTTAAATTCTGGACTGAAAAATCCATGGTTCAAAGTATGTTTAACGTTGTTCTCATGAATGATAAGAGCTTTGATGATCTGGTAGCTGGCGGGTACGGTGGCGTTGAAAAAAGACCCACCGCAGTTGATGATAACTATAATGTCTTCACAGTTAAGAAAGGCGAAAAAGTCTGCATCAGAATACGGGATTTCAGTCAGATGCTTACCGGTACAAAGAAAGGGTATGTTTTAGAGAGTCCGTATCTGGAGGCGGAGATTCCTGAAAACGATATTATAGGTAAAAAGACTGTCAGTGAGAGAATCAACGCGTATACATGCGAGGTTACATATTTGGCGTTTTATGCTCGGCAGGACATTGTTGTGACAGGCAACATTCACGAATTGTATAACGTGGAGATAAAGGCTTCCAGCAATAATCCTCAAATGGGCAAGGTTGAATTGACCCCCACAAGCAGCACCAATCTCTATAAAGAGAGAACTACGTTGCTTATGTCTGCCATTCCCGAAGATGGGTATGTATTCAAAGGCTGGACAGAATCGGGCAGGAAGTATTTGACCGACACACAGAAATCCCAGCTGACTGTACAGTTCGTAGTAGGAACGGAGAACACGCAGTTTACCGCTAACTTTGAAGAAGCCGGTGAGATCACACCGCTTCCGGTAACGGTCAATGTGGATTATAGCGATAAAGCTGTTGTTACCGTTAATGGAAGCCGTGATATCACATCCGCCAAGCCCGGAACGCGACTTACCGTAGCAATCAGCGATGTTGACGAGTATTATCTCTTTGACCATTGGGAGATCACGCAGAACGGAGTTGAAAACGCGGATTCGTTGTTCCCTGATGCGGAAAAGAAGAATACATCGGTAACCTTCACGATGCCTTCTAATGCAGAAGGTATAACGATCCATGCCGTGATGAAAGAGCGGCTACTAAGCGTAGGCAGCCAGATAAATCTGGGTGATTACGTTCGTAGTGATTTGGCTTCAATTTCTTATACCGTGAATGGCAAGAGTGTGCCATCCTACAAAGAAATTCTGAAGAAAGGTGATGTGTGTGGTTTTACTGTAACGCTTGCGGATCCCGAACATTATGTGCTGAAATCGTCAAGGATTTATCGTTACGAAGATGGCATCACAAGGTATTTATTCTCAACAACAAATACCTCTGGAACATTTACAGTTGATGATTGGTATTATGGCTACTCGATTGGGGTGGAGCTTGAAGAAAAGACCGAAGATAATGCTCGGCATGACATCGAGCTGACACAGGCGACAGGCGGTACGATCACATCTTCCAACTCGACCGCGCAGCCGAACACGACCGTTACGCTGACCGCTGCTCCCGATAGCGGCTACACGCTGAAGAGCTGGATCGTGAAGGACGAACAGCAGAAGGCCATTTCTGTCACCACGGATAAGACTGACCGCAATGTTGGTACTTTCACGATGCCCAAGAGCAATGTCACGGTAACGGCAGAGTTTGAGGCTACGGCGGAGATTACACCGACGATTACATCTGTCGCACTGGTAAAGAGCGACGGCAGCGAGGTTGCAAATGGCGTTCCGTCCGACGACAATTGGACGATCACCATTCCCGACACCGTGTCGGCGGAGACGGTGGCCAAGATCCCTGAAGGACTGTCCGGTTTGAACCTGAAAATCGAGACGCCCACCGGCGTAACAGTAAAGCAGATGGACGGCGGCGGCAGCTGGGCAGGCGATTGGTCTAAGGGTGACATTGTGTGCTGGATGCCGGTAGGCGAAGAAGTTACTTTCCGGGCAATTGCAGGAACGGCCACCAAGGACTATACGATTAAGTTGGTCTATTCCGGTTCTCCGTTACTGTCCGATGGCTCCGCCACCCGCAGCAGCAAGACCGCCGCAACGGTGACGTTTACCTCCAATGTGGAAGGCACATACTACTATAAGGTTGTCAACCACAGTGCGGCGGCGCCTACGGTGGAAGATATTCTGGCTTCCAACAATATGCGACGTAACTGCGCAATAAATTCCGGAGAAGCATCGTTTGTACCGCCTTTTCCTCGCGCTCCTACATATTTATTGAAATTGACGCCAGCTCCCAACTGTGCGCACGAACGCTTATCAAATGCAGAACCATACAGTGGGTCGTAAGCTGCGGTGACATCGGAGCTTAGCATAACGCTATTTTGCAGACAGCGGTGAGCAAGAAGGGGCGATTTCCCCATCGCCTGCAAAAGATCTTCCAATACATCCTGGAAAAAATCAGACTGTGCTCCAGTAGCTCCTACACTGCCGATTTCTTCTTTGTCGATCAATAGGCAACAGGCTGTACGAGAGAGATGTTCCTGAGCCAACAAAGCGGACAGTGAGGTGTACGCGCACACCCTGTCATCATGGCCATAGCCCAAAAGCATACTGCGATCAAGGCCAAGATCTCTGGTTTTCCCGGCCGGAACAACCTCTAATTCAGCAGATAATAAATCATCTTCTTCAAATCCGTATTGCATTTTCAGCAGATGCAGAATATTAGACTTTACCGCTCCTTCAGCATCCTCGTAAGGAATACTTCCCATCAGTAAATCAAGGCCTTCTCCATCAATAAATTTGGCGGCGCTTTTTTCTAACTGATCCTCTGCCAGATGCGGTAAAAGATCGGTAACACAAAATATGGGGTCGGTTTCGTCCTCGCCGATTACAACAGTTCGTTTCTCGCCGGAAGTCAAGCAAACAACTCCATGGAGAGCCAGCGGCAGTGTCAGCCATTGGTATTTTTTTATTCCGCCATAATAATGCAGGTCAAAATAAGCAAGTCCGCTGTCCTCATAAAGTGGTTTCGGTTTTACATCAAGTCGGGGTGAGTCAATATGGGCACTGAGAATGTTCAACCCTTCTTCCAATGGTGCATCTCCAATATGGAAGAAGGCCACCGCCTTTCCCATTCGCTCCACATAAACCCGATCACCCGTGTGTATTGCTTTCGTTCCAAGCGAGCGGTATCCAACAGATTCCGCGAGATGGATCGTCTCCGCCACACACTCCCTCTCCGTCTTTCCTGCATCCAAAAACGACTTATATCGACAGCTTATTTCTTCTATTAATCGCCGTTTCTCCGCTGTGTATGTCTGCCATATATTCCCCATTTCGCACCTCTCATAACAAATTTATTTATGTATACATTAACACATATTTTTGTTCGCTGCAACTTCTATTTTGCGGATTTTATAATTTCTTTCTTTTGAACAAAAACAGGAAATACGCTTTGTAAAAATAGACGAATCCCCAAGTATGTCATGAAAATCACCATTGTGTATGATAGTGGAATACTGTGACGCAAATTATGGGCCGCTTATAGCGCACTTATCTGTGGCCGGGATAGAGGTATCTGCGGCAAAATAGACTTGTATCTATGACGAGTCTATGCTAAACTGCATAGACTAAAAGAAACATCCTGGAGGTACATCTATGAGCAGATATGAGTTTTCGCTGCTGCAAGAAGTCCTGATAGAAAAAGGCGCAGGTGTACTCTAATCTCATTAAGATAAGCAATAATCCAGACCGCCCTATCGGCGGTCTGGATTATTGCTT
>OLHA01001450.1_pt1 | contig 12766 bp, 10 predicted proteins | sample 1605961 | NCBI WGS metagenome assembly OLHA01 (sample SAMN03283288) | human gut metagenome | biome: human-associated habitat; material: feces | host: Homo sapiens | place: Peru | collected 2012
CTCTCCCCTGTCAATGCGCACAATAACCGTATTGTCAAATCTTTTGTACTCCATATTTCAATCCTCCCCGAAAGCTCTGCCGCATCCACTGCAAGGTGATCAAATCACACTGCATTCGAATGCGGCAGTCAAAAAGTTTTAACAGAAAACGGACGCACCGTTTCGCCGTGTTTCGCCGCGAAGGCAAGGCTTTTACTTAATAAGGCATTCGCCCGTCATTTCCGCGGGCTGAGGAAGTCCCATAACCTTGAGCATTGTGGGGCAAATGTCGGCAAGTCTGCCGCCATCTTTAAGCTCGCACGGATATCCGACGACACAGAAAGGAACAGGGTTCGTGGTGTGAGGGGTAAAGGGCTTTCCGTCGTCTCCTATCATTTCGTCGGCGTTGCCGTGGTCGGCGGTGATAAAGCATACGCCGCCCATTGAAAGTGTGGCATCGACCACTCTGCCCACACACTCGTCGACCGTCTCGACCGCTTTTACAGCCGCATCGAAAACACCCGTGTGACCGACCATGTCACAGTTTGCAAAGTTCAGAATAACGGCATCGTATTCACCGCTCTTTATTTTTTCGCATACGGCGTCGCAGACGGGATATGCGCTCATTTCGGGCTTAAGGTCAAACGTGGGAACATCGGGAGACTTGATAAGTATTCTGTCTTCCCCTTCGAACTGTTTCTCCTCGCCGCCGTTGAAGAAGAACGTTACATGTGCGTACTTCTGCGTTTCGGCAATGCGAAGCTGCTTCATGTGATGCTCCTGAAGATATTCGCCGAACGTATTTTTAAGCTGCTCGGGCGGGAATGCAACCGTTACGTTGGGCATTTCTTCATCGTACTGCGTCATGCATACATAGTGCACGGGGAAATAACCGTTCTTACGCTCGAAGCCGTCAAACGCGGGGTCGACAAATGTTCTTGTTATCTGACGTGCGCGGTCGGGACGGAAATTGAAGAAAACAACGCTGTCATTTTCCTTTACCGTGCCTTCCCTGTTGACAACCGTGGGAACAATAAACTCATCGGTAACACCCCTGTCATAGCTTCTCTGCATGGAGCCGACAGCGTCGGTATCCTGAATGCCTTCGCCGTAAACAAATGCGGCATATGCCTTTTCGACTCTGTCCCATGCAAAGTCTCTGTCCATAGCATAATATCTGCCGGTTATCGTGGCAATCTCACCGACACCGAGTTCTTTGCATTTCTCCTGCAGTTCGGCGATAAAGCCCTTACCGGAGGTCACGGAAACATCCCTGCCGTCCATGATGCAGTGAACATACACTTTTTTTAAGCCGTGCTGTTTTGCCATTTCGAGAAGACCGAACAGATGTTCAATGTGGCTGTGCACGCCGCCGTCGGAGAGAAGTCCCATAAGGTGCAGGGCGGAATTATTCTTTTTGCAGTTTTCCATTGCGTCGGTAAGCGCCTTTATCTTAAAGAAATCGCCGTCCTGAATGGATTTTGTTATTTTGACAAGCATCTGATATACAACTCTGCCTGCCCCGATGTTGGTGTGACCGACCTCACTGTTGCCCATCTGACCGTCGGGAAGACCGACGTCAAGTCCCGATGCGCCTATGGTTGTAAAGGGACATTCTGAAAAAAACTTGTCAAGATTGGGAGTTTTGGCGGCATAAACGGCATTTCCGTAGGTTTCCTTGCGAATGCCGAAGCCGTCCATTATACATAGTACTACGGGTTTTTTCATATTATTCAGTGCCTTTCGCTTATATGCTTGCTGCCTTAACGATTATCGAGAAATCCTCTGCCTTGAGGGAAGCGCCGCCGATAAGTCCGCCGTCGACATTGACCTTGGAGAGAAGCTCGGCTGCATTTTTTGCGTTCATAGAGCCGCCGTACTGAACGGTAAAAGCTTCCGCAGCCTCCGCTGTGTAAAGCTCTGCTACGCATGCGCGGATTATGCCGTTGTACTTGTCCGCATCCTCTGCCGTGGCGGTCTTGCCCGTGCCGATAGCCCAAACAGGCTCATAGGCAATTATAATGCTCTTAAGTTCTTCTTCGCTGACGCCCTGAAGTGCGATCTTTGTCTGCTTGCGAAGCACTTCGGCTGTTATTCCCTGCTCGTTTTCGGTCTCAGTCTCGCCGACGCAGAGTATTACCTTAAGTCCCTCGTTAAGAGCGGCTCTCACTCTGTCGTGAACGGTAACATCAGTCTCACCGAAATACTGGCGTCTCTCGCTGTGTCCGATGATGACATATTCAACGCCGCACGCGTTAAGCATTTTTGCGGAAACCTCGCCTGTGAAAGCGCCTTTTTCCGCCCAGTGACAGTTCTCGGCACCTATTTTGATGTTTGAGCCCTTTGCCGCATCCATCGCAGCAAAGAGATCGATGTAGGGAACGCAGAGAACGACATCGCAGTCGGCGTCCTTAACAAGGGGCTTCATGGCGTCGATAAGAGCGGCAGTCTCTGCAGGGGTGTTGTTCATTTTCCAGTTGCCGGCAATAACGGCTTTTCTTGTTGCTTTGTTCATGGTTTGTATCTCACTTTCATTATAAAACTTTGCTTTAATAAAAAATAATATAAAGATATGCTGATGCTGCTTTTGAATCAAACAAGGGAAAGCGGTAAACCCGTTTTCCCCGATTCAAGTTTATTTATGCGTCCTTTTCGTCGATGCAGGCGATACCGGGAAGCTCTTTGCCCTCAAGGAATTCAAGAGATGCGCCGCCGCCGGTGGAGATGTGACTCATCTTATCTGCAAATCCGAGCTTTGCGACAGCCGCAGCGGAATCGCCTCCGCCGATAATTGAAATTGCGCCGGAATCGGCAATACCCTGTGCAACGGCAATTGTGCCCTGCGCGAAGTTATCCCACTCCGAAACACCCATGGGACCGTTCCAAATAACCGTACCCGCTTTCCGAATGGATTTTGCGAACAGCTCTGCGGTAACGGGACCGATATCAAGTCCCATCCAGCCGTCGGGAATCGAATCGCTGTAGATTCTCATATTAACAGCGTCGGCAGCATAATCGGTTGCAATAATATTGTCGACGGGAAGCAGGAAATTTACACCCTTTTCGTGTGCCTTGGCAATCATTGACTTAGCGTTTTCAACGTTGCCGTCATCAAGAAGCGAGGTGCCTATCGAGTGACCGAGAGCCTTGAAGAAGGTGTATGCCATACCGCCGCCGATTATAATTGTGTCGCACTTGTCGATAAGATTGTTAATAACGCCGATTTTATCGGATACCTTTGCGCCGCCGAGAACTGCAACAAGAGGACGTTTCGGATTTTCGAGAGCACCGCCGATAAACTGAATTTCTTTTTGAATAAGATAACCGACTGCCGAGGGAAGATAATCCGCAACACCGGCAGTGGACGAATGTGCTCTGTGACAGGAGCCGAAAGCATCGTTAACATAGAGATCCGCAAGAGAAGCGAATTTCTTTGAAAGCTCGGGGTCGTTCTTTGTTTCGCCCGGCTCAAAGCGAACGTTCTCAAGAAGAAGAACCTCGCCGTCCTTAAGAGAAGCCGCAAGCTCGTGAGCGCTCTCACCGACAACATCCTTAGCAAGCTTCACTTCCATGCCGAGGTGCTTTGAAAGGCACTCCGCAACGGGAGCCATGGAAAACTGCGGATCGACAACACCCTTGGGTCTGCCGAGATGAGAGCAAAGGATAACCTTTGCGCCGTGGTCGATAAGATAACGGATAGTGGGGAGAGACGCAACGACTCTCTTATCGCTTGTGATAACGCCGTCTTCGATCTTTACGTTGAAATCGCAGCGCACCAGCACTCTTTTACCCTTTACGTCAAGATCTTCAACGGTCTTTTTGTTAAGTGTGCTCATTGGAAAAATTACTCCTTTTATATAAATTGAATTTTGCACTTTCTGCGGGGCAACCGCCCCGAACGAATCAAGCAAAAAAAATTCCGCACTTGTTTAACATTGTATTACATTGATAAGAATTTATCAAGTGTTTTTTATATTACGGCGCAATATTTACCGAACATAAAACAGAATATTGTCAAACCTGAGGAATTTTGCATACCGTAAAAGACACTGAAAAATCGCAGTATGTTAATTTTGGAGTTGATTTTTATTCTTTCTCCGATTCTTTCGGTGTCAATTGCTCCAGAACATGTAGCCGCTTATGAGCACGGCACGTACGGGTGCCGCATCCACACCGGCAATCTTCACGGGCGGGGCAATAAGGAAATATCTGCCCGGTTTCACATTGTTCAGATTGAGATTTTCGAGCACCGCAACACCGTCACCGAGCAGAGCACGGTGAGGTGAGGTCTGGTCCTCGCTGCCGCCGATACTCATGCTGTCGGTGCCGATGAGCTTAAAGCCGAGATATGCGGCTTCCTCCGCGCCTGTTTTGTCAAAATAAGCCGTGCCGCCCGATCGCAGAAGCAGTCTTTCGGCACCGCGCGGGAAATGCTCATCCGCATATTGCCCCGTTATTCTTCCGGGAGGAACGTCTATAACGGTGCACTCACCGATGTAACGCTCCAGCTCAGCCGCTCCTATGGAGCTGCCTCCGTTTATGAAATGGAGAGGGTCATCGGCATGCGTGCCGCAGTGCAGCGTAGCCGATATACGTGCCATGTTGCACCCGTCTCCGTTTGCAATGGCACTGAATATGCTCACTTCGGGACGCGGATCGCCCGGATAAAGCTCCGAGGTCAGAAGATCTTTTGAAATGTCGATTATTTCAAATCCCATGCCGCGCAACTCCTCCGTTTCTTTTTATTCGGCGTTAACCTTTCTGTCTATAAGGAACGATGTTACAAGGAACACCACCACAGTCATGATAACGGTGCAGTAGAGATTTGTTATCGAATATGCTCCGAAGCCCATTTTCCACGCCGCCTGCACTTCATTCTCGGAGAGCGTGAAAGTAAACGCAGTATCGGAAACAACGATGTATATCTTAACAAGCTTTGTTACAAGACTTGCAAATGTCTGTGTTATAAATGTTCCGGCGAAGAAATAGAGCACCGCACCGAGCTTGCCGAGCTTTTCAAACGGACGGCAGTGCGCGAGGGTAATTGCAAAATAGACAAGAAGAACAAATTCACAGGCTCTGACGCCGCCGTCAAAAGCATACATTGTGACAATATAACCGATGACCTTAAAGGAAGGCGTGGTTATTCCCGCCGATTCACAAAGCTGCTTTACCATTTCGGTTGCTATCTGATAAATAGAACTGTATGCGGCGTCGCCCTCAACTATCGACATGGAGTGACGGAAAATGTACATTGCACTGCCGCTCGCCGCAAGACAAAAAACAATGTAGCTCAAAATAACCCAGAAAGCACCGGAAAGCCACTTTGCAAAGAGAAGCGACGATCCTCTGACGGGCAGAGAGAGGGTAAGATGTCCCTCAATGCCGTACATGCTGCGCTTGAAATCGCTGAAAACGGCAACAAGCGTCATCACGATACCGATCGCAGCTGCAATGCAGAGCGCAGCCGACGAAATACATTTTATCGCAAGTCCGAGTCCGACGCCCGTGTCTCCCCATTTTGTCCAGTCGACAAGAAGCAGAATAAGCATTATAACGGTAATAATGCCTTCGGCGATATAAATATTGTAAATTCCCGCTGCGTTTGATTTAAACGCGTTTTTAGTCAACTTCCCAAGCATCGCCGATGACCTCCTTGAATATCTCCTCCACCGATTTGCCGGTGGAACGCAGTGTATCAATGCCCGTGTTAACGAGCACGGAACCGTGACCGAGCATAAGAACGTGATCAAAGCTGTGTTCGAGGTCATTCACGAGGTGCGTTGAAATAACGACCGTTGCGTTTTCCTTGTAGTTTGACATGATTATGTCGAGAATGACCGCACGTGCTGCGGGATCGACGCCGCCGAGCGGTTCGTCAAGCAGGTAAATATCCGCCGCACGGCTCATAACCATTAGCAGCTGCAATTTTTCCTGCATGCCCTTGCTCATCGTCTTGATGCGCTGATTGAGATCAAGCCCGAATTTTGCGGCAAACTCTATTGCCTTAACTTTATCGAAATCCGCAAAGAAGTCCGCAAAATAATTTATACAATCAACGGTGCGGAATCTTTCCGGAAAATATGTGCGGTCGGGCAAATAGGCAAGATGAGCCTTTGATCCTATGCCGATGGGGCGTCCGCCTATCTTAATGTTTCCGGTATAGTCGTGAATAACACCTGCGAGAATTTTCATGAGCGTTGACTTGCCGCAGCCGTTGGGTCCGAGCAGACCGACTATTTTTCCGCGCGGGATATCAAACGAAATGTTATTGAGCACAACATGTCCGTCGTAATCCTTTGTCAGATCTCTGACCTTAAATGCGTATTTGTCGCCCTGTGAAACGGCGGAAGCCGCAGTTTTTTCGGAGGGCGTTTCCCCGCGCGGTGCGGCGGGACTGTTTTCAAGTGGATCGGGTGAATATGTTCCCGAACCGAAATCCTTTGCCATATCGGATTCTCCTTTTGTACGGTGAATTATTTTGTGTAATTAAAGCGCGGCAGCTCACTCATCGAATGAACATCCGTAAAGCTTTCGTCGGACAGCACCTTAAGCGCAAGAAACAGTGCCGTTTTGTTGTCGGCAATCGCGTCGTGCTGCTGTTCGCGGAAAAACCATGTTGTTTCGGGAAACAGCGCGGTCGAAGCGTCGATATCGTGCTCAGGCGAAACATATTCGTTGCCCGATCCGGTTTTTTCAAGCTGTCCGCCGAGCGGGGCAAATGTCGCTCCGAGAGAAGTCGATGCCGAGTGTATTATACCATCGGACGAAACGCCGCCGTGCACCGATACGGGCAGAAGCGGAAGCCCGCAGCCGACAGCGGCAAAGAACCGTGTTCCGGCGCTTTCTCTCTCTTTAAGAATATCATAAACACGGCTTTGCGCGGCGTGAAATCTGTCTGTTTTCGCACGCAGCTCCGCATATTTTTCAGCAGACAGATATCTGTCGCGAAGCGAAATATAATTTTCGGGCGGCATAACGCTCCATATGGACGGACATTTGACAAGCACCGTTCTTCGCATTGCGTCAATTGCCGAATAAAACATTTTTTCGGGCAGCTTTTTCGGCAGCAGCTTTATTGCCTTTCCGAGCAGCTCGGCAGTTTTTCGGTCGGCAAGCATCGATATGAGATCAAAGGCACCCGACGGTTTAAGATTTCCCGACATCAGGTCTTCAAGCAGCAGCGAACCTTTGACAGCAGCAACAAAATACATCACTCTGTGAACGTCGTTTTTCGCTCCGAACGCGTCGAAATAAGCGGTCGCAAGCGCTCCGCCCATGCTTACCGGGACGAAATTTACCTTTTCGGCACCCGTCTCGCGTTTGACCGCACAAACGAACCTGTCAAGCTCCTCTGCGGTTTTATACGGTTCGCCGAAGGAATTATATGCAAAAAAGTAAAGATTATGTTCGCCTATGACATCGCCAAGCTCTTTCAAAGGCACCATTTTGTATATGTACCGTTTTTCGTCGGCGCTGCACCCTGCAAGCGAATAAGGATAACTCACCACGCGCAGCGGATGTTTCGGAGTTCCGTCGTTTTTGCATTCAAGCGGCGCGAGCATTTCCTCTATGCAATTCGTTATTGTAGCCGTCAGTTCTGCATCTTTCCTTAAAATAACCGACTTTATAAAAGGTTTTTTTATTTTTTTAAGCAGCTTATCGGTGTCGATATCAATCGGCCATGCGCTTTTTATCCTGTTTCCCGCACCGTCGGTAAGCTCTGTCTTAGACTGCCCTATTCCGGGCAGGATAATACAGGGATAAAATTCGTTATTCGTCATAAAACCTCTCTCACACTCCATATTTAGTTTATATTATCATATAATTACAAAAAATACAATATACGGAACAAAAAAAACAGCGAACCGTGTATAAAACGTCGGTTCGCCGCAGTACGGTTTATTCCGTCGACAAAATTCAAGTCAAAAACGGGCTCAGTCCTTGCCGAGGAAATGGCGCATAAGGCTCACCCCCGACGGAAAATAAACACCCGTTTCCCTTGCGGAATTTTCATTCACGCTTTCAACGCCCTGTTTCTCGTCGGCTTTGTGATATATCATAAACGGGACGGCATCGCGGGCGTGCGTCTTTGTCACTATCGGAGTGGGGTGATCGGGCAGTATCATAATTTTGTAGTCGCCGTGCTTTTCAAGCTCCGCAATAACCGCAGGCAGAACCTTTTCGTCGATAAGTTCTATCGAACGCACCTTGTTTTCGGGTTCGGCTCTGTGCCCGCACTCATCGGGAGCTTCAAAATGAAGATACACAAAATCGGAACCGTTTGCGAGTGCTGATACGGCGCACTGCGCCTTACCCTCAAAATTCGTATCTATGTAACCGGTAGCGCCTTCAACATCGGGGACATCCATTCCGGCGCAAAGACCTATTCCCTTAAGCAGGTCAACGGCAGAGATCACAGTGCCGTGAAGACCGTAGGTATCATAAAAAGTGCCGAGCTTCGGCTTTGTTCCCTCCCCCCAAAGCCAAATCGAATTGGCGGGGCGAAGCCCTTTTTCAACTCTCTCTTTATTCAACGGATGATTTGAAAGAACATCATAGCTTTCGCGCATCATGCGAATAAGCTCCTTGGCATTGTCGGAGGTCGAGAGATATTTGCCTATCACCCTGTCGGAAATGTCGTGCGGCGGCGTCATCGTGCCGAGATCCGTCGTGCCGTTGTGCCAAAGCAGGCAGTGACGATAGGCAACACCGGGGTAAAAAGCAAAAACGTCGTTTCCGAAGTGATCCTGAACGGCTTTTATCAGCACTGCGGCATCTGAGGTGGAGATATCTCCCGCCGAATAATCTATCATAATTTTGTCATCGTAGTTTTCCGCATCTGACAGTGTAACAAGATTGCAGCGCAGCGTGACATCGGTATCGTTGAGCTTTACTCCGATGCTGACGGCTTCAAGCGGCGAGCGCCCCGTATAGCTGACGGTGGGATCAAATCCCAGTACGCTTAAATTTGCCACGTCGCTGCCGGGCTTAAGCGAATCGTCAACCGTTTTTACGAGTCCCACTTCGCCCTTTTTACCCATACCGTCAAAAACCGGCTTTTTTGCGACCTCCATCGGCGTTTTTCCGCCGAGCTGCGGAACGGGGTAATCCGCCATCCCGTCATAAAGAATTACTGCATATTTCATATCTTACGTCCTCCGTTTCAGTCCGCGAATCTCATCTTTTTCAGGTCGCGATAGTTTATAAGCCTTATTCCGATATCATCAATAAATTCAAGCGTTTTGGGATCGGAAAACAGCCTGTATTCCCACACGCGCCGCTCCCATGAGCCCGAAATCGCTTTCAGCTCGTCGCTCTCAACTGCGGGGTGAATATAGGTTTCGATGATACCGTCGGGAAATGCGCGGTACTTTTCAAAAATATACTCACGGAAATTCCCGTAACTCTGCGCCTGCGGACCGTTCCAGTCGCCGGGCATGAGATAATCGAGCACGGCGACGCCCGCCTGCTCCGCGCCCGCCTTAACTTTATCAAGCAGACCGAGCACCGTTTCTTTTGGAACGTGTATACCGAGCATTGTGTTGGAAAACTGCTCGTCGGTAAATTTCGTGGGGAATCTGAACGGCATGCCGCCGTGCACAGCGCACTGCTTTATCGTAAGCTCAAGCAGCTCAAAGCGCCCCGTTTCAATGCCGTAAAGGCTGCCCATATGGTTGTCGAAATGCGACGGCTTGAACCCGAATTTTGCAAGCTTATCGTACTGCGCGCATATCTCCGCCTCAACCTCTGCAAGGTCGGCGTGCTTCTCAAAATCGTCCGATTCGTGCCACATAAAGCCCTCGCCGTCAATAAGAGAATCGACCTTTCCGTGTGATACCGGCGCCCAGCGGTAGTTCTTCCACTCGCTTGTGAAAGTGAGATGCAGACCTATTGCATATTCGGGATGGGCAGCTGCAAAACGCGCCGCCTCTACCGACCACGCGCACGGCGCCATTATCGTCGCACTTGTTATTCCGCCTTTTTTGAAAAGCTCCTCCACCGCGATATTCGAAGAATGACACATTCCGTAATCATCCGCGTTAATTATTAAATACCGTGACATTTTGTTACCTCCGTTCAACGTGTAATAATATATTCGGTAATATTTTTTGCATCGTCAAAGCTTAATTCTATGTCCATATATATGCCGTCCTCGCGGTATTCTTCACCGAAAAGACGTCCGCTGCCGCGCAGCTTTGCTTCGAGCGCGCCCTGCGAATAAGGGATCAGAAGCTGCACGCGTCTGCGCCTGTCGGGAAGCGCCGTGCAAATACACTCCAACAGATTCGGTATGCCGACTCCGTTTTTCGCCGAAATCCGCACCGTGTTTTTGCTGTACGGTGCAGTAAAATTATGTGCAACATCGCATTTATTGTAGACCGTTACGATCGGTTTTTCCTCCGCGCACAGCTCTTTGAGCACCTCAAGCGTTATATCGAGCTTATCTTCACAGTCGGGGTCGGACGCGTCGCACATCACTATAAGCAAGTCGGCGTCGGTGGCTTCTTCGAGAGTGGATTTAAATGCTTCTACAAGAAAATGCGGCAGCCGCGAAATAAATCCGACCGTATCTATGAGCATAATCTCTCTGCCGTCGGGCAGCTTAAGAGCACGTGACGTGGGGTCAAGCGTCGCGAACAGCTTATTCTCGACAAGCACTTCGGAATCGGTAAGAGTGTTGAGAAGCGTGGATTTCCCGACGTTCGTATATCCGACAAGCGCGGCGGTAATCACGCCGTCCTTTTTACGTCGGGCACGCCGTCTGCGCCGACGCGTTTCAAGAGAAGAAAGCTGTTCTTCAAGCGCATGAATACGGCGCCGAACGTGACGGCGGTCGCTTTCGAGCTTTGTTTCACCGGGACCGCGCGTACCGATACCGCCGCCGAGACGCGACATTGACTTTCCCTTACCGGAAAGCCGCGGCAAAGAATACTTAAGCTGTGCAAGCTCCACCTGCAATTTACCTTCATTAGTACGGGCATTAAGCGCAAAGATGTCGAGAATCAGCACGGTACGGTCGATAACGTCCGTTTTAAGCGCATCCGAGAGCACACGCTGCTGCGTGGGAGTAAGCTCGCCGTCGCAAACGGCAAGGTCAATGTCGTTGTCGCGCACAAATTCGGCAGCCTCGGCGATTTTACCCGTTCCCAGAAAGCTGACGGCATTGACGGACGTAAGCTGCTGGATAATAACGCCGACCGTCTCGCCGCCTGCGGTTTTTATAAGCTCTTTCATCTCGTCGACGCTCGCCGAAGCGTCATATTCACCTGTATCCGCAGCAAGGATAAGCACCCTCTGCGGTTTTTGTTCATTATAATAAAAGTCCATATTGAAAGTATATCATATGCTTTCGGCGCGTTCAATGATTTTTCTTGACTTTACGGCGCTTTTTTGATAAAATCAAAACTTGTAATTTGTTAATATTTACCCGCTCTCTGCGAATGCGCCGAAAAGTGCCGCCGCTCGGTCGGGTTTAAGACGGAGGTCTTTTTATGAATAATACGGATAAATCAATGGAAAAGCTCGTCGCACTCTGCAAAGGCAGAGGCTTTGTTTATGCGGGCAGCGAAATTTACGGCGGTCTTGCAAACACATGGGACTACGGTCCGCTCGGCGTTGAGCTGAAAACAAACATTAAGAATGCGTGGAGACAGAAGTTTATCAGAGAAAATCCCTATAACGTCGGTCTTGACTCCGCTATCCTCATGAACCCGCAGACATGGGTCGCTTCGGGGCATCTCGGCGGCTTCTCCGATCCCCTCATGGACTGCCGTGAGTGCAAAACGCGTCACCGCGCCGACAATCTTATTGAGGATTTCGACGGTACAAACGTTGCGGGCTGGACAAACGAAGCCATGATGAGCTATATACGCGAGCACAACATTCCCTGTCCCAACTGCGGCAAGCACAATTTCACGGACATCCGTCAGTTTAACCTTATGTTCAAAACCTTCCAGGGCGTCACGGAGGACACCAAAAACGAGCTGTATCTCCGCCCCGAAACCGCACAGGGAATTTTCGTAAACTTCGCAAATATTCAGCGCACCACGCGTAAAAAAATACCTTTCGGCGTTGCGCAGATAGGCAAATCATTCAGAAACGAGATAACCCCCGGCAACTTCATTTTCCGTGTGCGCGAATTTGAACAGATGGAGCTTGAATTTTTCTGCAAGCCCGGCACCGACCTCGAATGGTTCGACTATTGGAGAAGCTTCTGCCGCGACTGGCTCTATGCCCTCGGCATAAAAAAAGAAAATCTCCGTTTGAGAGATCACGATAAAGAGGAGCTTTGCTTCTACTCGAAAGCCACCACCGACTTTGAATACCTGTTCCCGTTCGGCTGGGGCGAGCTTTGGGGCGTTGCCGACAGAACCGACTACGACCTCACGCAGCACATTAAAACCTCCGGCAAGAGCCTCGATTACTTTGATCCGCAGACAAACGAGCGTTATGTTCCCTATGTAATTGAACCTTCGCTCGGCGTTGAAAGACTTTTCCTCGCAATTCTGACCGAAGCATACGACGAAGAAGTTGTCGACGCGGAGAAAAACGACACAAGAGTCGTTCTCCATCTTCATCCCGCTCTCGCACCGTTTAAGTGTGCGGTTCTTCCGCTTTCGAAAAAACTCGGCGATAAAGCACAGGAGATATACACCGAGCTTTCCAAGAATTTCATGTGCGACTATGACGACGCAGGCTCGATAGGCAAGCGCTACCGCCGTCAGGACGAGATAGGCACTCCGTTCTGCATCACCGTCGACTTTGAAACGGTCGGCGACGAGAA
>OLHA01001451.1_pt1 | contig 12756 bp, 11 predicted proteins | sample 1605961 | NCBI WGS metagenome assembly OLHA01 (sample SAMN03283288) | human gut metagenome | biome: human-associated habitat; material: feces | host: Homo sapiens | place: Peru | collected 2012
AAAGAGTGGGTTTTAGGCCCACTCTTCGTTGTCAAATGTATTATAACATATTAAACTATATGTATCAAGAACTTTTTTATGATTTAACATTCGCCATTTAAATAATATTATTTTATGAATATGCAACTGCATATACAAATTTACAATTTCCTGTTTTATCACAACAGAAATTATTAAATACTCCATTTATATCATATACACCATTTTTACTAGACCAAGCTGGGTCATGTACTTCTATTTGACTTCCAGTACCACTAAGAGCAATATAATGCCCTGGTCTTAATAGAACAACTTTTTTACCTTGATTAAGAGCATTAACTAATCTCTTTGTTGCTTCTGTTTTACCAACACTATCTCTACCAAACAACACTTCTATTTTAACACCATAATGTGATGCGACTCTACTATCATAAAGTGCAACATCAGTTATCGCTCCTCCATAATTATTAATAGATATACCATTTCCATAAACATAATCATGAACACTATAAGGAGTTATAGTAGGGTCTCTTTTAATTCCGCTTAATACCATCGCAAGAGAAGTATATCCACACCCAGCATTGCATAAATTTGTTCCTTGATAACTCTTATTTCCCCATCTCTCATCACACTGTGTATATGTTGGAAAACTAGTTCCATCCCCTAAAGGAGCACCACTACTAGAAGTTCCACCCGCACCAGCAGTCTTATCTTGTTCATTTCTTTCTTTTATCTCTTCATCAATAGCTTTACGCATAGCTTCAAGTCTTTCTTTATATTTTTTCTTTAAATCACGATCTTTTATTTTAGCTACAACAGTTACAGCACTATAATAACCGTTATAATTTAAATTTTCTTCAGACCTAGCAAGTAACGTTTCAACTTGATTTATATAAGCTTGATTTATATTTTCAGGTGTTGCATTCTTAAGACAACTTAAATAATTATTTCCATCATTAGAAGACAATCTTGCCAAAACATTAACAAAAGTTGGTATTAAAAATACAACTACAGCTGCTATACAGTTATTAACAAGTTGTTTTTTAGCTTTTGCAAGTAAATCTTCATCACCTACTTTAATTGTTTTTAAAAGTGTAACCATACCAATAACCATTAATAATATTGGAACAGCTATCTTTATAATCAAAATTGCTATATTAACAATTCTAAAGACTGATAACACATCTCCGTCATCACATAAACTAAGTATATTCATTTTATATTCACCACTCTAAACAAATTATAACAAAATAATAGTAATTTTAAAATAAATTTCCTTGAAATTATATATATATTTTGTTAGTATAAATAATCAAAGAGGTAGCTTATGAGCAATTATGAATTATATGAAAGTACTAGTAAAAATACTAAAGAATATTTAGATATGGTTTTTTCATTATTAAGATATTTTGATGAAAATGAAACAAATATTAAAGATAATGATATATTACCTATTTCATTTTTCTTAGCCGGTCTTAAAACTGATGATTTTTTAAAACAAACATTTAATAGTTTTGGAATCAATTTTGATAAATGTTTTGATGTATTAAGAAATAAAAGCATTTCTTTTGAAGAAAGAAGTGCTTTAGAAACATCTGAATTCACAACATATAAATTAGAAGACATTTATAGAACTATTTTAGATGAATTAAAAAATGATTATTATTTAGAAAATAAAGATATAAAATACGAAGATATTGAACCATATCAATTATTTGATTATATGATGACTTTCTATTATGAAAGTATATGTACTTTAATAAAAAAATCAAATGGTATTGAAGACTTTATGGATAGTAATGAATTTTTCGAATATACAACATATAGAGAAGATAAATTTGCTGAGTTTGCTAAAAAATATGGAATTGATATTTATGAACAAGCACACACCGAATCAATAAGAGAATATCATACAGAAAACTTTAATATTATTTTTGATGATGGTAAATTATATTTATTCTCAAATACAGGTAATAAAATTACTATCCCTACTCTAAATGGAGAAAATGCTAGCATTACTTTAGGAAGAAATACTGAAATAATAAAAATTAATGATAAATTAGTTACTAGAAGAAATTTTGATGAATTAATTGAAATGTTAAAAGATAAAAACAAAATTATAAAATTTACAACGTATGATATAGATAGAAGATGTGAAAACTCATTTACAGTTATAAAAGAAGATATGTTTGGAAGTGAAGAAATGGAAGATGTAACAAATAAAAAAATAGATATGAGTGAAACTCCTAACTTAGATAAATATGGTGAGGATTTAACAAGTATGTCATATTTAAAAGATCCATCAGTTGGTAGAAAACAAGAACTAGAACGTATAATGAAAATACTTTTATACCCTGAAAGAGATAAATCAGTTATAATTACTGGAGTTGCAGGATGTGGTAAAACTGCTTTAGTAAAAGGTCTTGCTTATAGAATACAAAAAGGAGATGTACCTGCTCCATTAAAAGATTTGAAAATAATAAGTATAGATACAGCAACTATGGTAGCTGGAACTAAATACGTTGGAACTCTTGAAGAAAAAATGAAAAAGATATTAGATGAAGCTAGTAATGATAAAAATATAATTATATTCATAGATGAAATTCATCAAGCAATATCTGGTGGTAGAGCCGAAGGAAATGATAACACAGTTGCTGAAATACTAAAACCTTACTTAGATTATGGAAAAGTGAGAGTTATAGGAGCAACTACTGAAGAAGAATACGCAGAACACGTTGAAAGTAACACAGCATTTAAAACAAGATTTAAAAAAGTAGCAATTAAAGAGCCAGACTACAACACTACATATCAAGTACTAGATGATTTAATTGAAGCATATAACAAAATTAGTTATTCTAAATTAAATGTAAGTTCAGAAGAAAGACATATGATTATAGATTGGTTGATCAATTCAACAAAACCAACATTTAGAGATTATAAAGATAGAGCCAGTAATCCAAGACTAGTATTAGATATATTAAAAGAAGCATACGCTATCGCAGCATTCAATGAAAGTGAAGATGTTTCGGTTGACCATTTAATTGAAGCATTAAAAAATGAAGACAGACTTTATGAAAGCTCAAGAGAAAGACAAGCACAAATATTAAGAAGTCTAAAACCTAGACCAAGAAGTGAATGCAAAATTTTAGAATTCAAACCAAGAGCTAATAAATAGCTCTTTTTTATTGAATATTAAATCTATATATGATAGAATTAATTACGAAAAGGTGTTTGTATGAAAGAAAGAATTATAATGAGTATAGATTTAAAAAGTTTCTTTGCTTCCTGTGAATGTATTAATAGAGGTTTAGACCCATTCTCTACCCCTCTTGTAGTCGCAGATACTTCACGCGGCAATGGAGCTATGACACTAGCTGTAACTCCCTACTTAAGAAGTAAAGGCGTAAACTCTAGAAGCAGAGTCTTCGAGCTTCCAAAGAATATTAAAATAATGTTTGTTAAACCAAGAATGAAATTATATGAAACATATAGTGAGAAAGTAAGAGAAATATTTAAAAGTTTTATAAGTGAAGAAGATATACACATCTACTCTATCGATGAAGTATTCATGGATGTAACAGATTATTTAAAATATTATAAAATGACTGATATAGAACTTGCTAAAACAATAATGAAAACAATAAAAGATAAAACAGGGCTTACTTCTACTTGCGGTATTGGACCAAATATTTTCTTATCTAAAGTTGCAATGGATGTAGAAGCAAAACACAATAAAGAATTTATTGCTAAATGGACATTTAATGATATAGAAACAAAACTATGGAACTTAGAACCACTAAGTACTGTTTGGGGAATCGGAAAAAACACAGAAAAGAAACTAAATAACCTTGGAATCAAAAAAGTAAAAGATATAAATAATTATACAAGAGACTTTTATATAAGACGTTTTGGAAATGTCGCAGGTAACGACATATGGTGTAAAGCAAACGGAATAGACTTTACAACCATCAAAGATTTAAATGAAAGAACAAGAGATAAATCCATAAGTATGAGTCAAATACTTTATAGAGATTACAGTAAAGAAGAAGCAATACTAATCGTAAAAGAAATGAATGATATGCTTAGTAAGAAATTAAGAAGAATGAATAAAACAACAAAATTAGTATATCTTGGAATAAACTATTCAAGAGATTTATGCAAAAGATTTAAAGAAACAATTTTATTAAATGAAAGTGAAGACATACCAGAAAGAATATACGAAGTACTAGAATATATTTATTACAAGAATATAGAGAATCTCCCTATTAGAAAAGTTACAATTGCATACTCAAAATTATCTGATAAAAAATGTACACAATTAAGCCTATTTGAAAATAACATAATTGAAAATGATGAATATCACAAGGCAATAGATAAAATAAATGAAAGATTTGGTAATACTTCGTTATTAAGGGCATCATCACTATTAAAAAATTCTACAATAAAAAATAGAGAAAAATTTAAAAATATAATTTAAATTTTTCTCTTTTTTACATTATCTCTATAATATGGCATTAGCCCTATTTTATTTTTAGAAAACATTGGTAATTGAGCAAATACATAGTCATCCCATAAATTAGCATTTATTAAATATACTTTAGTATTAGAAATAACAAAGTTCCATTCTACTTCTAAAGCTTCATCAAATTCTAAAGCACAAGCAGAAGCAACTTTCTTTATCTCATCAAATAAAGGGATTTCAAGTCCAACAAGTTTAACTTTACTAATTGGGTGTTCACTATAAACTTCATCTTCACCAGATACAAGTTTATGTTTTATAGTTCCAGTTTTAATGTCAACAATGCCAGTTACATGTTTTACTGAATTAACATCATACTTATCTTCTTCAGTTATACCAAACTTAACATACGAAGAAACTATATCAACCTTATTACCGCAAAGTAACGTAACAACACTAACAGTATTCATATTATAAGGATTAATACTTTCAAATATTTTATTTTGTTTAATACTTGCTTCAACTATATTTAATCCACACTTTTTTGCTTTATCTAACAAGAAAGCAGGACTTCTAAAATTCTTAACATTTAATGTAAGAGTTCCAGCTTCACCCTTTAAATTATTACTTCTACATACAAGTTCCTTTTTCTTTAAAGCAAGTTCTTCAAACTCTTTAAAACTCATTTCTTTTATATTATTAAACTCTCTATTCAATGATTCTTTAAATTTAATATAAAACTTCTCTCTACTATTTAATATAGCTAAATGCTTTTTATCACATAAATGTTTTTCTAAATTTTGATGTCTACACTTACTCATATAAGTATCTCTTTTATAACCAGGTATTAAATAAAATTCAAATATTCTATATTCATCATAAGTAACACCATATCTAATATATGACCACCACATATCAAAAAATAAGATTATTCTACTCTTACTACTCTTCTTTCTAATTAATCTAATACTACGATTAATTCCTTTAATGTGCTTTTTTAAATAATCAAAAAACTTTTTTAAATTCTTTTTCATATCTATCTCACCTGTTTACATTTTTATTATATATTTTTTTTATAAAAATGGCAATAACCTTGCTTGACTACGTATAACTATTACATTATAATAATAACTAATTTATTTTGGAGGCAACACAAAAATGGAAAGAGAAGTACTAGTTTTTATATATAAAAGAAAAAGAATAAAAGCAGACAATGAAACAGAAAGTTATACATATGAACCTTCAGAAATTCTACATGGAACCGAATTTAATCAAGATGGAAATAGAATCTTCATAGATGATGATCAAAAGTTTAACTACCCTTTTATAGAAGATGTATTTAATCTTGATGAAAAGTTTGTTTATGCTTTCCCTGTATATTTAGATGAACTATCAGAAGGAAAAAAAGAAAAGCTTATAGAACAAGTAAGACATGAAGCAGAAGATTTTGATAAATATCTTTTATTTCAAATATACAGTATTGGCGAAGACTCATTAGAAACTTTAGCTTCAATGGATGGACTTGAAACTCAAATGAGTGTAAATACAGACGATTATGATGGATTCGAAGAAATGAGAAGTACAGAATTCTCAAGTAAAATAAAAGAATTAAAAAATGAAATTCAAGCAAGTGAAACAGAAACTAAAAAAGCAAAAGTAGATAACTTTCCACAAATCATAACACCTAAAATTATATATGCTGATGAATTATACGAATCAGTAAGTAGAACAGTTATATGTCAAGATGAACAAGTAAGGCAAATAGCTACATCTGTTGCCAAGAATCAAAGATTACAAGATACAAGTTTAAAATCAAATATGCTTGTATGTGGCCCTACTGGTGTTGGAAAAACAGAAATATTTAGAACAATAAGTAAAAAAACAAATATTCCAATTACTATAGAAGATTCAACTGAATATACAGCCGCAAGTTACAAAGGAAAAGATGTAAGTGAAATGTTACTTCATCTTTATGAAAATGCTGGTAAAGACAAAGAAAAAGCACAAAGAGGAATAATAGTAGTAGATGAAATAGATAAAAAAATATCTAAAGGTGATCATGCAACATTCACATCAGCTGTAATACAATCATTATTAAAAATGATGGAAGGACACACTTACACATTAACATCACCTGAAGATAGAGAAACAATAACATTTGATACATCAAGACTAACATTTGCATTCTTAGGAGCATTCTCAGGTATAGAAGAATACTCCAGAACTAAAAGAGGCATCGGCTTTAATGCATCAAGTGGAGAACCACAAGATAACAAAGAAATATTTAATAATGAAACGCTTAAAAAATATGGTTTACTTCCAGAATTTGTAGGAAGAAATGATAACATAGTAGTAATGAACAGCCTAGATATTAATGAGTACATCAGAATAATTGAAGAATCAGATAAGAGTCAATTACTACTTTATAAAAGATTTTTTGATGGAATTGGTATAGATTTCAAATATGATGAAAGAACTATAGAAGAAATCGCTAAAGAAGCTAAAAAACTAGGAATTGGAGCAAGAGGAATTAAAAGAATCGTAGAAAATGCTTTAGCAGTCGCTAACTACTATGCACTATCTAAAGGTCAACATAAAGAATTAATAATAAGTCCAGAAACAATACATGATAACAAACAATATATTTTAAGATAAAAGTTCACTTATAGAAACAATATTATATCCCTTACTTTTAATATAATTAATAGTAGAAGATAATTCACTCATATTAAATTCATTTTCCTTAATAAAGATAATAGAACCTTTATTAAGGATTTTTTTAATGTTTAAAAGTAAATTCTTATCAATATAATTAATAACATTTATAGAATTTAATCTTTTACTTTTACAAACATTAATTATATCTTCTTCTTTATTAGTACAATAAAATTCATCATGTAATATTTTAATATAATTGTTCAATTCTTCACGAGTTTTTCCTTTAAATAAAATATTATTATGATTACTAATAGATTCTATATATTTATTAAGTGTTTCATAATTAAAAAGTAAATTTACTGTTACTTCCTTATTTTCAGCAATCTTTAACATCTTAGAAAAGTATTTACCATTATTTACATCAATAATTAAACTTACATTATTGTTATGATTATTACCAGCTACTATGTATTTATCATAATTATTATTAATAGATAAAATACATTCATCTTTGTTATATTCTATTAATTTTTCATTAAATCCAATACCTTTCATATTAGAATAACTTTTATTTTTATTAACACTAATGCCACTTAGTCCAAGTATTACACCATCTTCAGTAATAGAACCTTCTATACACTTTGAATCATGTTTAAGAGCATAATCATTTATAGAAGCCATAATCACATTATTTTGTTCAGATATTTTAGTAACTTTATCAGTATAATAAAAACTAAATACAACAAAACCAATAATCAAAAAATATTTAAAATAATTTTTCATACTAATTATATTTTCATAAAAAAAGATTTATTCATCATAAATCTCTATTTATAAGAGTTAAAGCTCTAGTAGTTTGTACACTATCTATCCATTCTTCTTTAGGAAGAGATTTCTTACTAGTAAGTATACGTACTCTATCTTTATTTTGTAAAATATAATCATCAGTTACTTTCTTATCATTAACAAATGCCGCTACTAGTTTACTTGCATTCTTAGGATCAACCATATAAGCAAAATCAACTGGAGTAGAACCAACAGGTAATTGTAAAACTACTCCATCAGTTGTATACACATAAACGCTACCACCCAATAGTTCTTTTTTTACTTGTTCAACAAATCTTCTATTGTCTGTATATTGCTCATCTAACTCAACTAATGATTTAAAAAATTGACATTTATTTTCAACAACTTCTTGCATTACTTCACTAGCATTTTCCCTGTTCAAATCCCAATATGCAGCTATACCATAACTATCTATTTTATCCATTTCATGTGTTCTTATTTGTGCTTGAACAAGCATATCATTAGGTCCAAAAACAGTAGTATGCAAGCATTGATACATATTAGTTTTAGGATTACAAATATAATCTTTAAACTTACTATTAATAGGCTTATATAAGCTATGAATATATCCAAGAGATAAATAACAAGATACTACTTCATCAACCATAACTTTAAGTGCAAGTAAATCATGTATATTTTTAATTTCTTGTCCTTCACATTTTCTTCTATAAATACCATAAATATTTCTTATTCTAATTTTAATTTCATTTGGTACATTCTTATCATTAAGTAAAGCACTTATATTAAAAAGCATTTCTTTTAAGAATCCTTCACTTTGCATAAGTAATAAATCAGTTTCTTCTTTAGTTTTCTTATATTCTTGAGGTTTTAAATAGCGGAGTGATAAATCCTCTAATTCAGTTTTAATTTGATAAGCACCAATGTTATATGATAAAGGAACAAATATTTCCATAGTTTCAATCGAAATATCTTTTTGTTTATTTTCTTTTTTATAACCAAGGGTTCTCATATTATGAAGTCTATCAGCTAACTTTATAAGTATAACTCTAACATCATTAGTTAAACTAGTTATTATTTTTCTAGTATTAGCATAATTTCTATCTTGTTTATTTGTATATTTCATTTTAGATAACTTAGTTACACCATCAACTAATAACGCAACATTTTCACCAAATTCTCTTATTATATCCTCTTTTTCTAACTCAGTGTCTTCAAGAGTATCATGAAGTAATGCGGCACATATGGTTTCTTTATCAGCTTTCATTTCAGATAATATGTATGCTACTGTTAACGGGTGAGTTATATATTCTTCTCCACTCTCACGCATTTGTCCACTATGAGAATCTTTCGCATATTGATAAGCTTTTAATACATCAGGAATCATAGTCGCATCATAAGAACTAATAGATTTAATAAGTTCTTCAATAGTAGCACTTTTCATAACTTCACCTCCATAAATAAAAAATGACAACCAAAATCAGTCATCATTTTATAGTTCGCAGCATAAAGAAGCGTTGTTAGAAATAATTCTAACATTACATTTAACAATTAAATTATTAAACATAAAATACTTCTCCATAAAATACCTCAATAATAAATTTAATAATCATATTAAAGGTTTTTTATTTAAAAGTCAACACTTTAAAGAAAAAATTTATAAATTATATTTCTTTTTAAGAGTTAAAGCATTTTCCTCAATAGTTGGAGTTATTATTTTAGAACTTAAATAGTCTTCAAATGATATTCCAAGATTCTCTATACTTCCTTCAATTCCAGCTTCTTTTCTACTAGATATAAAGTTATAAAATTCTTTCATATAGTTTTTATAATCTCCAGCGCATAAAGCATGCATATGAAGTGCTGTATAATATCCAAGTCCATATAATAATGTATCTCTAAATTCTATCTTTGTTCCACTACTTAGAACTACATTTCCTTCTAAATCTATATCATTAAACTTCTCGTCACTTTCATCTTCAAGTACAGAAAATATTGAACCATATGCTTCACTAATCTTAAGAAGTAAATCATTAGTTAATATATCAGCCCCGTCTTGATCAATACGTTCTTTTTTTAAATAATTTATGAAATTAAATTCAAAAAAAGCAGAAGGCACTTCTAAAAACACATCATCATAATAAGTCATTCTTTTCTTTTGAGGGAAAACAAACATTTCTCTATCTACTGCATGTCCAAGTTCATGAGCAAGTGTATTCATGGTTAAGGAATTAAATCTATTATCATTATTAAATATATAACCTGAGCCAGTATGCATAGTGCCAACGTACATTCCAGTATACTCTTTAGTTTTATATCCCATCATTATTCTACCTTCATCAACATATTTTTTAGCAAGTCTATAATACTTATCACCATAAGTTGCATAATAAGAAAGCAAAATATCAATAAAATCTTTCTCACTATATTTTCTTAACTTAGAAAAGAAAGGAGCATCGCAATATTCTACATCATCTAATTTTTTACAATAATTTTCAAAAAGTTCGAAAAAGATTTCTAAATATTCATCTAATATACCGCAATACCTATAACAGGCTTTTACAACATCTTTATTAAGCATACGAGATATTTCTTCCGGATTATCAAATATATTCTCTTCAGGAAATTTAAACCCTGTAAGATCACAAAAAACATTATTAAGAATAACAAATTTAGGATAATCAATCCTTATCATATCTTTCTTAGGATTACCCATATAATAATTTCTTAATTGCTTTAATTCTCTGCAAAGTCTATCCCTATTTATTTCCATAATTTCCCCCTAATAATAATTTATATTAACATACTTATAATTTTAAATCTATAACAAAAGAAAAAAAGTAAGTTTAACTTACTTCTTAATAGGTATTAATTTTTCTTTACCACCCATATATGGTCTTAATGCAACTGGAATATTAACACTTCCATCTTCATTATAATTATTTTCAAGTAATGCTATTAACATTCTAGGTGGAGCAATAACTGTATTATTAAGAGTATGAGCAAATTCTTTTTCACCATTCTCTTTTTTATATCTTATTTGAAGTCTACGTGCTTGAGCGTCAGTTAAGTTAGAACAAGAACATACTTCAAAGTATTTTTGTTGTCTTGGACTCCATGCTTCAATATCACATGATCTATATTTTAAATCAGCTAAATCTCCAGAACAACATACTAATTTTCTAACTGGTATATCAAGTGTTCTAAATAATTCTACTGAATAATTCCACATCTTATCATACCATTTTTCACTATCTTCTGGCTTACATACAACTATCATTTCTTGTTTTTCAAATTGATGTATTCTATATACTCCTCTTTCTTCAATTCCATGAGCTCCTACTTCTTTTCTAAAACATGGAGAATATGAAGTCATAGTAATAGGAAGTTCACTTTCTTTTAAGATTTGACCTTGGAATTTAGCAATCATAGAGTGTTCACTTGTACCAATAAGATATAAGTCTTCACCTTCTATTTTATACATCATATTTTCTTTTTCTGCAAATGACATAACTCCATCAACAGCAGCGCTATGAATCATATAAGGAGGAATACAATAAGTAAATCCTTTATCTATCATAAAATCACGTGCATAAGCAAGAACTGCAGAATGTAGTCTAGCAATATCACCCATTAAATAATAGAATCCATTGCCACTTACTCTACCAGCAGCATCTTTATCAAGTCCATTAAATGTAGCCATAATATCAGAATGATATGGAATTTCATACTTAGGAACAACAGGTTCTCCAAATCTTTTTTCTTCAACATTCTTACTATCATCTTCACCAATTGGTACATCAGGAGCAATAATATTAGGAATAGCCATCATATCAGTTCTAATTAATGTTTCAAGCTCAGCTTCACGTTCTTCTAACTTTTCTATTTCATGACTCATTTCATTTACTTTAGATTTTATTTCATTAGCTTCATCTATCTTCTTATCACGCATAAGTTCACCAATAGATGCACTTAATTTATTCTTTTCACTTCTAAGTAAATCACCTTTTGACTTACATTCTCTATATTCTATATCATAATTATAGACATCATCTACTAACGATAGTTTTTGATCCTGAAATTTCTTTTTAATATTTTCTTTTACTAATTCTTTATTTGTTCTAATTATATTTATATCTATCATTATTTCCTCCTATTTTACTGGGTCATACCCACCTTTAGAAAAAGGATTACACTTGAAAAACCTTTTTATACTTAACCACAACCCTTTAGCTAGTCCATATTTTTCTATAGCTTGTTTTGCATATTCTGAACAAGTTGGATAATACTTACAATGTACACCAAGATGTTCAAAAAAAGGAGAAATATGTATTTTATATTTTTTAATTAACCATAAAAAAAATTGTTTCATCCTATCCTCTACAATAGTATCTTTGAGTGATTAAAAATTTCTACCATCTCATCTCTAATTATATAAAAGTTAAAATCATTAAATTCTGTCTTTTTCTTCCACATAATAACAATACTATTGCCATTTTTTAAATTATCTTCTAACAGTCTATAATTTTCTCTTATAAATCGCTTAATTTTATTTCTTTTAACGCTATTTCCTGCCTTTTTACTAACAGCTATTCCAAGTTTATTGATATTCATATTATTATTTTTAATAAAAATATCAAATAAACTTCCTCTATAGCATTTTCCTTTTTTTAAAACTGTTCTGAATTCATAACTTTTTTTTAACATTACTGTTTTTTTCAATTTTATTCCTCTATTCTATACAGTAACTTTTTTTCTACCTTTTGCTCTTCTAGCTTTTAATACAGTTGTTCCTCTTCTAGCTAAAAATCCAGAAGTTTTACTTTTCTTTTTATTATTAGGTTGAAACGTTCTTT
>OLHA01001452.1_pt1 | contig 12752 bp, 9 predicted proteins | sample 1605961 | NCBI WGS metagenome assembly OLHA01 (sample SAMN03283288) | human gut metagenome | biome: human-associated habitat; material: feces | host: Homo sapiens | place: Peru | collected 2012
CCTCTCGGATGCGAACCGAACGCTCTCCCAACTGAGCTACAGGCCCAACTCAAATTGCTTGATGATTATAACACGTTCGTTTTTCAATTGCAATACTTTTTTTATTTTTTTGTGTAAAAGCTTTTTCGTCCGGTAAAACGAAAAAAAGGCAGGAAGGTACGGCAAAATCTCCGTCTGAAAACAGGCTGTCGGATACGGTATATGCTGTCGGGCAAAGCCGTATCGAGCATTACCGAAACCGTACGCGTCAATCCCCATTTGATTCCGCGGCTTTAATGCGCTTATACATATCTTGCATCTTTTTGTCGATTTCGGAAATTTTTCCGGCACATTCGAGCATTTCGTCGTTTATTCCGTCGGGAAGTTTCGATTTATCGGCTTTATAACGGATATCATGTTCGAGACTTGCCCAAAAATCCATGGCAATCGTGCGGATCTGTATTTCCGCGCCGACGAACTCCGTTCGGTCGGAGAGATACACAGGCAGACGTATATCAAGGTGAAGCGAGCGGTAGCCGTTGTAATTCGGCAGCATAATATAGTCCTGTCGCTTTATTATTTCGACATCTTTTTGTCTTTCGAGCATTTCCGCAACACGGTATACATCGTCGATATACTGACAGACAACGCGGACGCCTGCGATATCGTTAACATTTTCACGGGCAGAGGAAAGATTGACCGGCATTCCCCTTTTTTTAAGCTTCGCCACTATGCTTTCATCCGATTTAACGCGGCTTTCTATATGGTGAATCGGATTTCGATCATAAAGGACGTTAAACTCGCTGTTCAGCACTTCAAATTTAAGCGCAAGCTGCTTTACCGCACACTCATACAGATTTCTGACCATATTGTATTCCGGTTCATCGGAAAAAACCGTGATCCTGTTCTTAAAATTTTCCGCTTTTTCCATGTTGACCTCCGCTGTTTTTTATATCCGCACCGCTGTCAGTCGGATTGGCTTTCGCCGTCAGCTCCGTAACGGTGAGCTTTACAACCGCCGTATGCTCGACAGTATCTCTGTTGTAATTGAAATTACGCGTTTCAGGATAACGGGCCATAATAATTCCGGCAACGGCATCGCGGCGCTCATCTCCTGTCAGAAAACGAACCTGCGCCTTACCCATGACGGAACGGTAGCGCATCGTGACATCCTTCTTCTCCGGCAGACACTCCATTTTTAAGGGAATGTCCATTTCAAAAGAGCAAACACGATTTCGCTGCAAAAGCTCATACTTTCGCCCTGCTTCGGCTCCGTGAATATAGATGCATATCCGCTCATCCTCAACCGTGTATGCAAAATTGACGGGAACTATATACGGATAATCGCCGTCGGCAAGTCCGAGACGTACTGTATCGCAGGCATCTATTATCTTGACGATTTCACCGAACTCGGTCACTTCTCTGTCTTTTCTTCTCATACCGTCCTCTTTTCTCCGCCGTGTGCCGGTTATTTGTTTTTCATGCCGTAATGCGCCTTACTCCGTTAATATCTCTATCGCTCGTGCATATTTACGCTGTCTTTCCATGTCTTTTTCGCCGACTTTTTCAAGCCGCGCCAAATTGCTGTTGTGAGTAAGATCGGCGAGTTTTACGGCACGGGCGACAGGATCATTTTTTATTTTTCTAATATAGTCAAAATACGAAGTTCCTTTGCTGCGCGTCAAAAGCATCAAAGGCCCGGTAATGTCTTCTCCGAAGCCGTACCGTGCAAGCTCCGCAAGCGTAACAGGCGTATCCTCCAAAACATCATGAAGAAGCGCAACGACCGTCGATACCTCGTCCGTCATCTGTTCCGCAACATGAAACGGGTGGAATACATACGGCATTCCGCTCTTGTCCGTTTGCCCTTTATGAGCATCATAACAAAGCTGCATTGCTGTTTTCGTTTTTTTTGTATATATCAATGCCCGACCCTCCGATGTTATCGGTAAAAACATACGCGGATTGTTTTTACCTCAAATAAAACATAAACTGCGTAATCGAGTAGGGCGGAATTGCTCCGACCTCTCACACCACCGTGCATGCCGTTCGGCACACGGCGATTCAATTCAAAATTAAATATGTACCTTTCGGCAGTAATCGAACACACTGACTAAGCCTCGCTCAGTCAGTCCTTCTCGGTATGCCCGTCATACCCAAAAAGCAAGCGCACCCGCAGGTACACTTGCCGATTTTTATTTTTTGCCCCCAAAGACATATCTGCGCAGAGCGGCGGAATCCCCGTCAAAAAGATAAGTTTGATAACCTGCTTTTTTACCGGCTTCAATATTGGCACTGTTGTCGTCGATAAAAAGACACTGCCCGGGAGTAAGCGCATACTTTTTTGTCAGATATTCAAAAATTTCAGGCTGCGGCTTTACAAGCTTTATGGGACCCGAAAAAACAAGACCGTCAAACAGTCCGAAAAGCTCCTTCAGCCACGGCGAATCGGCATAATGCTCCGAAAACTGAACGCTGATGTTCGAGAGAAGATACAGCTTTGCTCCCGCCGCCTTCAAATCTTTAATAAGCACGTCCATTCCGTCAACGACAGGCACTGCCGTTATCCAATTGTCATAAAACTTATCAATGCTGCCGTGCAGTCGAGCGGGGAGCCTGCGGTGAAACATTTCTCTAACTTCATCATCGGAAACGACACCCCTGTCAAGCAGATCCCAATGCGAACGATCATAAAAGACCTCTTTCAAAAGACTGACTTCTTCCGGATCGCCGGCAAAATGAGCTGCAAGCTCATACTCATCAAACCTGCCTATCACCTGTCCGAAATCAAAAACAAAAGTATTAAAAATCATGCCGTGCCTGCCTCAGATTATTATTTGACTGCAAAAATATTTGCTATCATTGCAAAGAGTCTGTTGAATATTTCCTTGATGTGCGCAAAAAATGTATCATACCACGCCGATGTGTTTGTGTCGCCGTCTATGTCAAATGCTTCAAACTGCTTAAACGTATCCGTCCAGTTAGCGTCACCGATTTCCGCGCCGTTGTCATCGGTCATCGTCTTATAATCCGCCGAAAGAATAAACCTGTCGTTTTTGATGCCGTTTGTGTAGCGGGACGGACGGTTGCAGTTGTATGTCACAAGTACATGTTCGCCGCCAGCCGTTTCATATGCACCCGTAAAAAGAACTGTGTGACCCGGTGTAATGAAAGCCGATCCGGTATAGTAGGTAAACATAACTATATTGCCCGCTTTTACGCTCTCAAACATAGCCTTCATCGAAGACGCATATGCGGAAGAAACCGATTTGGCCGCTTTGTTTTCACACAGCCAGCTTGTGGCGGCATTTGCCTGATAGTAATTTATCACGCTTATAAGCTCTTCATCGTTAAGCATGTCATAAAGAGTCTCCGCATTTTGAAGTCCTTTTATGTCAAGCATACCGTAGTGCTGCATTGCCGTCACGGTTGAAATACCGTAGCACGACCCCTGCCAATTCCACTCGGGATATGTCGCAAGCACAGCGCCGAGTGCTATTCCGGGAACGGGAGTCGGACCGAACGTCTTGAAAATATTCTTTTCGAGCATTGCCATATGTTCAGCGCTCATGCGGTATTTACCCTTTTCTCCGCCTGTAAAATACCGTTTTGAATTATTAAAGAAGAATATCTCATTATCTTCAAGCTCAACCGGACACCATACGGCATAGAGATCGGTATTTTCGGTCAATTCGACCGTCTCTCCGCCGAAACACATAACCTTTCCGTCGGGTTCACCCGCCCACCCCGCAAATGCATATCCGTCGCGCGTCCAACCGTATGCGGAATCGTTGATGTAACACGTTCCGTCGGAATACGCAAACGAAACATATGTATTTTCGTTGTTTTCACCGACGTGATATGTCAGCTTCGGACGAACGTCAAACGCGCCCGCCGCGGCTGAAAAGCACGAAACAAACAATAAAATACACAGTAAAACGGAAACTGTTTTCTTGAACATTATTTCTTCTCCTCTCAACGGGGAATTCTCTCCCCTGCGAACATATTTTACCACATCCGATTAAAACAATCAATACCGAATAAATTTTATACGTAAAAATTCACGAAAAAATGAAAAAATCGGTGTTGTTATTTGTGTATACATATGTTAACATAATATGAGCACGGTGCAAAGAATCAGGTGCCGACGCGACGAAAGGATGATTATTTTTTGAAGTACGTCATTAACAAAACATTACATTCGGATTTTTCCGTTTTTGAAAAGAACAAGCTGCCCGCACGCGCATATGCAATTCCTTTTGCCGATGCGAAAAAGCTCAAAGCGACAGCCGCGAAAGACGAAAGATACAGCTCCGACACCGTTAAAGTTCTTTCGGGCGAATGGGATTTTAAATTTTATAAATCGATTTCGCTTCTTCCGGACAAGCTCGACACTGTTCGTGTCAAATTCGGCAAGATTACGGTACCGGGCGACTGGCAGCGCCACGGTTATGAGGAGCCTGTTTACCTCAACTGCCCGTATCAGTTCAAAACAATGGAACCGAACATACCCGAAGACATGCCCGTCGGAGTATACAGAAGATTTTTTGATATTTCCGATAAGTCAAAAACCTACATTCTCTCGTTCCTCGGCGCGGCAAACAATATTTCCGTGTACATAAACGGGCAGTTTGCAGGCTACTCGGAGGGTACGCACAACACAGCAGAATTTGACATTTCGTCTTTTGTCACGGAGGGCGCGAATGAGATCGCAGTCGTAACGTTCAAATGGTGCAACGGCTCATTCCTCGAAGCGCAGGACATGTTCAGGGAAAACGGAATTTTCAGAGATGTTCTTCTTTATGAATACGGCGATAAATATCTCTACGACTGCAGGATAAATACAAAAAAAGCCGAAAACGGCTATTCTCTGTCAGTTACAGCCGCCGTTCGCGGCTGTGCCGACGGCTGTGTCAAAGCCGTGCTTGCCGACTCGAACGGAAATGAGATAAAGAGTATTTCAAAAAAAGCGGACGAGATAACCGAATTTGACTTCGGCACATTGGATGTTAAAGAGTGGACAGCCGAAACTCCCGTTCTTTACGCCGTTTATGTCACTGTCACAGACGGAAAAGACGAGCAGACGGTGCGTTTCTTCACCGGATTCAAAACGGTTGAGATAAAGGACGGTGTTTTCCTTTTCAACGGCGTTCCGATAAAAATAAAGGGCGTAAACCACCACGACACCGACCTTTACAAGGGCTATGCCATGAGCCTTGACGATATGGAAAGAGACGTAAAGCTCATGAAAGAGCTGAATGTGAACGGCGTGCGCACCTCGCACTACCCGCCCGATCCGTTTTTTGTTACTCTTTGCGACATATACGGTCTTTATGTTATTGATGAAGCCGATATCGAAACACACGGCTGTTGGGAAATGGCGGACGACGTTTCACACATTTCAAAACAGGCAAAGTGGGTTTCACACTATATTGACAGGGTAAGCCGCATGTATGAGCGAGATAAAAACCATGTTTCGGTAACCATGTGGAGTCTCGGCAACGAATCCGGCGGTTATAAATGCCAAGACGAGTGCTATAAATATTTAAAGAGCACAGGAACCGAGATTCCCGTTCACTACGAGGGCGTATGCGGTCTTAAGCGTTTTCACTACGACGTTATCTCGGAGATGTACACAAGCACTGAGCTTATTGAGCAGATGATGGCAGGCAAACGCAAAAGACCTTATGACAACAAATTAAGCAAAGAATATTCAAAATATCCGTTCTTTCTCTGTGAATACTGCCACGCCATGGGCGTCGGTCCCGGCAATCTTGAAGAATACTGGGATCTGTTCTATGACTGGGACAACTCAATGGGCGGCTGCATTTGGGAGTGGGCGGATCACACCGTTTACCATCCCGACGGAGATAAAAAATACAAATACCGTTATACATACGGCGGCGATCACGGCGAAAAGCAGCATGACGGTCATTTTTGCGTCGACGGACTTATGTACGCCGACAGACGTCTGCACACGGGCGCAAAAGAAATGCGTACCGTATACCGTCCGCTCCGCGCATCCGTCGCGGGAAACAAGCTCTACTGCATAGAAAACACAAACCGGTTCAGGAGATCCGATTATATTGCGATAAAATGGATACTTCTCGAAAACGGCATTGAAGCTGAAAGCGGTGAAATTAAAACCGACATTGAACCAATGCAGTCCGAATGCTTTGAGATCAAGCACCGTGATTTTGACGAAACAAAGGACGCGCACATAAACTTCATTTACACCGACACCGAAACGGGATGCACTGTTGCGGAAGAACAGCTCACTCTCAACGATGTGCCGTATGAATTTGATATTGAAATCGGTTCAAAAATATCTGCATCCGTGGAAAACGGTGTCGTTACGGTTGATTTTGACGGCGGAAAAGCCGTATTTGACGGAAAAACGGGCGAGTTTACCGAATACTCCCTCAACGGCAAAGATATTCTCAATGTCTCACCTGCGGAATCAAAGGGACTTCGGTTCAACCTTTGGCGCGCACTCATCGACAACGACGCGAGATCTTGGGACAGATGGCGCAAAGCGGGACTTGATGTGCTTAAACAAAATCTCAAATCTTTTGACGCGCACATAGACGACGGGGAAATTGTCATCGACACGGTATTTAACCTTTGCAAGGGCAAAAAAGCGCTGTATGAGGCGAGTGCATCATACACGGTTTCGTCTCTCGGTGCAATAGAAGTCAAAGCGTCACTGAAAACAGTTTCGGAAGATGCGGAAAAGGATATCCCGCGTTTCGGCATAATGGCGGAGCTTAGCAGGGCGTTTGAAAAATGCGAGTATTACGGACGCGGCGAAGCCGAAAATATGCCGGATTTCAAATGTCAGTCCCCCGTCGGCATCTACTCCGCCGACATCGACAGCATGTTTGAGCCGTATGTCTATCCGCAGGAAAGCGGTATGCACTGCGACACAAAAAAAATAGTCCTCTCAGCCGATGACGGCACAAGTCTCGCGATTTATGCCGACGATAAGATCAATTTCAGCGTGCATCATTTCACACAAACCGCAATTGACAGGGCAAAGCATCAGGAAGACCTTAAGGATATGAACACCACAGTTCTGACGCTTGACGGATTTACACGCGGAATCGGTTCGGGCAGCTGCGGTCCCGAAACGAGAGACGAATACAAGGCGGATGCCTCCCTCGGTTATTCATTCGGATTCACTCTCATTCCGCATACAAGATAATCGCACACTTTATACGGGCACGGTCACAGGAAAGAATGATACATTCTCCCGTCGATTGCGCCCGTATAGGCTGACGTGGGTTAATACACTTATCGGTTTTAGCAGGCAATCTGATTTTTGTTCAAAAAAAGGAGAACAACATGAAAAAGAATCCTTTTGAAGGATGCGGCATGCTCACCCTGCCCGATTCAAAAGCATGTCTTGTCCGTTCGGTCTTCTCTCTGAAAAGCTTCAAAAAAGCCGAACTTATAATTACCGCGCTCGGATATTTCGAGGCGTTTGTAAACGGAGCTCCCCTTTCGGACAGTCGTTTAATGCCGCCGAAGTCGGATTACTGCGAACGAGATTTGTCGAATGCGCTGTATCCGATATATGACAAAATGCATCACCGTATTTACTATTATAAATACGACATTACCCATATGCTGACCGAGGGAGAGAATGTGCTTGCGTCGCACATCGGCGCGGGTTGGTTCGGTCAGGACGAGTGCACAATCGAGGGAATGAAGAAATGGGGCGATAATTGCCTTATGTTCACCCTCACCGTTACTCATACGGACGGCACAAAAGAGATCATAACACACTCCGACACAAAAAACAGACAACGCGGGAGTTATATTACACGAACGAATATTTATTACGGCGAACGTCTTGATGCTTCAAAATATCCTCACGGATGGAAATACATCGGCTTTGACGACAGCGGTTGGGCAGATATTGACGAAGCCCCGTTTCCCGACGCGGAATTCACGGTTGCGGACTGCCCGCCGGATAAAGTTACGGGAAAAACCGTGCCGATTCTCATTTACGAAAAAAACGGCACAAAAATATACGACCTCGGCGCTACGCTTGCAGGCACGCCCGTTGTTGAATTTCCAAAGGATGCAAACGACGGCGACACGGCCTCCGTTTTTTTTGCCGACGTTCTGAACGACGATATGACGCCGGATTTTTCGTTTACGGGCGGCGAGAGAAGAAAGCAGCATGATGAATTTGTTTATTCTCACGACTTTCCGGAAGAATACCGTATTCACTTTACATGGAATGCGGGCAGATTCGTGATTTTACATGGCAGCGCCCGTGTTAAACTGTTTGAAGAGGTTCGCACCGATGTAAAACAGCGCATATTTTTCAAATGCGAAAACGACGTGCTTCAATGGTTCTTCGATGCTTACGTCCGCACACAGGAAGTGAATATTCACGGCTGCATCCCGTCCGACTGTCCTCACCGCGAGAAGCTCGGTTGGCTGGAACAGGATCATCTCGTCGGACCGAGTCTGTTCTACAATTTCGACATGACACAATTCTGTCCGAAGATAATCCGCGACATTACCGACACACAGAAGAGCGACGGCATGGTGCCGACCACGGCTCCGCAGTATGTGTCGTTCGGCAACCTCTTCGACGACTCTCCCGAATGGGGCAGCACGCTCATCATCATGCCGTTCCAGTATTACGAGCAGTATGGCGACAGCACTATCATCACACGCAACTACAATGCCATGTGCCGCTACGTGGATTATCTCACGAGCCGCTCCAAAGACGGCATAGTGAGCCACGGACTGGGCGACTGGTACGACGTGGTGGAAGGCGGCAAGTCGGGCTTCTGCCATAACACCCCTATTCCTCTTGTTGCCACAGCACATTACATCTACGACCTTAAGCTGATGACCTGCGCCGCAAGGATGGTGGGCAACAAGACAGACGAGACGAAATATTCCACATTATATAATAAGGTGGTGGAAGCCTTCAACAGGGAGTTCTATAAACCGGACTCCTGCTGCTACGGCACAGGTAGCCAGACATCCAATGCCCTGCCGCTGTTCCTCGGCATTACGGGCGATAACAAAGAGAAAGTGTTGCAGTCGCTGATTGCCGACATAGAGAAGCATGGCAACCGCCTTACCACCGGCGATGTGGGCAACCGCTACCTCTTCATGGCACTCGCCCTGAACAACAAGGACGAGCTGCTCTACAAGATGCTCAACCACTATGAGACACCGGGCTATGGCTTCCAGATAAAGCAGGGGGCAACAACACTTACCGAACAGTGGGACCCACGCCAGGGTTCATCGTGGAACCACCTGATGATGGGACAGATTGACGAATGGTTCTTCAAGCGTCTTGCCGGCATACAGAACATGCCAGGAACAAACGGTATGCGCCATCTGCTCATCTCCCCTACCCTTGTGGGCGACATGACAAGCGTGAAGGGTTCCACGACCACGCTCTACGGAAAGGTAGAAGTAACATTCAACGATAAAGGTCTATATGCAAAGATTCCTGTCGGCTGCGATGCAGAAATCGTCATCGGAAGTAGCTTCCGGATGAAAGTAGGAAGCGGAGAACATTATTTCTTCTTCAAGAAAAGCGGAGACACGACAAGTATATTTAAGATGGTAGACAACAAAAAGAAAAAATAAAGACTTCTTATCATAAAAGAAGTGAAAACAAAAGGTACACTATATCAAAAACAAAAGGAATACTATAACGGTTGAAGCGAAAGTAGAGACAAATATATTTTGAACGTTTAAACCCTAATTTCAACCGTTTGTTCCACGTATAAAGCCGTTTGTTCCATAAAACGGAAAAAAGCATTTGGCTACTTGACAGACATTCACTATCTTTGTGCTGTGATTTCAACAGATAATTACATCATAAAGATAGTGAATTTTTATTAACCCAAAAACAATAAAAACAAACATGAAAAGGAATTTTTATAATTACAGTAGGACTTTGGCAAATATGGGATTAGCCGTAGCTACAGCACTTGCCCTTACTACAAGCTTCACTTCATGCAGTAGCGATGATGACGATTGCAACTGTTCCGGGTCGGGAAACACCACAGCTGGCGTTATAGAAACAAAAACAGGCGAGAAGATGCGCATCACAGAGGTTGGCAATATAAGATACAGCTACAACGACAACGGTACATTGGCATCATTCGGCAGTACAAGTGATGCGTACGAGGTTAGCTACAACCCATTTACCATTACACATATAAATAGCGGTAACGGATATTCCGACAAAGACGTTTTCAGCGATATACACACAAATAGCGGCGGTTACATTACCAGTCTCTCCAACAAATACGACTACGAAGGCACGGAAGACGAAGAACATGGAACCGGCAAAATAAGCGTCAGCTACAACGGCAACGGCAACATAACAAGAATGAAAGGCAACGGTTCCGGTGTCTATATCGAAGACGGAGACAAGGAGAAATACAGTTCGTCGTTCGACTATGTCTTCACATGGAACGACGGCAAGCTCATAAAGGCCGTATACACATTTGTTGAAGACGGCGAGAAAGACGTGGAAACATACATCTACGACTACACCAACGCAGAGAAAAATTTAACACTCCAGTATATACCAAACTTCATGAGCGTCGACGATAACGATTTCTTAGGTGCCCTGTTCTGCATCGGCTACATGGGCAAGGGTCCGTCTCTGTTACCGTCCGGCGTAGATTATATAAGCAAGGACGATGAAGGAACTAAAGAGCGTTATTACGACTGCATATACTATACAAACAACAATGGCACAGTATATAGATATACAGGTATGACAAGCGGATACATAGCTTACGACAACGTTGAGGAAACCACACCGAAGGCTATAGCCAAGAGAGCGTCAGCAGTAAGAAGCACCAAGAAGAGCATCTTCAGAAATATCCATAACAGATTCAAGAACAAGACCTCTGTTGCCAAATAGAATAGACAACATGTCAAGTCGCTGACTTGACAGAAACTTAATAGAGAATATATAATATGCGTCAATCCCCGGCTTTCTCCCGATGAGTCTGCCGGGGATTTCTTATATAGCCCAAACAGCATTTCAAGGAAGTACGACAGCCATCCTCCAAACAACAGAGCTGATGTGCGTAACATTACGAACAGGAAGAAAACGTTAAAATAACACATAAAAAACCGCCACATAGCGGATATTAGAAGTAAAAAGAGTAATTTTGCAGTCCATATTGCTCTATAACAAACAGCAGTAGCGGTTTACAGGAAAAGAACACATTGCATTTCATAACGATAAAGTGAGAAAGAAATCCACTATAATCATATTGCTCTTGACATTCATCCTTGTCGTTGCGGGCGCCTACATGCCGGCGGCAAGGAAGGACAAGAGACAGAAAACGAACAAAGACTCCATAGCCCTCGCCGACACGCTGGGGCAAGATTCCATCATACCCGTAGCGGACAACAACGAACCCGACACTACTCTTATGGACTCGCTTGCCCTCGCCATCTATCGACACAACAAACAGGTGGACGACTCCATACGTCTTGACAGCATAAACAGGGCTAAGTCTACCGGCGTAGACGCACCGGTGAAGTTTGCGGCAGAAGACTCTATGGTATATCGTGCCTCCGACAAACTCGCCTTTCTATACGGCAATTCCAACGTCAACTATCAGAACATGAACCTTACGAGTGCTGACATAACAATGAATATGGACAGCAGTCTCGTTCATGCCACAGGAATGAGAGACACCACAGGTGCCCTGCAGGGCAGACCGGTGTTCAAGATGGGCGAGACGCAATACGACAGCGACACGATAGCCTTCAACTTCAAAACCAAGAAAGGATTTATCAACAACGTATATACGGCACAGGAAGACGGTTTCCTTACCAGCTTGCGCTCAAAGCGCAACGACAAGGGAGAGCTGTTTCTTGAGCACGGACGCTATACCACCTGCGATGCTGAGCACCCCGACTTCTACATCGCCCTCTCAAGGGCAAAGGTGCGCCCTGGCAAGGATGTGGTGTTCGGACCGGCATATCTTGTAGTTGCCGACGTGCCGCTGCCACTGGCTGTGCCATACGGATTCTTCCCATTCTCAAAGAGCTATTCCAGCGGATTCATCATGCCTACCTATGGTGATGAGAACGCCCGCGGCTTCTATCTCCGCGACGGTGGCTACTACTTCGCCATCAGCGACAAATGGGACCTCAAGCTTTTAGGCGAGATTTACACCAAGGGCTCATGGGGCATCTCTGCGGCAAGCAACTACCGCAAGAGATATAAATACAACGGCAGCTTCTATTTCAGCTATCAGGACACGAAGAATGGCGACAAGGGAATGCCGGACTTCACCGAGCAGGAGAGCTTCAAGATTCAATGGAGCCACCGACAGGATGCCAAGGCTAACCCCTTCAGCTCGCTGTCGGCAAGCGTAAACTTCGCCACTTCAAGCTATGAGCGCAACAACCTGACAAGTATGTATAACCCACAGTCGCTGACACAAAGCACACGAACGTCAAGTGTCAGTTGGACTACCACATTCTCAAGTTTAGGCATGACCATCAGCGGAACGACAAACCTCAACCAGAACATGCGCGACTCCACCATAGCCCTCACGCTGCCAGACCTCAACATCTCCGTAAGCCGCTTCTATCCTTTCAAGCGCAAGCGAATGGTCGGCAAGGAACGTTGGTACGAGAAGATTTCATTGAGCTATACAGGTAGCCTCCGCAACAGCATCGACACAAAGGAAGACCTGCTGATGAAGTCGAACATCGTAAAGGACTGGCGCAACGGTATGCAGCACAGCATT
>OLHA01001455.1_pt1 | contig 12749 bp, 10 predicted proteins | sample 1605961 | NCBI WGS metagenome assembly OLHA01 (sample SAMN03283288) | human gut metagenome | biome: human-associated habitat; material: feces | host: Homo sapiens | place: Peru | collected 2012
ATTATTAGATCCTTAGGTTTTTGTTAAATATGTAATGTTAATCAGATTACTCTGCAACCATGTTAATCTTTGACTTTGTATTTGTACTATCAACGCCTACAACTTCTACTTTTACTTTTCCATCAGCAGTAATTGTAATTGTTATTGGAGTTGAACCACATGCTTTTGACTTCAATTTTGCAGAAAGCACTCCATCATCACTTAACTCTGTCTGTAATTTAGCATTAAATGTTGCAGCTGCACCTGATGAAGCATCTTCTGTAAGAGTTCCACCGCTTAATGTTCCCTTATATCCTGTTCCCAAATCTGCATTAACACTTTCAACTGAAAGTGCTGTAGTAACACAACCTCTAACTGAATCAAGTGTCTGAAGATCTGTCGATTCTCTAGATTTTTCAACATTTCTGATAAGTGTTGGTGCAAGAACACCTACAAGTACTGCCATAATTGCAATAACTACAATAAGTTCTACTAAAGAGAAACCTTTGTTACCTAACTTTTTCTGTGTTTTTTTCATAATGATAATCTCCCTATCTTTAATTTTATATACATGTTGCTAAGCGACATAACAACAATACATACCATTGATTACTCTGCTGACATGTTAATCTTTGACTTTGTCTTTGTATCGTCTACACCAGGAACATATACGGCTACTTTTCCATTAGCATCAATAGAAATTGTAATCTTCTTTCCACTACAAGCTTTTGACTTTAATTTAGCAGCTAAAACACCATCATCACTAAGTTCTGTCTGTAATTTAGCATTAAATGTTGATGGAGATGCTGGACCTGTCTTCTGTGTTAAAGTTGAGTCACTTAATTCTCCTTCATATGTACTAGTACCTAATTCTGTATTAACAGTTTCTACAGAAAGAGCTGTTGTTACTGATGATCTTACTGAATCCAATGTCTGAAGATCTGAAGACTCTCTAGACTTTTCAACATTTCTGATAAGTGTTGGAGCGAGTACTCCTACAAGCACTGCCATAATAGCGATAACTACAATCAACTCCACTAAAGAAAAGCCTTTGTTGCCTAACTTTTTTTGTGTTTTTTTCATGTTTCATATCTCCCTTTTGAAATATATTTATATAAATCTACCATCATAAGCGACATGCATGGCAAATCATATACTTAATTAAGCACTACCTAATGTATTGTATAACTGAATCATCGGCTGGTAGATTGCCATTATAAGCATTACTACTACTAACGCCATAAGCACTATAATAATTGGCTCCATAAGTGAGGTAAGTGTCTGTGTCTGGACTTCCACTTCTTCCTCATAATATACTGCTGAGTTAGTTAACATTTCCTCGACATTACCTGTCTCTTCACCAATACCTACCATATGTACAACCATAGGCGGAAATAATCCTGTGGACTTCAACTGATTAGATAATGGTAACCCAAGTGATACGCCATTCTTTACCTTTTCCAGTCCATCATAGAACAATACATTCTTCATGGTTGATGCCGATATCTCAAGTGCATCAATCATTGGCATACCTGCCTGTAACAATGTACTCATCGTTCTTGCAAATGAAGCACATGCCGACTTAGTCTGTAATAATCCGAATACCGGAATCTTTAACTTTAACTTATCAAGATTATGTCTACCAGCATCTGTATTACCATATAGCTTAATTCCCACAACGATTCCTACAATAACAATTATGTATATGAACCAGTAATGCTTAAGACTGTTACTCATTGCAAGAATTGCTTTGGTTGTAATCGGCAGTTCACTGTCAAGGTCTTCAAACATTGTCATAAAGCTTGGTATAACGAATGTAAGCATTACAACGATTACGCCAATCATTACGCACAAAAGAACTATAGGATACATCATTGCTTTCTTAACAATTCCCTTTAACTTGGCATCCTTCTCGAACTGTATAGCCATTCTTGTAAGAGAATTCTCCAGACTTCCTGATGCCTCACCGGCTTTAACCATATCTACAAGAATACTTGGAAATTCTTCATTCTGTTTCATAGAATCTGAAAGAGTCTCACCTTTCTCTACGCTGTCCTGTGTTCTCTTAATTGCTTCCTGTAACTTCTTATTCTCTGTCTGTTCTGAAAGCATCTCCAAAGCATTGATAACACTGACACCTGCTTTAAGAATACTCGAAAACTGTCTACAGAATACACTCATGTCTCTGGCTGGTATCTTCTTTTTACCTAAAAAAGATACATTCACATCCTTATCAAGTGCCCCCTGTTTTGCAATTGAGACAGGCGTGAATCCCTGTTCCTTTATCTTTCTGGCTGCTTCATCCCTGCTATCGGCTTCAACAGCTCCTTTAACATCTTTTCCCGAAGCGTCTACCGCTTTGTATGAAAATGTTTCCATATCACACTCCCCATTCCAAGTAGAATCAAATTTGTGCGTTTAGTATAACACACCGTCCAATTTATGACAATAATTTTATCAAAATTAACAAACAATTAATTAGTCATAAAATTACTCTTACATATATACCACATTTTGGCAATTCATGACTACACACTAAAAGTGGGAAATTGCACCATTGTCTTCAACTTATCAGGACTTTGTCGCCATTCCCAGGAACAGGAACATGTATGGTGTAGTATAAAACATTGTATTTCCTGTAAATGCACACACAGCATATGCAATTACACATCCCGCAGCCGCAATTGTAGTTAATTCTAATTTCTTAATCTTTTTCAACTGACACACAAGCATCGTTATCAATGCACCAAGATATAATATCAGTCCAGGTATTCCTAAGAACACCATATGCTGAATATATTCATTAGCTGGTCTGTCTGTAAATGTACTTTCCCAATATTGGTCATTAAGCTGTTCCGGACCATAACCAACAATCGGACTCTCTGGAATCATTTTAAAGCAAGCCTTCCAATAAGTCATTCTTCCAGTGCCAGCTTTGTCCATATCATCAGCTCCTGTTGCTATAGATTGTGTGTCTTTAAACAATTTTATAAAATCACCGCCTATATTGCTTTTGCCACTTGATGGAACCAGCCCCACCGAACTCATAATACTAAGCACTATAAGTATAGCTATTGGAACTGCAATAACATTTTTCTTCTTAGTCTTAATAACATATATAAGACATACACTTATCACTCCAACGACTGTTCCCAAATATCCCCCAAATGTATTATTAACAATCAGGCAATATATCTGAAATGCTATCCCTACCGTGTACAGTATCTTTCTTTTCTTATTATCTTCCATAAGAAACAATCCTGTCATAACAAGAACTGACATATTTAGGTAATATCCCATATGGTTAAACTGATTAAATACCGTTGCTCTTTCTGATTTAAACACATTTGTAATAACACCATAATCCTGAAGTAAAAGGCACATTCCCATAACTGCCGAAGTAATTGCGTATGAAATCAATACATTTTTTCTTATTTTTTCATCTTTAATTATATTGGCACACATATACACAGCTGCATAGAAGAAATATGTTAATAATCCATCATATCTATATTCTGTTCCAAAGAACGATGTATGTATATCATTGGAGCATAATGTACATACTATGCTCCATATTAACATCAATGCAAAAAATATATTCCATGGCCTTTTTCTCATATAACTAATTAAGCTGCTTTTTATCTTGCCTCTATTCCATATAATTAACCCAATTCCATATACGATAATCAGCTGTATTGTAAGTAACCCCATAAACATTACTACCGTCTGATACTTTGACATAATATTAAATTGGTATATATAATCTTCCACATCTTTATCAGCCCATATTATATGTGTAATAATTGAAGTCAATGGCAACATAGTCCACATTATCAATATTACTTCTGCTGCTTTCTCAAAAGGCTTTTTCCCTAACACCTCAAATATTTCTCTAATAGTCTTACATTTCTTTAATCTCTTAAACATATTTCCCCTCACATGTTTCAATTTATGTCTTATTTTATAGTATTTTAACATTTACGGATATCTAATACAAGCAAAGAAAAAGCAATGCCAGCGCATTACCACCAGCATTGCTCCACATGTTATATATTTAATTTTTGCCTTGATCTTTTCTTTTTCTATGTCGCAATCCGGTGCTGATGCTGAATCATAGATTGGCTTGATATCTGCCTCTTCTGACTCTGCATTTTTCACCAAATCATCATAGATCTTTCTCATCAATACTATTAATTGAGAATACCCCTTTATTTTTTGACATTATATACAATCTGCCATGATTACTATACCACTTAAGACCTTTGCCCACTCTTGTGTTGCTTTGACGTCCAATTTGTGACGTTTACTTGCTCCTTTTGGACTTCTGCCATGCCTCCCGCAGCTTCAACGTCCAATCCACCACGCTTTCTTGTTCCTTTTGGACTTCTGCCATGTCTCCCACAGCTTCAACGTCCAATCCGTCACGATTTCTTGCTCCTTTTGGACTTCTGCCTGCTTCCCCGCAGCTTCAACGTCCAATCCGTCACGATTTCTTGCTCCTTTTGGACTTCTGCCATGCTTCCCACAGCTTCAACGTCCAATCCGTCACGGTTTCTTGCTCATTTTGGACTTCAGCCTGCTTCCCCGCCACCTAAAAGTCCAATCCACCACGCATCCAATCCACCACGCATCCAATCCACGCCTGCCTTCCCACAAGCTACCCACAACGCAAAAAAGCAACACCAGCACATCAGTGCCGGCATTGCTTTATATCTTTTAATCCTCTTTTAATTCTCTTTAATTCGATTATTCAATCTAATTACAATTCCATTATTCTTCAGCTTTCCTTAAAGAATCAATAATACTGATTAACTCTCTTAGCAACATAGTTAACATCCTGTGCGTAACCCATTGCATTCTCTGCATTGATAAGACCTTTGTTGTAAAGGTCAAGCAGCGCGTCATCCATTGAAAGCATACCTTCTTTTCTTGCTGTCTGGAGGACACTTGATATCTGGTATGTCTTAGCCTCACGAATAAGGTTCTTGATTGGAATTGTTCCATGCATTACTTCAAATGCAGCTACTCGACCTTGCTTGTCGGCTGTAGGGATAAGCTGCTGTGATATAACAGCTTCAAGTACTACGGCAAGCTGGATTCTTATCTGCTGCTGCTGATGCGGAGGGAATACATCGATGATACGGTCGATTGTTGCAGCAGCACCGATTGTATGCAGTGTCGAGAATACAAGATGTCCTGTCTCTGCTGCCGTTATGGCTGTTGAGATAGTCTCTAAGTCTCGCATCTCTCCTACGAGAATAACATCCGGATCTTCTCGGAGTGCTGCTCTTAATGCATCTGCATATGAATGTGTATCAAGTCCGATTTCTCTCTGGTTAATCATAGCCTTTCTGTGAGTATGAAGGTACTCAATAGGATCTTCCAGTGTTATTACATGTGCATTACGATTGTCATTGATTCTATCAATAAGAGAAGCAAGTGTTGTAGATTTACCGGAACCTGTAGGTCCTGTTACAAGAACAAGCCCTCTCTTCTTGGCATACAATTCTATAACTGACTTAGGAACTCCCAGACTTTCCGGTTTAGGAATAACTGTTCCTACAACTCGCATTGCACACGCAACTGAACCTCTCTGCCTGAATACGTTAACTCTGTATCTTCCTATATTAGGGGACGAGAAAGAGAAATCGAGTTCGCCCCTGTCCTTAAACAGTTCCTTCTGCCTTTCATCCATTATGGACAGAATCAGCTCTTCACAGTCAGCCGGTGTCATCTTAGGATAATCAAGATCACCAAGCTCTCCATTAATTCTGATTCTTGGTGGAAGTCCAACTGTTACATGGATATCACTCGCTTTCTTTTCTTTCGCTATAGTTAGTAATTCTTCAATTGTAAATAACATTTTTGCCCCCATTATATTGTTCCATTGTATTATTTATTAATTAATCTGTTCAAGTTCAATATGTTCTACATCTGAACCTGACGCTTTAGCTACATTAGGTCTAGGCTGCGAGTCATCTTCCTCTGCCTCATATGTAGCCCTTACCATCTCAGCTATAGTTGTAACCCCTTGTTTAACTGCATTGATAGCAGCCATCTTAAGTGTATTCATTCCTTCTTTTATAGCCTGGTTCTTAATCTCTTCTGCTCCGGCATGTTTTGAGATAAGTCTCTTAATTGGTGGAGTTATCTTCATAATCTCATATATACCGAGTCGTCCATAGTATCCTGTTCCATTACACAGCTTACAGCCACATGGCTCATATATTGTAAATGGTTCATCAGGATTAAGTCCAAGCATATGCTTCTCTGATGCAGTTGCTTCCTTAGGCATCTTGCAGTCGCACAGCTTTCTTACAAGTCGCTGGGCGATAATACCAACAAGTGAATCAGCAATCAGGTATGACTCAATACCCATATCTTCAAGACGGGCAACAGAACTTGCTGTACTGTTAGTATGCAGTGTACTTACAACAAGGTGACCTGTGATAGAAGCTCGTACCGCAATCTCGGCTGTCTCACCATCTCGAATCTCACCAATCATGATAATATCCGGATCCTGTCGTAAGATTGATCTTAAGGCAGTCGCGAATGTAAGGTTAGCTTTGTTATTAACCTGAACCTGATTGATACCATCTATGTTAGCCTCGACTGGGTCTTCAACAGTTATGATATTAACATCTTCTGTATTAAGTTCACTTAAAGCTGTATAAAGTGTTGTAGACTTACCAGAACCTGTAGGTCCTGTTACAAGAATGATTCCATGTGGATTCTTTAAGATATCATCAAATACCTTAAGATCCGCTGGTGTAAGTCCAAGCTTTGATTTATCAATGTTGAAGCCTTCCTTGGAAGCGATTCGCATAACGCACTTCTCGCCATATACTGTAGGAAGGTTAGATACTCGGATATCATACTCACGTCCATCTACAGTAATTGTAATACGTCCATCCTGTGGCTTTCTCTTCTCAGAGATATCCATTCCTGACATAATCTTGATACGTGTTGTGATAGCTCCAAGAAGAGTATTATCGTACTGGATAATTTCTCTTAGGTTACCATCAATTCTGTATCGTACGCGGATATCCTTCTCCATTGGTTCAATATGTATATCGGAAGCTCTCTGTCGTACAGCCTGCTCAATAACACTGTTAATGAGCTGAACGATAGGAGCATTTTCTATCTCTTCTCGTCTTGCCTTATCTTCCTTAGTCTCTTCTCTTACAGTCTCGCCCTGCTCTCTCTTATACAGGTCAACGATACTCTGGGCCTGCTTCTGTCCGAACGCCTTATCAAAAAATGCATTAATATCAGATGCATTGGCAAGGACAGGAACAACCTGCTTTCCAGTTACAATGTTAATATCATCCATAGCAAGAATGTTAGTAGGATCTGCCATCGCAACTCTTATAGCACCCGGATTATCTGGTGCATCACCTAATGGAACAAGAGTATATTTTCTCATAATACTCTCATCAAGCTGAGAAAGGACATCGTCACTTACTTCTGTCTCTCTCATATCAACATAATCAATTCCAAGACTGTCGCAAAGAGCTTCATTAATATCTCTCTGGTTAGCATATCCAAGTGCTATAACCATCTCTCCAAGCATCTTACCCTGCTCTCTCTGTCTTGAAAGTGCAGTCTGTAACTGGTTCTCATCTATTATTCCCTTCTTAACCAGAACATCGCCCAATCTAACTTTCTTTCTGTAATTCACCTTCAACCTCTTTCCGCAGGCTAATCCCCCCTGCTATTAGCGCATTTATAAATAGATTATATCACAACAGAATACATTATACAAACAGCTATTTAACCTCTTTTATAGTATAATTTTCACTCTTGCTGCCGATACACTCATTGTACAGAGCATCATAATCAGTGCTGCATATGTATCTCTTACTTTCATTATCGTGGTTCATGTCAAATGTGCCATCAACATTCTGATATGTATTGCTGTATGAAAATGCGAAGTAGACAGTTTTGCTGTCTTCCGAATCTGATATTGTTGCCTGGGCAATTATGTATACGTAGTTATTGTTATCGCCGGCGGTTCCCTTTCTTGAAAGGAAATATGTTGAGACAATCTTAGCTGCACTGGCTGTTTCCTCATTAATGTGATACAGATATGAAGTATCCTTTGTTGCCTTATACAGCATGTGGAATGTTGTATCTGCTGTTTCAGCCGAGATTGTATCAAGCACTTCTTTGCCCACCTGCTCTATAACGCTCCTGTCTATCTTAGACACATCGTCGATATATCCCGGCAGCTTGTCTGCACTATATGAAGCCTCCATATTCTGTGCAAGGAATCCATGTCTCGCAATCTCTTCATATGATGCATTACATGTTATCTTAACCGATTCGCCATAACTTATATTATTCTTCTTGTCTGCAGTAAACGTAAGACCTGCGAGGTACTCATCATCCCAATTGTTGGTTATGACAACGTTAGCCTCCGGACTTACCCCTGTAAACATAACATCCAGCCTGTCAAACAGTTCAACAGATGTTCCCTTAGATATTCCCGATGCTTTTATCTTTTTATTACCACTGCTTATACTTATCCCGACAGCATCCTCATATTTTTTGTCAGCATCAAGTCTTACCTTATATGTATCACCATTAGAAACATCTGCTGCCTCTGAAGATATGTCTATCGATGCAATAAGCATTTTAACATTGTATGACTTGTCTGAGTCATTGCTTTTTCCCATAAGTTCTTTGTACAGCTTGTCTTTGTTAAGCGTGAATTCCGGGCTTGCATAGCCGTTAGCACCATTATAGCTTATTGTGACATAATCCCACACATCAAACCTTTGTGAACGGATAAAAAGTGCTACAACCATTGCTGCTATTACTCCGATTGCTGCGATAAGAAGTCCAACCCTGCGTTTCTTAATTGTACGCCCCATGAACCTGAACTCTTTCTTAATCTCCTTCTCAATCGCTTCACCCTTATGTGAAAATTCTTTTAATTCCATACTACACTCCTATTGGTCTTGTTGCCTCTCTTAACATAACCTTTTCTTCTCCATCAAAATATGGTTCAAGCGTCTTGTATACTCTTTCCTGATAGCTGTTCAGCCGCTCAATATCTACAGAATCAAGATAATTAATATCAACCAGTTCTAAATCTATAGGAACAACTGTGAGCATGTCAAACTTTAAAAATGTGCCATATTCATTATCGAAGTCTTTCTGGCATACTATTTCATTTTCAATTCTTATGCCGAACTCGCCCTCAATGTATACACCTGGCTCATCAGAGGTAACCATACCTTCTTCTATAACTGCAAGATCATTCTTTCCCGGATTATGCTTCCATCGAAATCCATTAGGACTCTCATGCACATTAAGAAGATAGCCTATTCCATGCCCTGTTCCGCAGCGGTAATCCATTCCGACATTCCACAGTGGCGCTCTCGCAAGTATATCAAGGCTGTAGCCGTTGCAACCCTTTAAAAACTTTGCATTTGCAAGACTTAACATCCCTTTAAGCGTCAGTGTGTAGTACATCTTCATCTTGTCTGTAACAGGTCCGAGTGCAATCGTTCTTGTTATATCAGTTGTTCCTCTCAGATACTGTCCGCCTGAATCTACAAGCAGCATACCCTCTGGCTTTAACACCACAGCATTAGTTTCATCTGCATGGTAATGCATCATTGCTGCATTGGCATTATACGCACTGATTGTGTCAAAACTCAGTTCTATGTAATCTTTTATATTGCTTCTCAGATTATCAAGATATTCTGCCGCACCTGCTTCTGTTATATCGCCTGAAGCTACATTTTTCTTAAGCCAGAATATGAATTTCGTCACAGCCACGCCATCGTCAACATGTACACTGTACAGATTCTTTATCTCTGTTTCATTCTTTACCGCTTTAAAAAGCATTGCCGGATTATCAGCAAGCACCACTTCTGCATTGCCAGCCGATATAACTTCTTTGTATATACGCATGTTGACACGTTTCTTATCAATAAGCACATTTCCACTCATGCCGGCAATATCATCATAAAGCTTATCATATGGCTGAATCCTCACTCCTGCTTTTTCTAATATTGCAAATGTCTTATCATCGAATCTGTCATCATCTGTATAAAGATATGCATTATCCTTAGTTATCACTGAATACGCCATAATTACAGGGTTGCACTCAACATCGCGTCCCCTTATGTTAAACGTCCAGCATATGTCGTCAAGAGTTGCCATGATGTGTACATCAGCATTTTTATTATCCATGTACTTTCTTATGCGTGTAAGCTTACTTTCTATGCTTTCTCCTGAGTACTCTGCATCAAGACAGAATGCCTTAGTGTGTGGGAATTCTGCTCTGTTCTCATAGATTCTCTCTATCGCATCAAAATCATACAGGCAGTCTGCTCCTGTCTTCCTGCATATATCGGTAAACTCTGTTCCTTCTTCTGCCGGCATTGTTCTTCCATCAAAGCCTAAGCGCATTCCGCCTTTAATGATGCTTTCGCAGTACTGCGTCACATTCATAACACCCGGTGCACCAACTCTCATAAGTGAAAAGCCTGTCCCTTCTATCTGCTTTTCAGCCTGCACGAAATATCTTCCGTCAGTGAAAAGCCTTGCATCATCCTGTGTTATTACGGCAGTTCCGGCTGAGCCTGTGAATCCTGTAATAAACTCTCTTTCTTTAAAGTAGTCACCGGCATACTCTGATATATGATAGTCACCTGTAACAACCACATATATATCAACGCATTCTGCCTTCATAATATCTCTTACCTTAGATAATCTTTCAGCTATTACTTTAGCATCTGTAATCTCCATGACCTGTCCTCCTGACTATATTGTAATATAAATGTTGTCTCCTGTTACATTAATTTTCGTTCTATAAGCACTCCTCTTAATTTACCAAGTGCCTTTTTCTCTATTCTGCTCACATAGCTTCTGCTTATTCCAAGCCTGTCAGCAAGCTCATTCTGTGTACATTCCTTTGCACCAAAAAGTCCATACCTGTATTTTAATATCTCTATCTCTCTTGGTGCAAGCACCTTTTCTATATTACCATATATACACTTTATCTGCTCATAAAACATATAATCTTCTACTGCATCCGGCTGTTTTCTTCCTGAATCCTCACCAATTATGTCCTTAAGGCTTATCTCATTTCCCTCTTTGTCCTTTCCTATAGGCTCGTTCAGCGACACTTCCCGTTCTTTCTTTTTATCCTGACGGAAAAGCATAAGAATCTCGTTGTCTATACATTTGGCGGCATAAGTGGCAAATCTTACGTTTCTTTCTATGTCAAATGAATCAACAGCTTTTATAAGGCCTATTGTTCCTACTGAAATCAGATCTTCATTAATGTAATCACGTTCCGTAGAGGTATATTTCTTCACTATATGCGCAACAAGACGCATGTTCTTTTCTATAAGAACATTGCGTGCCGCACTATTGCCATTGTGCAATTCTATCAGCAGTTCTTTCTCTTCCTGTGCCGATAACGGTTTTTCAAATGTTTTCAAAAAGGCACCCCTACACATTTTTATATATAATATGTGTAAAGGTGCCTTTAATTGCCTATCCAACTGTCTCTTTAATTTAACTGTTAACTTCTGTCTCTTCTTCCTGACGTCTTAAGATATCATACTTATCAAGCTGGATTCCTAAGTCAATATAGAGGTTCTGCTTAGGATGTGGACAGCTCTCCATGTCCTTTCCATTCTCGTCAACAATACGTCTGACTGTAACTTCTATATTCTGTCCGTCTGGCTTCATAACCTCAATTGTCTCGCCAACTGAGAACTTGTTACGCTGCTCAATATGGTAAAGTCCCTGCTCGTTAGCATCTCCTACGATACCAAGATATGTGTATTCCCTGATATATGTGTTGCTGTCATATATCTGTGTATTCTCGTCCGGCTTTCCAAAGAAAAAGCCTGTTGTGTACTGTCTGTAAGTACATTTGCTTATCTCGCTCTTATAGAATGGGATTCTGGCCTTATACTTCTCAGGGTCTTCTATGAAATCATCAATAGCAAGTCTGTAAGTTCTTGCAACAGTTGCAACATACAGAGCTGTCTTCATACGGCCTTCTATCTTAAATGAATCGATACCTGAACTTACCATCTCTGGAATATGCTCAATCATACACAAATCCTTAGAGTTAAATATATATGTTCCTCTCTCGTTCTCATATACAGGCATATACTGCCCCGGTCTGTTCTCCTCAACAACTGCATACTTCCAGCGGCATGGATGCGTACATGCACCCCTGTTCGCATCTCTTCCTGCAAGGAAGCTTGATAACAGGCATCTGCCTGAATAAGATATACACATTGCTCCATGCATGAATGTCTCAATCTCCATCTCATCAGGAATATGCTCTCTTATCTCCTTAATCTCCTCAAGAGATAATTCTCTTGCTGAAACCACTCGCTTTGCACCCTGGTTCCACCAGAAATTATATGTCATATAGTTAGTATTATTAGCCTGTGTGCTTATATGTATATCAATATCCGGAAGCACTTCCTTTGCTATTGTAAACATTCCCGGATCCGATATAATAAGTGCGTCAGGTCCTACTTCCTTAAGCTCCTCAAAGTAAGCTCTTGCACCCTCAAGGTCATAGTTATGTGCCAGAATATTAGCTGTAACGTATACCTTTACATTTCTTTCATGGGCAAACTTAACGCCTTCTTTCATATCTTCTATTGAAAAATTCTTAGCCTTAGCTCTTAATCCAAATGCTTCACCACCGATATATACGGCATCTGCGCCGAATATTACTGCTATCTTTAAAACCTCAAGACTGCTTGCTGGTATGAGAAGCT
>OLHA01001457.1_pt1 | contig 12745 bp, 17 predicted proteins | sample 1605961 | NCBI WGS metagenome assembly OLHA01 (sample SAMN03283288) | human gut metagenome | biome: human-associated habitat; material: feces | host: Homo sapiens | place: Peru | collected 2012
TACGGAAGTATCATTATCGGAGTACCAGATGACGGAACTATTCAGTTTTCAAGGTGCGTGAGGTCGGACGCTTCGTGTAGTGGCTTTCGCCATCTGGTGAATCGTCCTCTCACTTGGTAGGCATCGAGAAAGGGCAAAAAGTAACCAGAAAAAGAAATTCGTTCAAAAGTTTTTCAAAAGTTTAGTAATTTTCTCAATTCGCTTATGAATTGCAATCTTCGAGCCACCAAGCTCTCCTGCAATCTCGGATTCCGTGTAGCCGACGTAGACGTAGAGCGTAAGAATTTTGAGATCAAGTTCCGATAGGCTTTCAAGAGCAGATAGCAGCTGTTCGTCCTCAATTTTTCCGATCCATGCAAAACGGCTGTTGGTTTCGCAGTAGTGGTCCGTAACGGAAATAGCGTCCTGATACTTGTTCATCAATGGCGAGTAGGATTCTTCGCTCTGTTCAAAGGACGGAGCTGCAATTTCCTGCGTATGATTCTGGTAAGCGCGAGTAGCATTAAAAACAGACCAATCGTAATCATACATTGCCTGAATTGCTTCGCTGCTCATACCAGCATCTTCATACTGCTTGCGGGTCACAGCCCACTGACTATCAAAATTCTTCTTCTCCAAACCGTAGTTAAAGCCCATGTTAAGCCTCCAAATTTTCGATAAAGTGTGAAAAGTCGAAAATTCGGAAGGTTACGGATATTTCGCCGCTTGGGGCATTTAATATAGATGAACTACAACGAATTGCGATTACGTTTCATTCCTCTAAAGGGTTGGAATTTGATCAGGTTGTTTTATTTACATCGGATTATCGATTGGCAACGGAACAAGATATTTGCAACCACTATGTTGCGGCTACACGAGCGAAATCAAAACTAATTTTAATCTATATTTCTGACGATAAAAATGCTGAGATATATGCTAAGAACATTATCAGTCTTCTGGCTAAATCACATTTGAAAATGAGAGATATTGCAACTGTCGTCAATTGTAAAAACTGTTTGAAGGTCTAAAATCAAAAACGCAACATCCATTTGATTAAAATAGATGTTGCGTTTTTTCGCAGAGATATTTGGATTTGGATTTTCATTCAATACACTGTCTAAGAACATCGCAGAATGCCATATCATCGTCTACGGCAGCGATTGCGGCGTTAATCAAAGTTTCTCGGTCAGTGTTGCCCCAGTTGATATGCAGTCCATATTCCAACGCCATGCAGCGAATCAGTTCACGGGTGCTGCGTCCGTTTCCCTCACGGAAGGGATGGATGATGTTCAGTTCAGCCATCGTCTGCGACAGATTTTGAATCTGCTTTTCTTCATCTTGTTCGGCAAGCAGCTTCTTGGAGTGAATGTTTTTGAACACACGCTCCAATTCTCGGTCAATCAGATCTGGCGGGTAGAACATCGTATCGCCCTTGCTGATTTGTTCCTTGCGGATATGTCCTGCAAAGGGGTACACATCCTCAAAAAGAAAGCGATGAATCCGAAACAGATGCGTTTTGGTAAAACGCCCCTTGATTGGCTCCTGCAACAGAGCCATCTGTTTTACCGCCGTAAATTCCTCTTCGGCCTGTTTGAGTTCGGCTTTGTCACGGATGTCCAGCTTGTTGATTAGAACATCTGTATCCGGGTAGCAGTACATAGACTGCACTGTGGTATAGACATCGTACTTCGAGAACATAATCAGCCCTTCTTCGCATACTTTGCACGCAGTTCATTCACGACCTGCTGATAGCTAGCCTGACCGTTACCAATGCGGTCAAGGTTGCTGCGTGTATCTTTGCTGATGGTCATGCCTTCAATGGCGAAAGTTCCGTACACATTGCGGAGGTTGCTTTTGTGCTGGGCAGGGGTAATCTTAACGCTCATCAATATTTCTCCTTAAAATATAGTAAAATTAAGAGTTTTTTTCTTTTATTGAGCAAGTCATTTGGATTATCATTCCAACATCATTGGACTCATCGTAAAATAAACTATCTTTTTCCAATTTTTTATATTGAATCGGAATACCGTCCTGTGAAGGTGGGCAATCGACATTGCTGAGGAGGCTTCGAAGTTCGTGTTGATAGGAAAATCTTTTCTGCTTATGAAATAGTTCTTCATACGGAGAACCGGGTTCGATTCCAGCTATCATAAATTCTCGTGTGAAATCCAAATCATATTTGAGTTCTTGGCGTCTGATTGTGTATCCAACATCTGATGCCCCTTTTGAAATTGCTCCATTCAGGTGTCCAATACTTGCACATACAGAAGCAGCTTTTTCTTTATCATCTAAGAAACCTTCAAACATTTTTTGACTTACAGTATGTTGAAAGTCACAGACTTTGACTCCATCTATATAATATGGCTCGCCTATTGGCAGAAAATCTTGTGGTGTTAAGCCGTACATACAAAACACGCAAGCCTTTCGAATAGATTTTCTGCGTAGCAAGCAGTATTCCCCATCAGGAATGATTTCAAGATCATTTCCAAATTTCTTCATGCAATTGATAAGCTCATTTGAAAATCTTCCGACTCTAGCAAAAACTCCCTCAAATGCATCACCTTGTTCGTCATTATGGTCTTTTTGAGCTTTTTGGATATAAGATTCAACTGATCCAAACCATGCCGTTCCATCCCTTAAACTCTTTGCCCAGCGAGGTTTTGCGATTTTCATACAGTATAATACCTGTACCATGGCATCCTCCTAATATGATGCTTCCATAATGCGATTCCATTCCGCCTTCAATCTCGTGAGATTTTGCTTATTCTTTACATACTCTACTGCTTCTTTCTGCTTTTTCTTTGAGCTAAAGCTACCAATTACAGTAAAATCTCGCAAACTGATGCTGATTGTATCTTCACCATAGCGAGCATGAACATGGGGATAATTTAAATGTGGCTTTTCTGATGAATGAAAGAAGTAAACAATTCCATTCTTTCTTTCAAATTCGGCCGCATTTTGAGGGGCAATCACATCAGAATAAACAATCTCATCGGCGTTTGTCAAATTGTCCAATTTATCAAGTAGTGTTAAATGCTCTCCAATTTTAACGTATAGCTTTCTGGCATTTGTTGCATTCAGATAACTATTCTTTTGATATTCCTTCAGAATAGTTCTAATTAAGTCGGATGAAGCCACTTTAGATAAATCGACTTCAGCAACACGTTCTTTGTAAGTGTTGCTGAGATACACTAGTGTTGTCATTACACAATTTTTCCTTTTCGCCTTTGCCACGCCAGAGTTAATGCCCAACAGTCTTCCTTCTAAGTGTATCTTTTCCGTTTTGCCTTGTCAACTCATAAAAACTCAAATCATCTTTTGATGAAAGCGTTTTATATAGAAAATCTTGTTAACATAAAAGCGCAGCTTCCATTCTTTCAGAGTGAAAGTCGCGCTTTTACGGTACATCGCATTTTATTGTGAATTGGGATGCGATACATCTGAACCCCATGTGAGCCATATCTCAAGGGCCTGTAGCTCACTTGTCCGCCAACCATATTACGCCCCAAATCGCTTCATCTTGAAAATCAGCGGCTTGGATGCTATACTTGCGACCAAGAAAGGCCGTTAAGATGGCAGAGCGTTTTATATGGACGAATATACGTTGATTTTCCTTTTCTCACGATGTACATGGTGTGCACAAAAGCGAGACTGCTGGGAGAGCGTTCGGTTCGCATCCGAGAGGTCAAGGGTTCGAATCCCTCTAGGTCCACCAATCTGCCGCATCGTTTTGTACGATGCGGCGTTTTTATGTCTAAAAAAACTTGGCAGACCATGCCGGGTTCCGAACCCTGAAGTCGGATGCGAACCGGGCGGGGTCATCCATGTACTTTTTGAAAATCCATCGGTTTCACGCTTCTTTCTTTGCATTTTGCAGAGTTCTGCGGGCAAGCGCATCGCTTTTATGCCCCCTTCTCGGAAATTTCTTCAAAAATTTCCGCACCATCGTAGGTCGATACAGCCTTGAGCTGCTCCACTTGATTGAAGCTGGCGTTCAGCGTAATCGAGATCTCATAGTCTTTTCGGACGCGAATCTCCTTGATAAATTGCTGCAAGATGGCACGGCGTTCATCGTGGTTGGCGGTGTCGTAAACATCCGCCCATGTAAACAGCTCGTTGCAGATACCCATCTTTTTCCTCCATTCTGACGCTTCTATTTTGCACCTCTTCGGAGGTTTACACAATTATTGGGATGGTCTCTTCACTACATTATATCCCATAGCAAGAAATGTTACAGCATAAATTTTAAAACCTGTTGCAACCATATCAGCCACTTCATTATTACATCCAAACAAACCTGCGTACTGCTTTTCTGCCACAAAAAATGCTATAGCTACGATGGCGATTGTGGCTGCTTTCTTTGCGATAACATCACCCCGCTTTCCGTGGGCCACGCGCAAAGTCGTGGTTCGTCTTATTCAGATAATAAAGATTTATAAATCAGCAGTTTGACTGCTATTCTTGTTTCCAATAAATGCCGATCTGACGATCTATGCGAACGAATATACGTTGATTTTTTCTTTCTATTACAGCATATTATGGCCATTTCCTCCCAGAAGAAACATACCACATGCCGGCTACTAATGTACATAATACTAACATTCTCAATATGGTGTGTCATGCATGCTTTGCTATAACAACTAATGTGGCGTGTTATCCACCAAAAAAGCGAGTAATCACACCGATTCCTTACTTTTTTGAATTTTCGGCATTCTTTATAGATTCACTGTGGCTTTTTTAGAAAGAGTGCCGATTTTCCTGTAGATTCCTTGTGTTTCGTTCTGTTTCGTATTATAATACAGTCGGTTTTAAGAGTTTAATCGTTTTTACGTTTCTTTTTTGCATACATTATTCCATACATCTCCATTCGACTTGTTCCATCGCATCGAAGTCACGCTCCCTTTATCCACGAAACGTAGGAGGCATTTCCCATGAAAAAGAACTCCAGCGCCACTTACCCTCTGCTTTTGCATAACAATAATATCCTGTACCGTACTGCGATTATTATCCGTAACTCCAACGGTGAAGTAAACACGCAAACCCAGATCGTTTTGTCTTTGCACAACAACCTGAAGAAAAAAATGAACAATCGCATCAACGAACTGAATCAGTTCAGCTTTACCTCTATTCCGCAGATTCGTGTCAAACTGACGCCCAATCCTACCGAGATTGACCAAGCGAAGGATCTGCGCATTATTATTTCTACCAATGTCAAGGCTCCTTATAATATTACCACTGAATATTTTAATAAAGCCGAACTCTCGCACATTGTAGAAGTAGACTTTTCTCTTGATGCATCATCGGCACATAACAAGCCGAATGTCAACGCCATCTATGCTGCAGCCAGCATTGAAGCCATTGAAGATTTTTGTGTAGATGTCTTGACCGACATCGCAATGTATCATTCCTGGAGCGGTTTTACTTCCTCGACTAATGACCTTTCCTTTCGTCGAAATCTCTCCGGTAAAAAGTTAGACTACGCTTATGAACACCATCTGCCCATTCCGGAGAGTGTGAAACAGACCGCCCATGGTAATCCAAACTATTATTCATTCGCTTTTTCCTGCCATGATTCCGAATCCGGCAGCTTTAACTGTCAGAAGTACGAGGCTCTTTGGGTCGATTTTTTGAAACCGTATATTTTGGACGATTCCCTGGTTAGTCTTTCCCTGGAAGAACAACTGAATCACTTTACAAAAGACAAGCAACTTGCACGCCGAAAAATTGAGCGAGAGTATGCGAAGAATCCGATGCCGGGTCCCTATATTATGTTGATGATGCAACGCTGCCCAAAGCGAAATCTGGAAACCGAACGGATTCTAACTCTTTTCGGACGTCACAAGTGGAAGAACGGCACGGTAAAAATTGTTCCACTTGCAGCATATAATAAGGTAGCACGTTATTACCCCTATCTTGCTTTTTTCAAAATTATTCGTCCTAAGTGCTAATTCGGGCATTGGGTTTGGTGCGAAGCAGTCATCATACTATTTAGGGGTGATTTTATGGGTTACATCGCCTATCTGGATTTGCTTGGAACGAAAGATCTGTCCACACATGATGCCGATGCGTACCGCGACAGCATCAAGGTTTTTTCAGAATGTTTGGAACGCAGTCTTGCTGATGGCTGCGAGGCTTACGCTTTTAGCGATTGCGCTTACCTTGAATCCGAATCTCTTACACAAATTATTTCTACTCTAGATATCCTGCGTTCCGAACTGCTTATGCAACAGCGTTTTTTGACTGCAGCCGTAACATCTGGCACGCTTGGGGCTTCCGTTTTAAATAAAGGCGCGTTGCATTGCCAGAATTTTTCCGGTGCAGCAATCAGTCGTGTGTATGTGGCTCAAAGTAGTCTCAAAGGAATTGGAATCTTAATTGACCCCGCCCTCATTAATATGCGTAATCCAGCACAAAACAAATTCCCCAAAGTAAACTGCTTTTGGATTCACAACTTTTATGTGTCCAATATCAATAAGCTTTCCGAATTAACTCCATTTTACGATTTGCAAATCAATCCTGATGAAAATCAGCTTTCTGCTTATTTGGACTACACACTCCGTGAATACCGCAAGGCCAACATCAAATCCAAACGGTATGGCAGGTATTATATATCGCTACTTATTAATATCTTGTCGGCGGCCTCGTTGCGTATACCTGTTTCTGATGAACCTTTTTCCTCCTCGCTTTTGTGCCGTGTCTATAATGTATGTCGCCATGATGCATATTTCAGTCAGAACGCCCCCGGATTTAGCTATATCTTCCTTTATCTACTTAACCGCCTCTATACAGAAAACGAATGTAGCAACTTCACGAAGGACTTTTTGAAAAAAATTCTCTCTCTCAATATTGTTAACTCTTACATTTCCGATTTTTCAAAGATTCCAATGGGGATTATGTCGCAACACGCCTTGGATAAGCTTGCAGAGGATTATTACTTGATTATTTCTGCAGACGACACCTATTGATAGTGCCATGTTGCTTGGATACGAGATTGCCATATAATTTCTGTCAGTTTATAAAATTACGAATAGCGTAGCAGCCTTATATTTTACGGATGATCTTTCCATAAAATATGAGGCTGTTCTCTTAAGGCGCTTGAGTGAACGATAAAGAACTTTTGCAACGGCTCCTTTTGACCTGGCGCAACAGAGAGATTCCTGTACTTGCCGGACAGTGTAAATGATATACACGCGTTTCTGCTCATCGTTCAGCATCCGAAAGAACTCTCGTACGATTGCGTCATGCTACATGCTATATGCTGCCGGTTGGTAGCGCGGTGTTTTCAGCAACTCCGTCCACGTTGGACGTATCTTTTTGTCGTGGTAGATCAGCATAAAGTCTTTATCCATAGACATTCCTTCTTAATATTTATTGATTTCAGGACGACAGTGTGATAAATATTATTATAAAATGTTGTATAAATAAGGCAGGTGTCACACTTGATTCGGAAAATAAATGTGGTGAGATATCGGAAACTGCAAAATTTAGAATTTTCATTCTCAAAGAAAATCAATGTTTTATCGGGAACAAATGGCACTTGTAAAACATCCTTGTTGCATATGGTGAGCAACTCGTTTCAAGCGGTCACTCAAAAATGTGATTGGACACAAGATAAATCTTGCTTGGAAGTTATAAAGCAAGTTAATAGCTTGGTTAATCCTAAAATTGAATCATTAACAAAAGGTGATAAAACACATAATGATCCCGCAAATGGAGTTAAAGGTACCATTTTCACGGTGGACTATTATGGACATACACCAATTGAATTTAGAAAACACAACTCCAAATTGAATAACCGTTATGCTGTTAAGCCCATGGTATCGCCCTGGAACAACTGAAAAATTGCCTTTCTGCCCAGTTATTTAGGACTAGTTCGTTTATACCCATTTGGCGAATATTTGAATGATGCAGCAGTGCAAAAGATAAAGAAAAATTTACCAAGTGAGTATCAACAGTTGATTACAAAACTTTATAGTAATTTGTCTGGCATTAACATATCCGCTGTGAGCTCACAGAAAATGGGCGACATAAAAACTCGTGCAGATTTTGAAAGCGACAAAGAAGGTATTGATTCTAATACAATTTCTGCCGGGGAAGACAATCTGTCTATTATTATTTGTGCATTAGTATCTCTTAGATATTACTTTGAAAATATTGCAAGTCATAATGACGTTGAAAGTATTCTGTTAATTGACGAATTTGATGCAACACTGCATCCCTCTTTACAAAATCGTTTGTTGAAAATATTTAGAGAGTATGCAGAAGCTTACAAAATTCAGATTATTTTTACAACGCAACAAATTGGAAAATATAAGTTAGATGCACGTCTTAATCGACAGAGGACATCGTTTTGCTTAATCTGGATGCAAAAAAATTGCTTGAGTCTCAACAGCTTCGTAGGTTTTATAAGGCTTTTATCAATCTTGATCCTCCGTATGTAAATAAAGGTGCACAACTTTATAAAAATGCTTTTTGTGAGGCGGACCATAGAACACTTAGCGAGTTGGTAAAACAGTGTCACCGTAAATAGATTGTCACGTATAATATTTGTCCATTAGTCGCTGAATTGTATAAACCGTATCGTAGTAGTTATCTTGATGTGACGTATAGTATTCAGTCCAGCAAAAAAGCACAAGAATATATTTTTAAGGAGAACCTCCCAACTATGAACAGGAGGTTCTCCTTTTACTTGATAGACGAACCTGTTAGGATAAAACAAATTCACTGGATATTTGCATTTATGATGTAGAAGTGTTAGCTTTGACTGTCTTTCTTTTCGATGCACTGCTTAAGGACATCGCAGAACGCCATATCATCATCTACGGCAGCGATTGCAGCATTAATCAAAGTTTTGCAGTCAGTGTTGCCCTAGTTGATGGCAAACCATATTCTAACGCCATGCAGCGAATCAGTTCGCGGGTGCTACGGCCATTTCAATCACAAAACGGATGGATAATGTTCAGTTCCGCCATCGTCTGCGACAGATTTTGAATCTGCTTTTCTTTATCGCGCTCGGCCAACAGCTTTTCGCATGGATATTTTTGAACATGCGCTCTAATTCTCGGTCAATCAGGTCTGGCGGATAGAACATAGTGTCACCCTTGCTGATTTGCTCCTTACGGATATGGCCTGCGAAGGGGCACACATCCTCAAGAAGGTAATTACAGCTATTCCATTGAAAATGAAACTGTGGTATAATGCTTAAAAGCGCTTATAAATCAATTGAAAATGTGGCACAAAACGCTAAAGGTGAACTTATGAACCATACAATCCATATAAAGAAGTTAGGACCAATCAATGAATGTACATTAGAAATAAAGCAGTTCAATGTATTTACTGGTCCACAGTCAAACGGAAAAAGTACTGTTGCAAAAGCTATATACTACTGTCGTTCGATTAAGCAGGACATTCTAAATATTATGATGCAGGGCGGTCCTTCTAAAGTCTTTTTAGACAAAACTGACTGGAAGGGTGCTATGCAGGCCCGAATGAAAGATAAATTTCTGCAAATTTTTGGAACCTCGTGGATTATGCCCTCTGATATGGTGATGGATTACATCTATGGAGATAAAAAGATGTTTCTCCACGTTTCTTTGACTGAAGATTACGAACATCCGGGACACAATTATGTTAATATTCAATTCTCGGAAGGTTTCTTGGAGTTATTTGAAACATTGGATGACACCGTATTTCTTGATCCATATGCTTTTAAGAAAGGTCATTGGGAAGAAGTGCTTACCAAAGCTCTCCACGATCCATATGAAACCGTATTTATTCCAGCAGGACGTAATCTGATTACAATATTAAGTGAACAGATGAACTACATCTTCACTTCATTAGAGGGATCACAGCTTCGCCAGATTGACTATGTGACCAAACGCTATATTGAAACCATTCTAAAATTAAAACCTTTATTTGGACGGGGTCTGGCTGGGTATATAGATGATGTGATTTCCTCAGGAGATTCTGAGGCAGCTAAAAAATTCAAACCGAATCGTCCCGCCATCAAGCTTCTTTGCGAAAAAGCAACAGAAATTTTGGGAGGCAGTTATCGCTATGTAGATGGAGAAGAGCGTTTGTATTTAGATGAACGGAAATACATTAAAATCAATTTCACCTCCTCTGGCCAGCAAGAAATCATTTGGGTATTCAATTTGCTTTTTTATTATCTGATTGAAGATAAAAGGGTTTTTTTAATTCTTGAAGAACCGGAGTCTCATCTCTATCCAAGTTCGCAGCGCAGTGTTGGTGAGCTTTTGGGACTTTTCCTCAATGACGAAAAAAATGCAGAGCTTATTACGACCCATAGCCCTTATTTGCTCGGAACTTTCAATTATATGCTTCAAGCTGGACAAAGCAAAGGTAATGCTGCTGAGAAAATCAAGCAAAAGCTGCGTAAGCGGTATTGGCTTAATCCGAAACAAGTGAGTGCCAGTTATATTAGAGGCGGTTCTATAGAAGATGCACTGGATCGAGACGATGAATTAGCCCTAATAAAGAACGAATTGATAGACCAAGCGTCTATTGATATCAACGATATGAGTGATTTCATTATTGATAAAAATTTTGAGGATTTAGACAATGACGAACATCAATAATTATGCTCCTTATCATGCAGGAACTTATCCATCATTTGTATCTTCAGAGAATGGATGTAAACATGAGGCAAAAAACCCAAGCAGAAAAGTTGTTCGGCAGTTTATGGTTGATGGAGGAGTTTTTCCTAAAGGGAGTGGCCCACTGCGCTGCGACTGGCTTATCCTAAATGACACAGACCAGCGTGCCTACTATATAGAGCTAAAGGGATCTGACATTCCTCACGCCATCGAACAAATTGAAGCGACTATTCGAGAGGTTCCTACCTATCGAGAAATCCATAGACGTATTATCTATAAAACAAACACGCTTAAAATGCACGATCACACGGTTACTAAATGGAAAGCCGCACACCAGGATGCACTTGTTCGGCATCTTACATATACTGATACGTTATAACTCGTTCTTGAGAAGCTAAGTGATACAAACTAAAGCGCAATTTCTATTCTATTAGAGTAGAAGTTGCGCTTTTACGTTATATCGTATTTTATTGTGAATCGGGATGCGATACATCTGAACCCCATGTGAATTACATCTCAGGGGCCTGTAGCTCACTTGTCCGCCAACCATATTACGCCCCAAACTGCTTCATCTTGAAAATCAGCGGTTTAGATGCTATACTTGTTCCAGCAAAAGGCAATTAGGATGGCAGAGCGTTTTATATGGACGAATATACGTTGATTTTCCTTTTCTCACGATGTACATGGTGTGCACAAAAGCGAGACTGCTGGGAGAGCGTTCGGTTCGCATCCGAGAGGTCAAGGGTTCGAATCCCTCTAGGTCCACCAATTTGCCGCATCGTTTTGTACGATGCGGCGTTTTTTATGTCTAAAAAACTTTGGCTGACCGTGCCGGGCTCCGAACCCTGAAGTCGGATGCGAACCGGGTGGGGTCATAAATGTACTTTTTGAAAATTCATCGGTTTCACGCTTCTTTCTTGATGTTTTGTATGGTACTGCGGGTAAGCGCATCGCTTTTATGCCCCCTTTTCGGAAATTTCTTCAAAAATTTCCGCACCATCGTAGGTCGATACAGCCTTGAGCTGCTCTACTTGCTCGAAGCTGGCGTTCAGGGTGATCGAGATCTCATAGTCTTTTCGGACGCGAATCTCCTTGATGAACTGCTGCAAAATGGCACGGCGTTCATCATGATTGGCGGTGTCATACACATCCGCCCATGTAAACAGTTCGTTGCAGATGCTCCATTTCACATACTGTTCTCCGTAGGCACTGGGCGGTGCAAGTTCCACGAGATGCCCCACACACCAACTGACAAGATAGCCGCTGCCCTCAAGGTAGCCATCCTGCCGCCCATGCACACCTAAGACTTTGGCATAAGCCATTGCCACGGACGGCTTTTCGGTCACGATCAATTTTGCGATAAGAAATCCCTCCAATCTATTTTGAATTATGGTATGTAGGCGGCAATCGCCGCCGTAAGATCAGATGGGTGTTACGTCCTGTTCCTCGGAAGTGTCCTCATCGGAATCATCCTCCGGGGGAATCTCAAAATCGCCCTTGTCCTCGGTATAATCCGCGTCCGGGTCAATGGCTTCTTTTTCTGCCTGTTTCTTGTTCTTCTGCTGGATGAAGAAATAGAAACCGCCGCCAGCCGCCAGTGCGATCAGTGCCACGACACCGAGAAACGCCGCAGCATACTTTGTGACTTTATTTTCTTTCGGCTGTTCTGCATCGGATTTTGCAACTTATTTTTCTGATTTTTGCCTCGTCCAGCCGATGCTGCGTGACGCTTGAACTCCTCAAATTCGTCCAGCGGTACATTGAGAACGATCTCGATATTATAGTCGCGTCCGACACGCACTTCTTTGATAAACTGTTTCAAAATAGCCTGACGCCTTTCAAAACTGGCTCCCTTATAGGTGCTTGCCCATGTGAACAGATCGCTGCAATTACGTTCAGCCTTCTGGTTCTGCTCCTCGATTTCCTTCAATTTCTTTTCCGAGTCTGCCAGATTGGTCTGTGCGGTAAGCAGTGCTTCCTTGTTTTCATAGTACGGGTAGCGTTGTTTTTCATAGGCTGTTCTCCTTTTGTTTGCAAAAGAAAAAGACCCCATCGGGTCTTTCGTTACGGTATAAGTCAGCGTTCGTTCTGCCTCTGCTGTTTGCGCTGCCACTGTTCCAGCAGCTTGATGATGGTGTCCTCCATCTGTT
>OLHA01001458.1_pt1 | contig 12743 bp, 10 predicted proteins | sample 1605961 | NCBI WGS metagenome assembly OLHA01 (sample SAMN03283288) | human gut metagenome | biome: human-associated habitat; material: feces | host: Homo sapiens | place: Peru | collected 2012
AACCGTTCCTTCGCGCAAACTTTACTTAAATTATTTATAATGCGTTTGCCCTGACGTGCCGATTTGATATGTTGATTTTTACTTGGAATATTTTTATAATTTATAAAGTTTCATTGTTTACTGTCATTATCATCTTTATTCGATAATCTATAGATTCCCGTGTCCATTGCACGGGAATGACGGTTGAATATTTAATCTTGAAATTGTTTCTAATAAGTCGGATTTTTTCTTGCTGGGAGAGTGAAGGGAGTTTTCTGTGCCGGTTGAAGACGAAGAGTTTTTCGCTGAAAATATTGAAAGTGTCAACAGGCTTACAACTGGCATTTTGCTGCTTGGAAATGTTCTTGCGCCTCTTTTTATTGTTATCAGCAAGATTGGCATTTTTGAAATTCCCTATTCATATTCAATTATACTTGGAATCGTCATAGCTTTATTTTCTATTATTCAGAGCATTTTTGTCTATGTTTTACGATGGCACAGAATTCCCATGGTGTTTGGACTGTGCGTTATGGCGGCAATTTTGGCATACATGGGAACAAACGGACATATTGGAATAAATATTTCCTATGCGCTTGTAGTTTTTCTTAGCTGCCTTTATTACAATGCTGTTCTTACAAGATGCATTGCGCTTGTCTGCTATGTTCTTATGATTTTTTCAATTTATTTCCGCGCAAAAATTATGTGCGTCAGCTTTAACACAACTGAACGCTTTTACTTTTTTTCACAGAGCGCAGGATTTACAATTGAATTTGTTTTTTCCTACATTATTGCGGTTGCACTTTCCAAAAGAAGCCATTCCACTCTTAGCCGCGCGCTTACAAAGGCTTTTCAGCTGAAAGATACTCAGATGAAGATTATGGAATTTATTCCAAGAATGCTTGAAAGCCACGAGCTTTTTACAGGCCACCATGTTCGCCATACTGTTAAATATGTGGAGCTTATTTCCAGGGAACTTGTAAAGGAGGGGCATTACAATGAAATTCTGACGGAGCAGGCAATTTCTGTTTATTCCGCCGCGGCAAACTTGCACGACATTGGCAAAGTTCACATTCCAGACAGCATTCTTAACAAGCCCGGAAAATATACTTACGAAGAATTTCAAATGATGAAAGCTCATCCTGCTGAAGGGAAAAGGCTTGTGCAGCTTTTGCCTATGATAAACAGAGGGTGGTTCAACATTGTTGCGGAACAGATGGCTTATTGCCACCATGAAAAATACGACGGAAGCGGCTATCCGAACGGACTTTCTGGAAATGAAATTCCTCTTTGCGCCCGAATAATGTCTGCTGCCGATGTTCTTGACGCTCTTTTAAGTTGGAGACCTTATAAACAGCCGTTTTCTATTGAGCGAACAATTGAAATTTTTAAGGAATCAAGCGGAAGCCACTTTGAGCCTTGCATTGTGGATGCTGTGATAAATATTGCTCCAGTTATTGAAGAATTGTCAAAGTCATTTCGCAAGCAGGAAATTGAAGACGAGCAAAAAGAATACGACTGGAGAGTTCGGCTTGTTGAAGGCCGTGAAAATAGCAAGTAAAACAGTTTAAAGACAGTCTTTTTTTTTGCTGTCATTTAGGCTTTTGTAAATCCGGCTCCTATTTTGTTCATGGCTTCAAAGAATTCAGGAAAGCTTACAGAGCAACACTCTGCGTCTTTTACTTTTATTTCTTGACCTTCTTTTAATCCAAGTCCTAGGCAGGCAAGGCTCATTGCAACTCTGTGGTCAAAGTAGCTTTCAACTTCTGCGCCGTGCAGGACAAATTCCGGGTTTGGCTTTCCGTCAGCAAGAACTGGAGAATGTCCCTTGATAACCAGAAAATCTTCGCCTTCTTCTACTTGCGCGCCCAGTTTTTCAAGCTCGCTTTTTAGAACTTTTATGCGGTCTGTTTCCTTTCTGCGGCAAACGCCAATGTCTTCAATAAAAACAGTTCCTTCCACAAAGCACGAAACTGCGGCAAGAGCACAAACTGCGTCAGGAAATCCAGAAAGATTTACATGAAGCTCCTTGTTTTTTAGAAGTTCCGTGGAAAGTCTTCCTGTTCCGTTGCTTGCTTTTGTTCCGCCGTGCACTTTGAGAGAGCAGATTTGTTTGTCAAGCTCAATGTCTGCTCCAAGGGATTTTAGAACTTCGACTATTGCTTCATCGCCCTGTGTTCCGCTTAAGTCCACGTTGTTAATTACAAGCTCGCTGTCTGTGATTAAGGCTGCAATCAGCGGAAATGCCACAGCTTCCCAGTCGCTTGGAATTGCTTTGTCGAATGCCTTGATTTTTACAGGACCGTCAACTTCGATGTGCTTAAACTCCTCTGACATTCTGACTTTTACTCCGCAGCTTTCAAGCCACTTTTGTGTCATGTAAAGGTATGGTGTTTCCTTTGGATTTGAAAGTTCGATTTTGAGAGTTCCGTTCAGCCTGCAAGCCGCCATCATCATTCCGGAAACATACTGGCTAAGCTCGCCGCCTGTTTTTACTGTTTTGCTTGCATTTATAGGACCTTTTATGAGCATCGGGCAAGTTCCGCTTTTTTCTTCCGCAGTGAATGCCTGCGCTCCAAGTTGTCTTAATGCGTCTACAACGTGGCTTACGGGGCGTTTTCTTATGCTTTCGTCCCCAGTGAACACGCTCCAGCCTTCAAATGTGGCTGCGATTGGCGACATAAAGTAAAGCAGCGAGCCGGAATTTCCTACGTCAACAATATTGCTTGGCAAGTGGATTTTGCTTCCTGCTCCTTGAACTGTCCAGGTTTGTCCGATTTTTACAGAGTCTTTTTCCAGTTCTATTTTTGCGCCCATAAGCGGAACTGCGCGGCTTGCGCTAAGACAGTCTGCGCTTGGAAGTGGATTTCGTATATATGAAGTTCCTTCTGCAAGGGATGCAAGTAAAAGTGCTCTGATTGTATGCGACTTAGAGCCTGGAACTTGAATGTGCCCATTGAGGCTTGTTTTTTTAGCAATGATTTTCATATTATTCAGTGAATCTTATTTCCTGCCAAAGCTCGTTGTATTTGTCCAAGTCTTCGCCAAGGTCTTCCTTTAGAACGCAGTTTGACATTTGGTCTGCCTCATACATTGTTTTTGTTGTCATGTACTGGGCGGCATCTTTATTCACAAAGCAAGGAAAGTGGAATGCGTCAAGGAATTTAGCATATACTTCAGGGCGATGAATATAGTTTACAAATTCGTTGGCAAGATCGTAGTGAGGCGCGTCTTTCAAGATGCACATGCTGTCAAGGTAAGAAGGTCCGCCTTCCGCTGGAATAAAGAAGTCGATTGTTTCTTCCCATTTGTCTTCTGGAACTTCACCAAATACAACTTCCGCATATCCTTGGCAAAGCCAGAAATCGCCGGATGCAAATGACTTTCCGAATCCTTCAGCGTCGAACTTTACGAGGTTTGGCTTCCAGTTTTTTATTATGTAGTCCGAAGCTTCTTTCAGTTCGTTCTGGTTAACTGTATTTATGCTGTAGCCAAGAGTTGTAAGAGCATCCCCGATAACTTCGCGCATATCGTCCATCATTGTGGCGTGCCCTGCAAACTGCTTGTCTGCAAAAATGTTCCAAGTTTTTTCATAATCCGTGGAAACTTTTGTCTTGTTCACGGCGATTCCGGCGGCTCCAAGATAATATGGAACGCAATATTTCATTTGCGGATCGTAATCTGCCTTTTCAAATACAAGCGGATTTATATGGCTTTTGTTTGTCATCTTGCTCTGGTCAAGCTCTCGGAACATTCCCTGCTTAATCATAATTGAGCAGTAATCCTGGGATGGAACAACTATGTCGTATCCTTTTGCTCCGGCTCTTAATTTTGCATACATTTCTTCATTTGAAGCGTAGCTGTCTACTTTTACAGTGCAGTTGAATTCTTTTTCAAAGTCGCGCAAAACTTCATCTGGTGTGTAGTAAGTCCAGTTGTAAAGGTAGACTTCATTTTCTTCTTTGCATGAAAAAAATGAAACAGAGGCAACTGCAATAAAAGCTGAAATAATTGAACAAACTCTTTTTTTCATATAAACTCCTGTGCACGGTCGGTATTGAAACCAGCTTTGCTTTTTTTTTACAGAATGGATTATCTTGATGCCGCAAATGTTTTAAGACGGCTTCTAAGCAGAATTGCAATGATGCAGATTATAAGAATCAGCACAAACGAAAGCGAATTGATTACAGGACTTACACCGAATCTTATAAGCGAATAAACGTAAAGCGGAAGTGTAGTGCTTCCCGGCCCTGAAACAAGAGCCGTTATAACGTAATCTTCAAGTGACATTGTTATGCTCATCATAAAGCCTGAAATAATTCCAGGCATGATTGCGGGAACAATTACTTTTGTAAGCGTCTGAAATTCGTTTGCACCCAAGTCGTGGCTTGCTTCTATAATCGAATAGTCAAATTCGTCGATTCTCGCGCTTACCATAAGATAAACGAACGGAAGACAGAATGTTGTGTGCGCAATAAAAATTGTAAAAAGTCCGAGCGAAAGTTTTATTCCGCTAAAAAAAATCAGGAGCGAAATTCCCATGATAACTTCCGGTAGAACCATCGGCAAAAAGCTGATTGACTGAATGTAGGATTTTCCGAAGAACTTGTACCAGCTGATTCCGATTGCCGCCAAAGTTCCAAGCACAGTTGCTGTAATTGCGGAAGTTAAGGCTACAATAAAACTGTTCAAAAGCGCGTGCCATAAAGGTTTTGAGCTGAATATGAGCTTTTGGTACCAGATGAACGAGAAATTTGTAAACGTTGTGTCTTTTGACTCGTTGAATGAGAAAAACACAATTACAAACAACGGTAAAAACAAAAATAAAATCGAAAGGCACAGAACTGTATTTGACAGACTGAATCTAGGATTGCGTTTTTTCCATTGGCGTTTTGCGTGCCTGTTTGACTCGCTTTTGGGAATCGACTTGTATTTTTTGTTCAGTAATAAAATCGGATTTTTCATTTGCTTCCTTTGAGACTGGCTTTGGAAATACTTTCGGCAATGCTTGATGTTGTGTCTTCTTTGTTCAGTTTTTTGTTCATATCCGCTTCTTTTTTTCCTGTTGAAAGCATGAGCAGAACGCCCGCCATGCTTATAACTGTAATTACAAGGCTGAATGCAGAAGCCAGAGGCCAGTTTCGTACTTTCTGAACTTGGTCAACAATAATGTTTCCGAGCATATAGCTGTCTTTTCCGCCTACAAGCTGCGGAACTGTGTATGTTCCAAAAATCGGAATAAACGTAAAAATTATCGCGCTCAAGATTCCGCTTTTGATTCCGGGAATCAGAACTTTAAACATGGACTGCATTTTTGTTGCGCCAAGATCCCGTGCGGCTTCAAGCAGTGTAAAATCGAATCTGTCTACCGCCGTAAAAACTGGAAGAATCGCATAAGGCAAGTACATATAAATGCTTACAAGAATAACAGCCTCGCGCGTAAACATAAATTTATGCGGAAGAAATTCTTTTGTTGAGCCAGTTACCTTGCAAATAATGTCGTGCAAATTTGAAAGCAACTGGTTGAAAAGTCCGTTGTCTCCAAGAATTGTAATCCAGGCGAAAATTCTTATTAGGCTGTTTGTTAAAAACGGAACAATGACAAGAATCAAAAGAAGAGTCTGGTGCTTGCTCCTTGCCATCGCATATCCGCACGGAAGTGAAATGAGAATTGTAACTGCTGTGGCGATTATTGTAATCCAAAGTGTGCGCAAAAATATAAGACCGTAAGCCGGACTCAGCATCTGCTCGTAGGCTTTAAGTGAAAATTCCCTTGTAACTCCGCCGTAAACATCGCGCTTTAAAAACGAGTAGCACACAATTATAATCAGAGGCACAATAAAGAAAAGTGAAAACCAAGCTCCCATTGGCCAGGCATAAGCAGGACCGGGATTTGCCTTCTTGTATTTTGCGCCATAAGCTTTTGAAGCCAGCCTGAGCTGAAAGCTTTTATGCTCTTTATTTTCCTGGTTGCTTTTCATGTGTTTATGTCCTCAACAATGTAGCCATCGTCTGCTGACCATGAAACAAAAACTTCATCTTTCCAGGCGATTTCCGGACCGTCATCAAGATAGTTTGTGTGCTGCTTAAACACTTTTATGATTGCTCCGTTTTCAAGGCGCACATAGAATTTAGACTGAAATCCTGTGTAAACTGGCTCTTCTACAATTCCTTTAAAAACATTGATGTCTTTTCTTCCGCCTACGTTCGGCTCTTCAAGCGTTATGCGGATTTTTTCCGGTCGGATTGTAAAGCAGACTTTCTGTCCCGGATCTGTGTGGTCGTAGTCTGTAACAAGAATATTTTTGTCTTCTTCGCGCATCGCCTGAGTTTCGCCCTTGAGCTTAGCCTGAAGTCCAAGAACCGGAGTATTCAGCGTTACATTGAATTCGTCTTCTCCCTTTGAATTCTTGTGCGGCTCGCAGGAAACAACTGTGCTTTCAAAAAGGTTTGTTTCGCCTATGAATTGCGCTACAAATTGTGTCGCCGGGCTTTCGTAAATTTCAAATGGAGTTCCAACTTGAAGAACTTTTCCTTGGTTCATTACAGCGATTCTGTCGCTTACGGCAAGCGCTTCGCTTTGGTCGTGGGTAACGTAAATAAATGTGATTCCGATTTTGTCGTGCAATGCGTCAAGGTCAACCAAAAGATTTGCGCGCAGTTTTGCATCAAGGGCTGAAAGTGGCTCGTCAAGAAGCAAAACCTTCGGCTCGTTTATGAGCGCCCTTGCAATTGCCACACGCTGTCTTTGTCCGCCGGAAAGCTGGTTTGGTTTTTTATACATGTGCTGGTCAAGCTGAACAAGATGCAGGTATTCCTTTACTTTTTCGTCGATTGTTTTTTTGTCAGTCTTTTTTAAGCGAAGCGGAAATGCGACATTCTCATAAACTGAAAGGTGCGGAAAAAGCGCGTAGCTCTGGAAAACTGTATTGCTCTGGCGTTTGTTAGGCGGAAGAGGCACAACATTCTTGTCATCAAAAAGAACTGCGCCTTCATCAGGAAATTCAAATCCTGCGATAATGCGGAGAAGTGTTGTCTTTCCACAGCCGGACGGTCCAAGCAGAGAAAAAAATTCACCCTGCTTAATTGTAATGCTGATGTCGTCAAGCGCATGGAACGAGCCAAAATGCTTGGACACGCTGTTAATAGAAACTGTACTTCCGTTCACTAGGGTACAACTCCTTCTGAGTGATAAAGAAGCCTTTTATCTGGCAAAACAAGGCTCTGATAGACTTTAAAGTCTAAGGCTTAATTTGTATTTAATACGTAAAAAAGTCAATAATTTTTGAAAAAATAAGTGGAAATTTATAAAAAAACTTTTGCGGATTTTTGCTGAATTTTATTGTAGAAAGTTTAAATTTTGCGCTGTTGAACCTATTTATCTTTATTGCTATTATATTTGCTCATTATGAACCGCTATGTTTTTGCCCATGCTCTGAAAATAACTGCGCCTGTGTTTTTTGGATATATTGCGATTGGAATTGGATTCGGAATGCTGCTTGCGAATGCAGGCTATCCTTGGTGGCTTGCAGTTCTTTCAGGGGTTGTCATGTATACTGGTTCTGGACAATATTTTATAGTCGGTCAGCTTGCTTCCGGAGCTTCTTTTGCTGAAATAATTCTTGTTCAGTTTTTGCTTAGCATCCGCCATGTTTTCTACGGACTTTCGCTTATTTCAAAATATAAAAATGCCGGCGGAAAAAAGCCTTATCTTATTTTTGCAATTACGGACGAAACTTTTGCGCTTGTTCAGGGAATTGAAGTTCCGCCCCGTGTGAATAAAATTTCTTTTTATGCGGTTGTTTCCGCGCTGGACCAAAGCTACTGGTGCTTGGGAAGTCTTATTGGCGCTGTGGCTTACACCGTTATGAATCGCTACGGACTTGGAAAATTTTTAACCGGAGTTGATTTTGCGCTCACTTCGCTTTTTATAGTTCTTTTGATTGAGCAGCTAAAATCTTCAAAGGATTGTGTGCCTGCGTTGGCTGGTGGACTTGCCGCTGTGTTTTCTGTTGTGCTTTATAAAACCGGAGTTTTTGGCTCGTCAAATATAATCTGGTTTTCAATTTGCGCGGCTCTTGGAGTTATGCTTTTGGCAAGAGGTCCGTCATTTTTTGCAAAAGAGAAAATTCTTTCAAATTCTAAATCGGAGAAATTGGCATGAAAGAGTCTTATAGCCTTATGATGGCTTTGGCAGCTATTTTTGTTTCCGGGGCAGTTATTTATGGAACGCGCTTGCTTCCTTTTGTTGCCTTCAGTAGAAAAAATCCGCCTGCGATAATCCGCTTTATTGAGAAATACACGCCGTCTTTAATTATGGCGGTTTTGGTCGTTTATTGCTTCAAGGACACAAGTTTTTTGAGTTCTCCTTTTGGAATTCCTCATTTGGCTGCTTCCGTGGCAACTGTTGTCATTCACCTTTTATTTAAAAATTCTATGGTAAGCATTTTTTCAAGCACTATTATTTTCATGGTCTTGTCCAGAATTATGTAAAAATTAAAAAAATTTCCTGTTTGAATGGCAATTGTGCAAATAATTGATTATACTTTATATAATTAGAAAATTTTTATTTTTATGGCTGTATTTGTACTGGAGGTAAATCATGGAATTGAAAGGTTCAAAAACAGAAGAAAATCTTAAGACGGCTTTTGCAGGTGAATCTCAGGCCCGCAACAAGTATACATTTTTCGCAAGCAAGGCCCGCAAAGACGGATTTGTGCAGATTGCAAAAATTTTCGAGGAAACTGCTGAAAATGAAAAGGAGCACGCAAAGCTTTGGTACAAATATCTTAACGACGGAATAAAAAGCACCGCAGAAAATTTAAAGGATGCTGCGGAAGGTGAAAATTACGAGTGGACAGATATGTATGTTGAATTTGCAAAGACAGCCGAGGAAGAAGGTTTTTCGGAGCTTGCAGCAAAATTCAGACTTGTTGCAGCTGTTGAAAAGCATCACGAAGAAAGATACAGAAAGCTTCTTGAAAATGTTGAAACTATGAAGGTGTTTGAAAAGAGTGAGGTTAAAATTTGGGAATGTCGCAACTGTGGTCATATTGTTGTCGGCACAAAGGCACCGGAAGTTTGTCCTACCTGCAATCATCCTCAAAGCTTCTTTGAAGTAAGCGCAGAAAATTATTAAAATTTAGGAGTGGTTTTCCACTCCTTTTTTGTTTAGAATCGTTGTGGTTAATGATGAAAAATCGACTTGAAACCGACAATAAAGCAATTTATAAACGAATTATAAAATAAATTGTAAAAATGCACAAAAATTATATTGATAAGATGAAATTTTTATAGTATAATAAATGCGTTATTAATTCGAAGGGAGCGTTTTTGTGTATGAGATACCCACAAATCGTTAAAAAAATGTCGCTTGAGCAGAAGGCTGCTTTTGTTTCAGGTTATGACTATTGGCATCTTGAGGAAGCGCCTGAGCTTGGTCTTCCTAAAATTATGATTACCGACGGACCTCACGGTTTACGTAAGGCTAAGGGCAAGGATTATGTTCCGGCTGAGGGTGAAGAAAAGAAAGGCGGAATTGGGCTTGGTAACTCTGTTCCTGCCACTTGTTTCCCACCGGCTGCCACTTCATCTTGTTCTTGGGATGAAGACCTCTTAAAACAAGAGGGTGAGGCAATGGGTCAAGAATGTTTAAAGGAAAAGGTTTCTACTATTTTGGGACCCGGTACTAATATTAAGCGTTCACCTGTTTGCGGCCGTAATTTTGAATATTTCAGTGAGGACCCTTATCTTGCAGGTAAGTGTTCGGCAAGTGTTATTAACGGCGTTCAGTCAAAGGGCGTAGGCACATCACTTAAACACTTTGCTTGTAACTCTCAAGAAGCATTTCGTATGGTCCTCAATGAAGTTATTGATGAAAGAACAATGCGTGAAATTTATCTTCCTGCATTTGAAATTGCTGTTAAAGAGGCTCAACCGTGGACTGTAATGAATTCTTATAACAGAATCAACGGCGTTTATGCTTCTGAAAATAAGCATCTTCAGCAAGAAATTCTCCGTGATGAGTGGGGATTTGAAGGCTTAATTGTTACAGACTGGGGCGCATCTGTTGACAGAATCCCCGGACTTAAGAACGGTACTGATCTTGAAATGCCAAGTTCCGGAACACTTAATCAGCATAGAATCATTGCTGCTGTTAAGAACGGTGAACTTGATGAAGCCGTTCTTGACGAAAGAGTTGACAATGTTGTTAATCTTATTATGAAATCAAAGCCTGCTCTTGAAAAGGAGCATACATTTGACCCTAAGGCGCACCACGCAATTGCGCAGAAGGTTGCCGAAGGCTCAATGGTACTTCTTAAAAATGACGATAAAATTCTTCCTCTTAAGAAAGGACAGAAGGTTGCAGTTATCGGCGAAATGGCTAAGGCTCCACGTTTCCAGGGCGCAGGTTCATCTGTAATTAATCCGACAATGCTTTCAAATGCTTATGACGAACTTGAAAAGCTTGGCGTTGACCTTACATATTCACAGGGCTATTATAAATCTGCTCCTACTAAGAAGGATAAAAACAGAAAGAGCGATGCCCAGCTTACTAAAGAAGCAGTTGCAGCAGCTAAGAGTGCAGATGTTGCAGTAGTATTTGTCGGCCTTACCGAAGATTTTGAGGGTGAGGGTTACGACAGAGAAACAATCAATATGCCTGCTAACCATAATGCTCTTGTATCTGCTGTAGCACAGGCTAATCCTAATACAGTCGTTGTTCTTGCAGGCGGTTCAGTTGTTCTTATGCCTTGGCTTAATGAAGTTAAAGGTCTTCTTAACTCAGGTCTCGGCGGCCAGGCAGGCGGTATCGCTGTAGCTAATATTCTTACCGGTGCTGTAAACCCATCGGGTAAAACATCTGAAACATATCCAACATCATTTGAGGCTAACCCGGTGTACGGCTACTATCCGGGCGGTCCTGTTACTTCGGAACATAAGGAATCCGTTTATATCGGCTACAGATATTATGATAAGGCAGATATGAATGTTGTGTTCCCGTTCGGCTACGGTCTTTCATACACAACATTTGAGTACAGCGATATTAAACTTTCGGCTGATAAGATTAAGGATACAGATACTGTTACTGTATCATTCAAAATCAAAAACACCGGCAATGTTGACGGTGCCGAGATTGCACAGGTTTATGTTGCGGATAAGGAATCAACAATTTTCCGTCCCGAAAAAGAACTTCGTGCATTCAAGAAAGTATTTATCAAGGCAGGCGAGGAGGCAGAGGTTTCTCTCGAGCTTTCAAAGAGAGCGTTTGCGTTCTATAATGTCAACATTAACGATTGGTGCGTAGAAACAGGCGATTTTGATATTCTCGTCGGCGCATCATCAAGAGACATTAAACTCACCGCAACAGTTAATGTTGAGTCAACCGTAGAGTGTGAAATTCCGGATTACAGAGAGACTGCTCCTAACTACTACAATGATGTTAAGAGCATCAGCCGCGACGATTTCGCCGCAGTTTACGGCACTCTTCCGAATCCTGAAATCGACAAGACAAAGAAAATCGACCTCTATTGCTGTCTTAACGATGCAAGACACACAAAGTGGGGCGGTAAACTTTGCCGCTTGATTGAAAAAGTTATGTCGGGTATGGGCAGCGACGCTAACGGCGACGGCAAGATGCTTGCAGCTATGGCTACTCAAATTCCTGTTCGTAACTTCATCGCAATGAGTATGGGTGCTTTCTCACCGGCACAGGCTGAGGGACTCCTTATGATGCTCAATGATGACGAGTCAAGCTTTGTCGGATTCAGCAAGATCTTCTGGAGACTCGGCGGCACAATTGCCAGACTCCCCAATCTTCTTAAATCTATCTAACACAAAACAAAATAAAAGCGTTGTGTCTTTTGATACAACGCTTTATATCTGCCCGTAGCATAACTGGATAATGCATTAGATTCCGATTCTAACGACTGCGGGTTCAATTCCTGTCGGGCAGACCAAAATAAAATCCCACGCGTTGCGCAGTGGGATTTTTGCTTTTGTATTTTACCGTTTTGTGAAAATTCCGGATTTATTATACTACAATTTTTGACAAGTGGATAAAAACACATTGACTAAAAATTAACAAAGTGTTAAAATCGCGTTGAACAGTAAAAATGTTCAATATTAATGTTTAGAGAGGATGACTGAAAATGTTATTCAACATTTACGGCGATATGGGTGTTTACCAGCTTTTGGCTTGGGTTGCCGTATTCGTCGGTCTTGTGCTTCTCAATGAGATTGCACGCCGCTCCAAAGCAGGCGGAGTTATTTGCTTTATTGTAGTCCCTGCCGTATTAACCGTTTATTTCATTGCAATCGCAATCGGAGCGGCTAAAGGGCAGGATTGGGCACTTAATAACCAAACCCATATATATCAAAACGGTTGGTTTCATTATGCCAAGCTGTATGCCGCAACAATCGGCTGCATCGGCTTTATGTTCCTCAAATACAAGTGGGGCATCGGCAAAAAAGAATGGTTTAAAGTGTTCCCGTTCTTAATCGTAGCTATCAATATCCTTATCGCTGTTGCGTCTGATTTCGAGTCCGCAATCAAAGGCGGCATCGCAGGCGGATGGTGGTATTCATCTGAGAATGTTTGGATTTACGGCGGATGGTGGAACTGGGTCAACGGTATTGCCGGACTTATCAACATCTTCTGTATGACAGGATGGTGGGGCATCTATTCGTCAAAAGACGAAAAGGATATGCTTTGGCCCGATATGACTTGGTGCTATATCCTTGCTTATGACCTTTGGAACTTTGAA
>OLHA01001461.1_pt1 | contig 12722 bp, 10 predicted proteins | sample 1605961 | NCBI WGS metagenome assembly OLHA01 (sample SAMN03283288) | human gut metagenome | biome: human-associated habitat; material: feces | host: Homo sapiens | place: Peru | collected 2012
TTAATTTATCGGCTGTTTGCACCTTAAATCTGCTCCTTTTTCTGTGTCGTTTTACACACTCATTTTAGATAGCTACATCTGTTATATTAATCCTTTTGCATATTTTTCCATTGTATAAATATTCTTCTATATGTTCACATTTTTCGAGCGGTTTTCCACAAATTGAACAAGTTCCTCCCTTAAATAATAATCCGCTGGAATTATATAATGGAAATACTGGAAATAATGTCTTTTCACAATCCATAAAGAACTTTTGCAAGTCGTTGATACCTGACATCTGTTCTTCAACTTTTTGAGAATAAGCAATATAATCAATCGCATCTTGTAAAGAACACCATGCATCATAATTTTTTCCTTCTTTAAGTTTTATCCACATATTCAGTGATGATTTCACTGAATTCATAACACATTGAAAATGGAAAAATCTATTAAGAAAAAAATCGGGAGCACCTTTCTGTTCTGCTTCAAATTTATTTTGATGTATTGCTAAGATATAAGATTCTAATTCTTGAACTGTTTTTTCTTGTAATGTTTTATCTCTTACAAAATGATTATATTTTAATGCTTCATTTATTACCTCTATGAGTTTATTTATGTATTCGTCCATTTTCATTTTAAGCCTTCATTATTTTTTCAATTTCTTTTAAGCCAGAAACAGGTCCTTCATATTCGATTTTCTTCTTTTTTTGTTTATCTTCATATAAAAATGAGCAATTAATTGAAGGATCTTTATTTTTCCCCTTAAATAAATCATAAACATAGTTTGAAATTATATTCAAACAAAAGCTCACAATGTTTGGATTTTGAGATATAACCATAAGTGGTATAAATATTGTCGGACCAAACCAGTCAATGCTATGATTTTCAACAAAAACGCAGTCATCTAGATTTGAAATTGCAAAATCTGCATCTAATTTTTCTTTTTTAAATAACTTATAAATTGGCAAGCTCGATGCAGTATATGAAACCTTTGATAATCCATTAAAATCAGAATTTGTATCGTAGGGTATAAATAATAATTTGTCATTTGTTGAAAAATCATCAACATCGTAGTCTGTTGTTTTTATATTCATTTTTTCTCCCAAATCAAAATAATTTCGCTTGAAGTAATTCACAGCTCTTTATTTGTCTATCAGTTATTTTATCATCCGGATTTATTGTAGAACACAAAATTGGGCTGTTTGGATCATAAACGGTATTTACAGTTTCTTTCCAATTTGCATAACAATATATACATCCGTTTCTGCATGTGTTGTAACTACCGATATCAATACTCTCAATACAGCCACAAGCCTGACGTTGAGATTTATCTTTCTTGAAATCATATTGCAATGGACAAATTCTATTTATTAATTCTGCATTTATACAATGTCCGTGTTCAATACCAACACTTGATAAATCAATTTCCTCACAGCAGGATTCAACTTTTATATCATACTTATTACCAATAGCTGAAAGATAAAAAGCAAATTCATGCATTTGTTGTTCTTGAACTTCTGGAATACCATTAAGAATAAGACGGCTTCGAATCTTCGAATAATAATCCAAAAAACTAATTACACATTTTTCTGTATGATTTTCTAATTTTGCTGCTATGTATTCAAACCATTTTTTATGATAATCAAAATCATAATGTTCATTAAAGAAGATAGGATCATATCGCCAGATAACTTTTTCTTTTCCGATTTGATTTGATAGTTGCTTAAAACGTTCCATTAAAATAGTTTTTTTTGGAATATTTACTTCCACTTTTTGATCATATGAAGTAACAGAAAATTGAAAGTAATAACGATATCCAAGGTCATTTATAATTTTTAAATCTTTTATAAATTTTTCAGAGGGATTTTTTGTCCAAAAAACAATACATTCTATTTTTTCCGGAGTCAGAGGAATTTTTGATACTTGATGTATGTTCATTGGATTTCTAACATACACAAAACCTTCTTTTAGGCGATTGATAAACCAATCTCCATAAAAGGCAGGAATATCTGTTCTTCGTGATACACTCAATATCATATATTACCTCTTCTTTATCAGAATGAAAGCACTACCACAAGAGTCAATACTTATTTGATATTTATCATAAGGTGAACTTTTTTGATAAACTAATGAAACATCTTGCATAATTGTATTATTATGATTGAATCTTGCATATGGCTTATCGGGATTAGGATATAAACCTGTTATTAAACTACTAGCTTTTTGGCTTTGACTTCTTGTCCACTTTTCAATTTGATTACGACCAAGATTATAAGAATTTGTATCGTTTATTAGTAAAATAGATCTGGAAGGCATATTATCAAATATAGGTGAAATAATTGTATTTAAAAATGATTCAACTGCTTTTTCTCGTATAGACTTATCAGATGTATTAACATGTTTATGAATATGAGAAACAACATAATTAAGAATCAATAAATCTGTATTTTTTAGAAATTGATTATCAGGTAATAATACTTGATTAAAAAAAGTACAATTAACATTATAAGAATTATAAATTCTACCCAGTTGATTTTGGCAACTTGACCATATAGAATTTGTATCAAAACCAAAAAAATTAATAATCCCAGTCGGATTCATTTTATGATAAATAGACTCAAATCCTACTAATTCTGTGGCTGGACCACATCCTAGCGAAATAATATTCACAACTTGCCTTTTGGTAAATTGTGCTTTTTCAAACAAGTGATATATTTCTGATGCATAACGATTCAAATATCGTAAAACATAACTGTAAGTAATGTTCTCACATGAATATTCTCTTAATCTCGAAGTAATAGAATTGTCATTTGTGAGAATGTCATTTAAGCAATCAATACAATAACCGTTTTTCTTACAGGTGTGGCTGCAATTCACATGTGTGCATGGTGTATTACCAAAATGAATACAAGGCTTTAAAGAAGCAAGCGCAAAACGTAAATATTGTTCATATGGTGTAAGAATCCGTCTTTTCAATAATGCCATTATTTATACCTCAATTGCTCCATTCATCAACTTTGGTAAAAGTGAATCGCAGAGGAAATTTAATTTTTTATTTTCTTTTAAATTGTTTATAATTTGATTAAACATTGGTGAGGTTGCTTGTTCAAATTTAGTCATTAATTCTGGGGATGGAAGCGGGAACTCAAAATCCATAAAATCTTTCTGGTATAAGTGTGGTATGACGCTTCCTTCTGTACGAGCAATGATAAATGAATCGAATAGTTTTGATTTCAGCAAATAATAAATAAAGGTAGTAGAAATTACACTTGGATTATTATTTCTAATTACAAAGATTCCTGAGGCAACTGATGTTGGAAGTTCGAGTTCATCGACATATCCGATTTTTCCAATTGTTCCGTCTTTCGACAAAAGAATATCACCTATCTGTAACATTATTTCTGGAGATTCTGTATAACGTTCTTCAGAAATGTAACCGGCTTTGTTCCAATCTATTCCTGATTTTGTGAGGGTTTCACCATTAATAATTCGATAGTTTGATTCTGAAAGATATTCATTTTTCTTAAGTCCTTTCCAGCCAATACGTCCTTTTATGTAAAGATAATCTCCAAGTTTTACAGAAGTTGTTTCTCTTTTTGATAAATAATTTAAAAGAAGAGCTTCAATTTGCTGTTCGAGGTTGGTGTTTATTTTATTGTTCAGTTCGATTTTGTCGTCGAGGGATGAGAGGATGGCAGCGATTTTTTGCTGGGTGGGGAGAGGGGGAAGTTTTATGATTGTGTCGGCTATTGTATTTGTTGAAATATTAGCTTGACTTGCACTGCCTGTAGCTTTTGAGGCTAAGGCATAAAAGTTCTCCCACTGTCGAAAATAGTAGTACAAGAATTGATTATCAATTTCATCAGATTTTTTTATTTTACAGGTTCGTTGATTTAACAAAGCATTTTCATCGCTTCTATAAATCGATACTCTTCCTACCCAACTTAATGGATTAGGTTTACTTACAGGGTCTCCAGTTAAAGCGAAAAGAACATCATTTCGGTAGATTTTATATTTTTCAAATTCTTTAATGTCATGAATATCTACACTTGCAGAATCATCGAAAAATTTAACAAGGCCATCTTTTAGTTCTTTGATTTTGACAATTTTATATTCACCATTAGTTTTGAATTCTGAAGATTTAAATGCGTAACCGTTTTGAAAATCACAATAATCTCCAAGTTTACATTCTTTCCACTCTTCCATCCCATCCCTCCTCACACATACTCAACCGGCAGCGAAATAACTTCATTGCTCAAATACAGAGGATTATCGCACTGGCAAATAACGCAGCCCTGACCAACAGAAACTCCAGCGATTTTAGACAGGACAGAGAAATGCTTTGCCATGTCTATTGTCGGGCGGGCTGATTTTTTGATTTCGATTGGGTAGAGGATATTGTCTTTTTCGATTATCAAATCTATTTCTTTTTTGTCTTTGTCGCGGTAAAAATAGATTTTTTCGGTTTCGTGGCCGGCGTTGTAATATGATTTGATTACTTCGCTTACAACAAAGTTTTCAAAAAGACTGCCCGACATTGCGCCGTTCATTGCTACACTTGCAGAAGACCAGCCTACTAAAAAGCAGACCAAGCCTGTATCCATAAAGAAGACTTTTGGAGTTTTTACGGCTCTGTTGGATACATTTTTTTCATAAGGCTGCAAAAGACGGATTACACCGGAAGATTCAAGGATGCTTGTCCATTCGGAAATTGTTTTGCTTGTAACGCCAACATCACGGGCGATGGAATCTGCGTTAAACAGTTCTCCAACCCGAGCTGCAAGGCACTGCATAAAGTTATGGAACTTTACCAGATTTTTCTGGCTTATTATATCCGCCACATCGCGGTCAAGATATGTCCTTATGTACGAGCGGTAAAATGGTTCCCATTCGATTGACTCATCTGCCAGCTCCGGCATACTTCCACGCCATATATGATTCCATAAGTTTTTATATGGCTTTATTTTTTGTTTTCGAGATTCGATGTATTCAGATGTCGGTAAGAATTCTGTGTTAAAATCAATTTCGTATTTTTCTCTAAGCGAAAGAGATGTCATATTGATGATGCAAACACGTCCTGCCAAAGAATCTGCCGCTTTACTCAAGAGCCTGTAGCTTTGTGAACCTGTAAGAATTATTTGTCCTTTATTTTTTGTGCCGTCTGCAAGAAGCTTTATTTGCAAAAACAGGTCTGGGGCTCGCTGTACTTCGTCAACAATAACAGGAAGCGGATGATTTTTGAAAAACAGGGCGGGATCTTTTTGTGCTAATCCAAGTTCTGTAAAATCATCTAGGGTAACATATCCATAATCCGGGAGAAGTTTTTCTTTTAGCAAAGTAGATTTTCCGACTTGACGGGAACCGGTAATTAAGAGAACTCTGAACTGTTTTTTCATTCTGTGCAAATATGGCAGAATGTGACGGTTTATATACATAAAGCCCCCTTTTGTGTAATCCGACTAATTTGGAGTATAACTCCGAAATAGCCGAAAATCAAGCGTTTTAAGCGTGAGGCTATGGAGCCCCTTGCCGACCGCAGGATGCCCGAATGGCAGCCGAGGACGGTGAGCGTTAGCGAAGGGCGGAACAGCCGATGAACTATGTATGAAAAAATACGTATTTTGTTTTATGGCATCTTTTTTTGTTTTAACAGCGTTATGCGCAAAACAGGCGAAGCCTTTGTATAAAATGCAGGAAAAATCAAAAGCGGCGGAAGAAGTTTCTCCGAACGGTGAATCCAGAATTTTTATTGTAGGAACGAGCAAGGGTCTTTTTAAGCTTTCGAGAGGAAACTCATTTTTTCCGGTTTGGACCGAAGGCTCTGTTGAACAGATTGTGCGCACGGAAATTCCTTCCGAAGATGGAAAAATAATTGAAAACTGGTATTTCCGCACCAGCAAGGGAATTCTTTTTAGTTCCGACCTTGAAATTTTTGAATACAGAAATTCCGGGCTGCCGCTGTCTACAATAAAAAATTATGACGGACAAAATACTGAATTTGAAACCCGGGTTCAGACATTAAAAGATTTGTGCGCAAATCCCTTGAATCCGCAGCAGCTTGTTACAGCCACAAAAGATTCCGTTTATTTGTCTCGGGACGGCGGACGGAACTGGAAAAATCTTGGTTCAATGAGCATGGCTACACCTGGTGTAAAGGCATGCGCGGTCGGCTCAATGCCGGTTACGCTCAGCGATGGTTCTACAGGGACAGAGCTTGTTGTTTTTATGAGCCATCCCATTTTTGGTCTTTCCTATATAAAGCCGGATGCCGCCCGTCCTGCGTGGATTGATGTGGCAAAAGGCTTTGAGATGATGCCGAGCCTTACTAGCCCTGACGAGATTGCGGATATTCTTCCGGTTCTTGTTCAGGATGAATACGGAACTTCTTATGTTGATATTTATTTGAGCCAGAGTTTTATTCCGCGCATTTATAAATTTGACTGGCCGAACCGCCAGGGCGAACTTATTTATAAAGGCGAAGAGCCTGCCGAAACCATTGACGGACTTGCAGTTGCAGGCAATAAACTTGTTTATTCAAAAAATGAAACCCTTGGAGCATTAAACCTTGAGGATTATACAAATCCTGGCATTCCGGGAAAACTCTCCGAATGGAAAAAAAGTTTTGCCTGTGTTCCGGGCAGCGTGAATTCTGCATGGATTCCGTACAATCGCAGCGGATTGAAACGGGGAATTCTTCTGAACGAGCTATGGCTTTTGTATCCAGGCACGATAAATTCTCAGTACGGAAAAAAAGCGCTTGGTCAAAAAAGTATTTATGTCTCGGCGTATCAGTGCAGGCTTCAGGCAGGAATTGATAAATTTAAAAAAATAATAAAGGACAACAATCTTAACAGTCTTGTTATAGATATGAAAGATGATTACGGACTTCTTCGTTATGACACTAAAGACGAGCTTGTAAAGTCAAAGGGAAAGGTTACTCAGTATGCGGTCGACCTTGACCATTTTGTAGAAGAATTTAAAAAAGACAATACATATCTGATTGCCCGGATAGTGGTTTTTAAAGACCGGAATCTTGCGAAATTCGGCGGTTCAAAATATGCGGTCTGGAATTACAATACAAAATCGCCGTGGGTCGGCATAAAAGAATATGAAGATATTGTGGATGAGGAAACCGGAGAGGTGACTGGAAAAAATCCTGTTTACTATGACGAAAACTGGGTTGATCCGTATTGCCCGGAAGTTTGGGAATATAATGTTGCGATTGCAAAGGAACTTATTGCCCGCGGATTTGATGAAATTCAGTTTGACTATATCAGGTTTCCTACGGATGGCTATAATTTGCGGCAGGCAAGCTACCGCTGGAAGAGCGAAGGCATGGATAAGGAAAGCGCGTTGGTTTCGTTCCTGAAATATGCCCGCGAAAATATAAACGCTCCGATTGGAATTGATATTTATGGCGCGAACGGCTGGTATAGAAGCGGCACCCGGACCGGACAGGATGTGGAGATGATGGCTGAGTATGTTGATGTAATCGGTCCTATGTTTTATCCAAGCCACTTTGAAAACGCTTTTATGAATTTTCCGCCGGCGGAAGACCGTGTCTACAGAATTTATTATTATGGAACTTACAGAAATTCAGTTCTGGCCCGAAACCGTGTTGTAGTACGACCATGGGTTCAGGCTTTTTACCTGAACGTAAGCTACGACCGGCAGTATTACGGCAAAGAATATGTTTTAAAGGAAATATTTGGCGTGCGTGATTCAGTTGACCACGGCTATATGTATTGGAACAACTCTGGAAATTACGAAATGATTTCGCCGGATATTGCAAAGGACGAGCCTTTTATTGGAACTTGTCCGGAATCCAGCCCGGCGTTCAGAAAACCGGCTTTGGGAACACAGGAAGCGCCGGAGTTTACAAATGAAGGCCTTTCCCGCGCTGATAAAATTTTTAACCGCGAAAAAAAACGCTGGCACTCAAATGATTCCGTCTTCAATCCGCTCTTGCAGATGAAACTTTTTAATAAGAAGATTGAAAAAAAATAACTTTTCAGCCCTGGTACTATTAAATTTTAGCCAAGGCAGAAGTTGACGCAGATTTTTCAACAAATTTTATAGAACTCAAGGTTGCGCACTAGACAAAATGCGGGGGGGGGATAGAATGTCTTATCTTATTTTGAAAGGGGACAAAAATGAAAAAACTTCTTTTTGCATTTTGTGCGGCAATCGCATTGTTTACAGGCTGTCAGAATGATTCGTCTGATGATTCGGCGTCTGTTCAAATCTCATTAAAAGAACGTATTAATACGGCAAGGGATGGTGATGTAATCGATTTGGGAAAGGCGAATCTGAAAATTGATGAAAACGATTCTTATACGATTTCAAAACCTTTGACAATTAAAAACGGAAACGTAAAAAATGCGACATTTACAGTAGAAAGCGATAAGGTTGTTTTTGACAGTCTTATGAGCATAAATGGCGTAATCGTGCACGAAAGAGTGGGAGACGGTGACTTTACATTGCAGAACTGCTATAAGGTTAGTGAAGTCTATGTAAATGGTGGCGGAAGCAATTCCATTCACATTGCAAAGACAATTGTTGAAAAGCTCATTGTAAATAAGAAGGGAGTGCGGGTAGCGCTTTCAAATGATGGTTCTTCAAAAGTTACTAAGACTATGATTTTTGAAGACTGTAAGCTTGATTCAGAAAATGAAAATAACTCTTTTGAAAAAGTTATTGTTGAAAAAGCTGTAAAAAATCTTAATCTTGCCGGAAAAACAAAAGTAGAAAGAATTGTTTCTACTGAATCGCCTGATTCTGAATTGCCGTCAATTAAGATTATCGTCAGTGTTGAAGTAAAGGTTGTTGCGGCGGACAGTACAGTAAAAAAATCTATAGAAAAAACAGATGGCAATGAAGCGTTTAATAAAAACGGATCTGATATAAATGATACGGAAATTTCTGCTGAAGAAAAAGCGGACTTGGAAGAAGAACAGGAAAAAGTTGAAAAACCAGGAGAAACAGAAAAACCTGGAGAAACAGAAAAGCCTGGTGAAACGGACAAGCCTGAAACTCCGGCTCTTGAAAATCTTGATTTTATTATTGCGTCTAAAGATAAAATTTCCGAAAAACTTGATGCCTTCCCGGATTTTGATGTTGGGGCAATCAGTGAAATAAAAGTTGAAAAGACCTCTTCGGAAGTTATTGTTACAAACTCTGCTGCGTCTGAAGATTATTCAAAAATCTGGGATTACTGGCTTGTTTCAAAAACTCCGGTAAAAGCGGAAAAAGGCAAGAACTATAAAATCAGTTTTGACATTAAGGCAGACAAATCCTCAGGAATATATCTTGCAACGCTGGATGCGGCAACGTCGGAATATTCAAAATATGTTGAGTATAATGTAGGAACAGAATATAAAACATATTCAGTGGAAACAGGAACTACACTGACCGATCGGTCGGCAGAAGTTCCCCTGCTTGCAATTGGTTCTGTTTCAAAGCTTTATATTAAAAATTATAAGATAGAAGAAACCGATCCAAAAATTGGTTATGCAATTTTTGAAGATTCCAATTCCTGCGAGGCATCGGCAGACGACATAAGCGTAACCTTTGGGGAAAACGGAAAATCAGGCATTAATATCTATCCGCTTGCTCTTGAAGTTGGCAAGCTGCACAAAGTTACATTCGATGTAACTTGCGACAAGGAAGTTTCTGATGTAGCCATTTTTGCAAGGGCAAATTCTGATGAATGTGCCACAGCAGGCAGTGAACATTTTGATTTTAATACTGAAAAAAAGACCGTTACATTGTATGTTCCGGTGTATCAGAAAAACAATGAAACATTAAGAACCCTTCTGGTTTGGGTTGATTCAGAAACTCCATGCAAACTTACATTCTCAAACTTTAAATCCGTGGAAACGGACTTGAATTCAGTGCTAAAGGAAAATAAAGGTCTTGGGCTTTACTTTGCGGGTGATATTTATCTTTCAGAAGCAGAAGGTAAGCTTTGGAGAGTTCTTTCTGCGGACAGACCGATTCAGCTTTCTCCTGGCTCAAGGGTAGAGGGGCAGGTTCTTCTTTGTAATTATAAGGCATGGGATTCTGTGGTGACAAGTTTTAGGGTAATTTCAAAAGACTCTGGAGCTACAAGAGAAAATGAAAATATTGTTTTTAGCAACAATTCTTCAAAAACAGTTTCACTTAGTTTTTCAATTAATGATAAGCTTGAAGCTGCGGTTGCTTGCGCTGAAACAGAGCTTCCAGACTGTCTGTGGGTTGAAGGTTTTATAAGTGAAGCGAGTGAGACAGGTGGCCTTACTCGTGAAAGATTTAAAGTAATAGATGCAAATACTCAAGAATTTAAATTTAAGTACGACGCAGCAAATCATACTGGCTGGGGCAGTAAAAGAGGCACTATATTTTTTAAGGTTTGCGCTGACAAAACAGGCTGGCGTTTGAATTTTGGCGGAACTAACATGCAGGAATTGCCTGTTTCATTGAATGGGGACTTTGTTCCTCTTTATGCCAGCGGCGTATACGGAAATCTTGATCCTGGCAATATTGTTGTAAAAAATCTTGCTGATGCAGAGGACTATGTTATTACAGTAGTTTACAATGCGTCTGTCGGGTTTATGAAGTTAAAAATAGAAGGCGCTGTTGGTGAATGGCCTGAATTGCCTCCGTTAAAAACTGGCTGGTATTATTATGATATTAATAAGTCAGATTTGGGAAATGCGGAAACCTTCAATATGATCTTTAATAAAGAAAATTATGATAATATAGTTCAAAGTGCAAACATAAAAGGTTTAAGTGTGAACACAAATATCTACTGGTACGATTGCTGGCAGGAACCTGATGTTTCTAGCTCTGTGGAGCATGGTGTGTCAAAACCTTCTAACCGCGAGGATAACCCGGAGGTTACTCCGGCGGACGGTTATATCCGCATATATTTCTATTCAGCGTTTTCTGACCCGGGAAATTTAAATCTTCATTATTGGACTGATGGCAAGCCTGTTTTTGCTACAAAATGGCCCGGAGTAAAGATGATTGAATTCCAGCCGTAAAATTATAATCTGAAGTTATGCCATTCCTCTTTTTTTTGGAGGAGTGGCTTTTTCTTCATTCGGGCGGCACGGCAGGATTCCATACGGAACCTGCCGTCGTGCTTTCCGGGGTTCCGGCCTCCGCCTCATTGCTCCGCTCCTCTTGTCCTTCCGCCGCATCCGCCTCCTTCCTTTTGTCCGCTGGTCTTCCCATCCCCGGTCTTTTCTCCGTTCCGCTCCGCAACGCTCCCTCCGGTCACTTCCGCGTCCGGGCCGTGAACTGAACCCAAAAAGTTAGACACTTTTTGGAGGATGTTATGCAAAGAGTATTCAGTTTTGAAATACGGCTGGAAGCTGTAAGACTACATGAAGAAGAAGATCTGTCACCAGGAGCCATCGCAAAGAAAATCGGGACAGTTCATTCTGTCGTCGAAAGATGGTTAAAACTTTATAAATACAATGGAATCGAAGGCTTAAAAATCAAAGATTATAATCAACAATATGATGATGATTTAAAATCAAAAGTAATAGAACAAGTAACTGTTCAAAATATTCCGTATACAAGAGTTGCGGCAATGAACAATCTTTCACTTTCAACAGTAAAGCGATGGGTGATAGAATCAACCAAGGGGTTGAAATTGAACGGAAAGAAAAATCTGATAACCTCAGAAGAGGCAGCTGCAATTCGAGAGAAATTCAAGCATGTAAAGAATCCAGAAATCAGAAAAATCATGGAAAAGAATTACTGGCTTGAAATGGAGAATGAAGCATTAAAAAAATTGGAAGCCTTAACTCAGAATCAACAAGAGAAAAAGCAATAGCAATATCTGAGTTAAGGCAGAAATACAAGTTAAAGGATCTTCTTTTGATTTTTAATATGAAACGCAGTACTTATTATACTGCTATTCAAAATAAACCTGATAAATATGAATCAGAAAAAGAACTGATAAAGCAAATATTTCATCATCATAAAGGACGTTATGGCTACAGACGGATTACAGTGTTGGTTCGCCGGGCAGGTTTTGCACTAAATCATAAAACAGTAAAACGGCTTATGAATGAACTTGGATTAAAAAGCTATGTCAGACCTAAAAAATATCATTCTTATAAAGGAATTGAAGGAAAAGGATTCCCCAATATTCTTCAGAGGAATTTTAAGACAACTAGATTTAATGAAAAATGGGTTACAGATGTTACAGAATTCAATATTTGCGGCCAGAGAATATATCTTTCGGCGTTGATTGATTTATATAACCAGGAAGTTATTTCATATACAATTTCACATCGGCCGACATTAAACTTTGTCTGCAAGATGTTAAGTAATGTTTTTGAAAAATATAACAATCTTAAAGGCTTAATCATTCATTCTGATCAGGGGTGGCATTACAGAACTGAAAGATATACACAAATGCTAAAAATGAAAGATGTAACGCAAAGTATGTCTCAAAAAGGAAACTGTCTTGATAATTGTATGGCAGAAAACTTTTTCGGCCTGCTAAAAACAGAATTCTATTACATGAATAAATTTAGTTCTGTAGAAGAATTCAAAAAAGCTCTGGTTGAATATATTGCATATTACAATACAGAGCGTATTAAAATTGGATTAAACGGCTTGAGCCCTATTGAATTTAGAGCTCAATATGCCGCATAATTTTGTCTATAAAAAAGGGTTCAGTTCACCGATGAGGTCTTTGCTTGCTTCGGTGTCGCTCATGTCCATGTTGGTGAATACGTCTACTA
>OLHA01001466.1_pt1 | contig 12685 bp, 11 predicted proteins | sample 1605961 | NCBI WGS metagenome assembly OLHA01 (sample SAMN03283288) | human gut metagenome | biome: human-associated habitat; material: feces | host: Homo sapiens | place: Peru | collected 2012
CCTGCACTTGCGGCTGGTGGCTCGTTGATGGCTTACAAGTGCCTGTCGTTATGCGATTTTTTCATCGTTCAGCATTTCTTCAAACTGTGCCATATATGCCTTGTGCTGTTTGAGAATCTTCGTGGTCTCCACTTTCACATAGGCATCATCGGGCACCTTGGGGAGATACTTCATCAGGAAATCAACATCCTGCTGGATTCGCCGGACGGCAGCTTCCAGTGCAGAATAGTTGATTCCGTAGATTCGTTTCTGCGGAGCAGGGCGGTCCTCCGGGTGCAGAATTTCGTGCACGATCTGCTTGCGGTTCGGAAAATCGGCTCTGGCGAGGCGGTGCATATCGGCATTGAGAACATCCGAAATCTGTTTCCGCAAAATTTCTTTTGCGGTTTCAAACTTCGTTTGTGCGGGCTGCTGTCCGGTTGCGAGCATGACTGCGTTCTTACGGTCAAGTTTCAACTGACCACGTCTGCGTGCCCAATACTCGGCTTCGCTCACGCGCTCTTTCGAGCCGTTGAGCAGGTCGATCTGGTACAGACCAGCACCCTCACACAGCTCCATGACCTCAACACGCAAGTGCCGCATAGTCTGGGCTGTACTGGAATGCTTCATACCCTCACGCCAGTCGCGGGGCTTTTGCATATAGGGCTTGCGCTCCACTTCTCGTGTCCGGACGCTGCCGATCACGATGTGGACATGAATATTTCCCGAATGGTTGTGTCCATCCGGGTGTGTGCAGACGATGGCAGGATGACCGGGGAAGTTTTCTTCGCAGAATTTCAGGCCAAGTGCCTGTGCCTTTTCCATGGTCAAGCCGTTGTCGGCTGCATCTCTGGGGTCAAAGCTGATGATATACTGGTGGCTTTTGATATCACCATGCTGGGTGTTCTTGCCATACTTTCGGTTTGCCAGCAGACAGGCAGTTGCAAACGAATGATCGCCACACTCAAGGGTATGCTATTACTGACAGACATTCACCAGCCGGAAACAGTTGGTTTCCGCCATTGAAGATTACATTGATTACTACAACAACCGCCGTTACCAGCACCGTCTGTTCATCCAGACTCCGATGCAGGCTCATGTCTGTGCTATGAATCGGGCCGCTTGATCGTTCGATTACACAAAAAATTCGCCGTTCCTTTGGTGAAACGGCGAATGAAATCTTATATTATTTTTTCTGTCTACTTGACGGAGTGCACCTCAGAAACAGCTACGCCCGGATGGTTGAAAATCAAACCATCCGGGCGTAGCTGTGGATAGAACTTGCAGAGTTGACCGATATCAGAATTTCATTTTGGCGTTTGATTGCGCTTGTTCCACCTGCAATCCATCCGCCAGCGCACAAAATATCCGCTCCGGTCAGGTACCCCAGTCTATTTTGCGCTGCAAAATGCTCGCTGGGATGTGCCCTGACCTGCGGCAGACATCATAGACCGGGCGGGTCTTGGCATAGTTCCTGATAACGTGAGTTCAGATAGGAGAGTTATTTGCCCAGATGCCAGATGTCACGGTTGTACTCGGCAATGGTGCGATCAGAGGAGAACATGCCGGCTTTGGCGATGTTTACCAGACACTTTTTGCGCCAGCCCATGGGGTCGTAGGCGTAATCGCTGAGAGCCTGCCCTTTGCGCACCACGTAGGCGTTGAAGTCCGGCAGGGTCTGGAACCAGTCTTTGTGGATCAGTTCGTCATGCAGACGGGTCAGATTTTCGGCATGACCGGCGGCCAGCATCTCCGGCCCGGTGAGAAAGTCGATGGCGCGGCGGAGATTGGGATCGCCCTCGTACCACTGGGCAGCGACATAATCGCCGACGGCGTAACGGTGGATGACCTGATCCGATGTCTGGCCGAAGATATAGATGTTTTCTTCGCCTACCTGCTGGCTGATCTCCACATTGGCACCGTCCATAGTGCCCAGCGTCAGCGCACCGTTCAGCATGAATTTCATGTTGCCGGTGCCGGAGGCTTCCTTGGAGGCAAGGCTGATCTGCTCAGACAGGTCGCAGGCCGGGATAAGCTTTTCGGCGGCGGTGACGTTGTAGTTTTCCACGAACACCACCTGAAGCCACCGGGATACTTCCGGATCAGCGGCAATGACCTTCGAGAGGGTCAGCAGGGCGTGGATGATGTCCTTTGCGATGGTGTAGGCCGGGGCAGCCTTGGCACCGAAGATGCTCACCAGCGGTACGGCGGGCAGGTGGCCCGCCTTGATCTCGTAATACTGGTGAATGAGGTACAGCAGATTCAGCTGCTGGCGCTTGTACTCATGCAGACGCTTGGACTGGATGTCGAACATGGCTTCGGTGTTTACTTTTACGTTCTGGGTGCGCAGCAGCCAGTCGGCAAGGGCTTCCTTGTTGGCTTTTTTCACGGCGGTCAGCTCGTTGAGCACGGTCTCGTCGTCTGCAAAGGCGAGCAGCTTTTCCAACTCGGCGGCATCCTTACGGAAGCCGGAGCCGATGCGCTGTTCCAGCTCAGCGGTCAGGCGGGGGTCGCACTCCAGCAGCCAGCGGCGGAACGTGATGCCGTTGGTCTTGTTGTTGAACTTTTCCGGGTACAGTTCATAGAAGCCGTGCAGCTCGGAATTTTTCAAAATTTCAGTGTGCAGCGCCGCCACGCCGTTGGTGGAGTGGGTGAAGTGGATGTCCATGTGAGCCATGTGTACCCGGTCGTCCTTGTCGATGATGGCAAGGCTCTCGTCTTTGGTACGGGTGCGGGCCAGTTCATCCAGCTTTTCGATAATGGGCATCAGCTGGGGCACCACGGCATCCAGATAGGCGCGGGGCCACTTTTCCAGCGCTTCGGCCAGAATGGTGTGGTTGGTGTAGGCGCAGGTCTTGGTGACGATCTCTACGGCTTCCTCAAATTCGATGCCCTTTTCGCCCAGCAGCCGGATCAGCTCCGGGATGACCATGCTGGGGTGGGTGTCGTTGATCTGGATGGCGGCATAGTCGGCAAGGTCGTGATAATTGCAGCCGCGGGCGGCGCATTCGGCAAGGATCAGCTGGGCACCGGCGGAGACCATCAGATACTGCTGGTACACCCGTAGGCGGCGGCCCGCCTCGTCGGAGTCATCCGGGTAGAGGAACAGGGTCAGGTTCTTATCGATGGCGGTTTTGTCGAAAGCGATGCCGTCGTGGACGATGCTCTCGTCGATGGTGTCGAGGTCGAACAGGTTCAGGGTGTTGGTACGGCCCTCGTAGCCGGTAACGGCCAGCTTGTACAGGCGTGCCGTGTATTCCTTGCCGGCCAGCTCCACCGGGTAGGTGATGTCGGTCTTTTCTGCCCAGCTGTGGGCGGTCAGCCACGGATCCGGCTTCTCATTCTGCATGCCGTTTTCAAAGGATTGATGGAACAGGCCGAAGTGATACCGCAGACCCACACCGTCTCCGGGCAGATTCAGGGTTGCCAGCGAATCAAGGAAACAGGCGGCCAGACGGCCCAGACCGCCGTTGCCCAGAGAGGGTTCCGGCTCCAATTCTTCAATGTCGGACAGGCTCTTGCCGGCGGCGGCCAGTGCATCCCGGGCTTCATCGTACAGCCCCAGATTGATGAGGTTATTGGAAAGCAGCTTGCCGATGAGGAACTCGGCGCTGATATAGTACAGCTTGCGGCCGGTGACCGGCTGAATCCGGTTTGCGCTCTTCTGCCGGACGACTTCCAGCAGAGCAAGGTACAGGTTCTGATTCGTGCAGTCGGCCAGCGGCTTGCCGGTGAGATTCTGTAAGGTTTCGGTGAAGTTCATAAACAGATCCTCCTTTGGTACGGAAAGCAGGTTTGACATCCCTGCCACAAGATATACCACAGTAAACAATCAAAATCTTGCCGAATCGGTGCAAATTGTGGTACAATCCGATCATCGGGAGGTGAGATGATGCAAAATCAGGCATCTTTGCAGGAAACAAAGCAGCACGGAGCCGTGCGGTTCCCGTTCAACCTTTATCCCTGTACCATTCCGGGGGATTTCCCGCAGGTGGCGCTCCACTGGCACGACAGCATGGAGCTGGTCTTTGTCAAGCGAGGTGCGGGGCTGGTGCAGATGGGAGCTGTGATCTACCCGGCCCGTATGGGGGATATTTTTATTTTTACGCCCGGCACCCTTCATGCGCTGCGGCAAGCCGAGGGGCAGTCCATGGAGTACGAAAACATCATCTTTGAGCTGGAACTTTTGGGCGGTGCGGGAGACCTGTGCGCAGAAAAGTATATTTTTCCGCTGCAAAGCGGGCGGCTGGCGCTGACCGGGCATCTGACGCCGAATGATCTGTGCTATCTTCCCGCTGCGGCCTGTCTGCGGGAGGTGGAAGATGCCAACCACACCAAACGCCCCGGCTATGAACTGGTCGTAAAAGGGGAGCTGCTGCACTTTCTGGCCCTGCTCATTGCGCAGGGAAAACAGCAGTTCCCCACGGAGACCGCCGACACCCAGCGGTTAAAAACGGTTCTGCAATGGCTTTCTGTCCACTATGCCGAAGAACTCCGGGTCGCGGACGCTGCAGGGGTCTGCTCCTGCAGCGCCAGCCATTTCATGCGGTGGTTCCGGCAGATGACGGGACAAAGTTTCGTCACGTTTTTGAACGAGTACCGCCTGAACGCCGCCGCCGAAGCGCTGCATACTACAGACGAAACCGTGCTGACCATCGCTTCCCGGTGCGGGTTTGAAAATTTATCCTATTTCAACCGGGCATTCAAGAAACACTTCGGCATGACACCACGGGAATACCGGAAAAAATAAAGAGCGGTCGTTTCGCCTCTCTGATATGCTACCCCCAGAGTATTCAGAGTTTTGTTTTTACTCTGTCTACTCTAGGGGTAGCATATCACCAAAGCAGGGCTGTGTTTTTGTCGTACGGCGGCAAAAGACCGGAGTTGTAAAGCCGTTTGGCCAAACAACTCCGGTCTTTTTGTTGGGACTTGCGCAGCAGCCCCTTGTGTTTTATTTACCCGATCGGCTCAGCGATCGTCTCAGCCCGGCTGCTTGCCGATGTAAGCGAGGATGCCGCCGTCAACGTACAGGATCAGGCCGTTGACGAAGTTGGAAGCCTCGGATGCGAGGAAGACAGCGGGTCCGCCCAGATCGTCTGCCTCGCCCCAGCGGCCAGCGGGGGTCTTGGCGACGATGAACTGATCGAAGGGATGGCGGCTGCCGTCCGGCTGGATCTCCCGCAGGGGTGCGGTCTGCGGGGTAGCGATGTAGCCGGGTCCAATGCCGTTGCACTGGATGTTGTACTGGCCGTACTCGGAAGCGATGTTCTTGGTCAGCATCTTCAGGCCGCCCTTGGCAGCAGCGTAAGCGGAGACGGTCTCACGGCCCAGCTCGCTCATCATGGAGCAGATGTTGATGATCTTGCCGCCGCCCTGAGCAATCATGTCGGGGATGACGGCCTTTGCCACGATGAAGGGAGCGTTCAGGTCCACATCCACCACCTGACGGAACTGAGCAGCGCTCATTTCGGTCATGGGGATGCGCTTGATGATGCCCGCATTGTTGACCAGAATGTTGATGTGGCCGACTTCGGCGGTGATCTTTGCCACCAGAGCGTTCACGGCGTCCTCATCGGTGACGTCGCAGACGTAGCCGTGGGCGTCGATGCCAGCCTCTTTGTAAGCGGCGAGACCCTTGTCCACAAGCTCCTGCTTGATGTCGTTGAACACGATGGTCGCGCCATTGGCTGCCATTGCCTTGGCGATGGCCATGCCGATGCCGTAGGATGCGCCGGTAATCAGCGCGACCTTGCCGGTCAGATCAAAGGATTTGGGAGTACAAGTTGCCATAGAAATACCTTCCTTCAGAATATTTTTCAGGGCGGTGAGCCTTTTCAGCTTGTCCGGTATCAGTATACCACATCGGCAGCGGCTGCGCCATAACTCATTTTGCGAAGAAGCTGCTTTTTTGAAGTTTCAGGGAGCGAAAACTGACCACGACCCATCCGCCGCATCGGCCACGTTCTAGGAACCGCGGGCTAAGCAACAGCCCACTAGGCTGATTGCTTGCGGTGCTTCGCACCGCCGCCCTGTTCAAGTCCCCTTATCCGCACAGCAAAGAGTTTCCAAAAGAGCTATTGTAAAGCGGCATGCTTTAGCGGCAGTCCTCTTGGTAGACATTCCTAAATCTCTAGGAACCGCGCACTAACAAAAGCCCCACTGGGGCTTTTGTTGCCCCGCCTACGGCGTGGCCGTGCTGTTCAAGTCCTCTTGTCCGCACGCAAAAAAACACAGCACACAAAGTGTGCTGTGTTTTCAGTGCAATAAAGCAATCCAAATCCGAACCATTTCCCTTTGAAGCAGCTTCTGCCGCTTCCTCAAATGTGATGGTCTGTGTACCTTCTTTATAGTTAAAGGTTATCAAAACCTTATCATCATACAGATCTCCGACGTAATGGGGATTATCCAGAATGGTAGTGAGTGAAGACTTGCTCCAAATCTTCTTTGCCGTAGCATTGCCTGTGCGGACGCCGACCTGATACTTTTGAAACTCCGGGTTGGGTGCGTTCATTGCATCAAGCCGGTCTGCAATCGCCGGAAGAGACAGCCCTTCAATCTTCCATTGGAAAATCTTCTGGACAATCGGCGCGGTTTCCTCATCGAAGACCATATTGCTATGTTCCTCATCCCAGCGATAACCATACGGGAGATTGCGCTTCTTGAACTCTCCGCTTTCCATCTGTGCCTTGAGCGCAGTGGAAACCTTGCGGGAGATGTCCTTCGAGTAAAGGGTGTTGATCATGTTTTGCAGAGGGATGATGAGGCTTTCGCCGGAGCCGTCCGTATCAAAGTTGTCGTAGTTCTCTTTGATGGCGATAAACCGAAGCCCGATCTGCGGAAAGACCCGTTCCAGATAGGTTCCTGCCTCAATATAGTCACGCCCGAACCGGCTGAGATCACGAACCACAAGGCACTTGATCCTGCCGGTGCGGATGTCGCTCATCAGACGGTTGAACTCCGGTCTATCAAAGACCGTACCCGTTCGTCCGTTATCCACATAGGTATCTATCAGATTCAGGTAGGGACGCTCTGCAATGTAGGACTTGCAAATCTCAATCTGATTTGCGATGACATCCACCTTTTCGGACTTGCCGCTGTTTTCAACGGAAAGACGGGCATAGATGGCTGTTGAGAAGACCTCGGAAGAGACAGATTCGATAACCGGCTCTTCGACTGCAATTTGCTTTCTGCTTTTTCTTGCCATTTGCTCATCCCTCCTTTATACGGCAATATCCAGTTCGTCGGCATAGCCGAGAACGTATTCAATCGTCTGCTGGTATTCGTCCTTGTACTTGAAGACGATTTCGATTGCATGGTTTTCGTGAATCAGAATGCGGTCAACCAGCGACATCAGCACACGGCGGTTCAGCTCTTCGACGTTTTCATACTGCTTGAAAAGCGTTACCCAGTTCCGCTCAGTCGTTCCGGTTGTGACAGTCTGCTTCATTTCCTTTTTGACCCGCAGAAGTGCTTCCTGCTTGTCTTCAATGATTTTGGTGTAGCTGTTTCGGAACTCAAAGTATTCCGACTTATCAATGACGCCGCCGATGAAGTTTTCGTAAAGCCCCAGCTTGAGCTTTTGATACCGCTCAATCTCTTCTCCGATTTTTGCAATCTGTGCTTCGTAGTTGAAAGCCTTGCGGCTCTGAGACGGAAGACGTTCAATCATCGCAAGCGCGTGTTCCAGATTGATGACAAGCTCGATCTGGTCATGAATGGCACGGAAGACCTTCTCTTCAACCTCTTTTGCGGCGATGCTGTGTGGGCTGCACGTCCTGCTGTGCTTATTGGTGGAGCAGACGTAATAGATGTACTTTTTCGTCTTCGACGGGACAGTCTTGCGGATCATTGGCTGCTGGCAGTCTCCGCAGAACAAGAAGCCGGAAAACAGGTGTGCCTCGTCCTGATCAGGTGAACAGCGCATATCCCGCTGCATCATGACCTTGACTGCCATGAAGTCCTCGTAGGACACAAGAGCTTCATGCGCATTTTCAACCTTGACCCACTCGGATTCATCCTTGCTCTTCACAACGCGGACTTTGTAGTTGGGAGTACCGCGCTTGCCCTGAGCCAGAACACCGATATAAACCTCGTTGGTGAGAATACGCTGGACGGCTTTGTATGTCCATTTTGCGGTATCGCTGGTCTTGAAGACGGTATCGAACTTCACACCGGCGGAATGCTTGTATTCCATTGGAGACAGAACGCCCATCTGATTCAGACGCTTTGCAATGCGCCCGATGGAGAAACCGTCCTTGTACATGGAAAAGATCATCTGCACATATTCGCTGACCGCTTCATCGACGATGAGCTGGTTTTTGTTCTCTGGCGATTTCATGTAACCGTAAGGTGCGAACGAGCCGACGAACTCACCGCTCTTCTGCTTGACTTCCAGACTGCTTCGGATTTTCATGGAGATGTCCTTGCAGTAGGAATCGTTAATCAGGTTCTTGAACGGGATTACAAAGGAGTCGGACTGCGGATCGCCGGTTAGACTGTCATACGCATCGTTGATTGCGATGAAGCGGATGCCGAGCTGAGGGAAAATCTTCTCAATGTAGCGTCCGCCGTCGATGTAGTTTCTTGAGAAGCGGCTGAGATCCTTGACTACGATGCAGTCAAGCGCACCTTTGCGGATTGCCTCTTCCAGCTTTTTGAACTGAGGACGATTGAAAGAAACACCGCTGTAACCGTCATCAACAAACGGCTCACAGACCAACTCCAAATCATCGTGCCTTGCGATATAGTCCTCGCAGATAGCTCTCTGGCTGGCGATGGAGTTGCTTTCTACTTTATCTCCATCCTCACGGGATAGACGACAGTAGATCGCCGTGCGGTAAACCTTATCTGGCATAAAAATAACCTCCGTTTTTCTGTTTGGTGTGGTACATCAAATCAGAAAGACGAAGGCTTGCTTCAACTCTTATGAGAGGAACACGAAAACGCCACATGACCATCAGGGCAAGCGGCTTAATCCGTATTCTTCTTTTTTTGACCGACTCAATTATACCACAGGCTCAATCGCTTGTCCATAGAACCGGGCGAAAAGATTCAGACTGTTCATAAATCAAAGACCTCTCAGATAGTGTTCCAAACAATCTTCCATTGTCGTGTCTGTCGTGGCGAAGCTGATCTTCACCACAGTTTTCCCGTCCAGATAACAATAGGGATTTCTGATCTGCTTGATGAACTCCCTCAGCCTGTCCTCTCGCGGTGCCGCAGGATCAAGCCGGATGCTGCTTCTCTGAACGAGTGTGCTTCGGTCAACCGTTTTCGGGCTGACGCTTTTCATTGTTTCAATGCCCATCATATTCTAAGCACCTCCTGTTTCGTGGAAATATTCAGGACAAAAGGATATGGCAGAGCATCTTGTGAAGACACTCTGCCACATAGTTTTCATCCTGAAACTATATAGTAAGTTTCTTTTGGGTTTGTTTCATTGTCTGGCATATTTGCAGCTCGCGCCCCTGCCAGAAGAACTTTACAGTTCCGGGAATGCTGCGGACTACCAATGGTCAATCGGTATCATGGGACTCTCACCCCTCCGAGGATCGCTCCGAGCCGCCCCTTCAAAGAAAAGACGGAAGTATCATTATACACATCGTCGGGTAGTGGCTTTCTGCTGACCGCCCCTGTCCCTTCTTGGAGTAAGTCCGATACGCCCAAGGGGGATCGGCGTAGATGATGCTGTACTTTTTCATGCTGCCGACCTCCTTAGTGCGCATGGAAGATGGATTTTGCAAGGCTTCCGGTCTTGAACAGCGAGAAGCACAGAATAACCGTGTACGCTGCCACAGAGAACAGAGCCGAGTGAATGTTGTCTGCGATAATCATGCCGTTGATCAGCACCGCATAGATGCCGACGCAGACCATGATGAGAAAGCCCTGAAATGCCAGAGCGAACAAGCCTTTCAGATAGTTCGTGCCGATGCTGCCCCATTCGCGGTTGCTCATGGTTGCGATGGGAATAGGCGCAATGCTCACGGTGCAGTAAATCTCAATCATGCGCCCGTAGAGAATGACCGTAATGAGGATCGCCATGATTTTGAGGCACAAGCTGATCAGAAGAGTTTCTATCGACAGTCCGAGCAGTTCTCCGACGCCCATGTTCTCCATGCCGGTACGCATCTGCGCAATCGTCGTATCAATGTCAATGCTGGTGCTGCCGTGAATGACACCGGCTGCACCGGAAACAACGTTCTGCCCGATGTCGAATAGATCGGCTTGAGAAATGACGCGAGGCAGAACGCAAGCGCGATTGGAAGCAGAACCTCCTTCAAAAAGACTTTGATAGCACCCACTATATATCGCCTCTAAAAACTCGGACTACACCGCCATCGAAGCGTACCTCGTTTACCAGCATGATGCGTTCACCGGAAAGCAACTTCTGGATGAACAGGGCAAGCCGAAGCTGCGGGATTCGTACCTGCTCGACACCCTTGAGTGCGGCGATTTTTCCTTTGCAACGGCCTGTCTGCTGGCAAACCGCAAGTATGGTAAGAATACCCAGCATGGTGATATCAAGAGTCACCAGTATATCATCAGCTTTGACCCAAGAGATGCAGCTGACAACGGCTTGACCATGGAAAAGGCACAGGCACTTGGCCTGAAATTCTGCGAAGAAAACTTCCCCGGTCATCCTGCCATCGTCTGCACTCACCCGGATGGGCACAACCATTCGGCAAATATCCACGTCCACATCGTGATCGGCAGCATCCGAACACGAGAAGTGGAGCGCAAGCCCTATATGCAGAAGCCCCGCGACTGGCTAGAGGGTATGAAGCACTCCAGCACTGCCCAGACCATGCGGCACCTCCGTGTCGAGGTCATGGAGCTGTGCGAAAGTGCCGGACTGTACCAGATCGACCTGCTCAACGGCTCCAAGGAGCGTGTGAGCGAAGCCGAGTATTGGGCGCGTAGGCGCGGCCAGTTGAAACTTGACCGTGAAAACGCGGCCCTCACCGCAGCTGGACAGCCGCCCAAGCAGAAGAAGTTTGAAACCGTAAAAGATACCCTGCGGAAACAGATTTCTTCGGTGCTGTACCGCGCTGTGAGTTTTGAGGAGTTTTCCGATAGGCTCATACAGCAGTACGGCATTGCCGTCAAGGAAAGCCGTGGATGCCTAAGTTATCTGCCTGCTGGAAGAGCAAAGTTCATCCGGGCGAAACATCTCGGTGACAAGTTCGATAAGGCGGCAGTGCTTGCCACGTTGCAGGCAAATGCCGAACGCAAACCCAAGGCGCAGTTCAAGCAGGATACCATCGGGAAACTGATCGACATCCAGTCGAGGATGACCGAGGGCAAGGGCATCGGCTATAAGCGTTGGCTCACGAAACACAATCTCAAAGTTATGGCACAGACCGTGAAGCTTCTGCAGGAAAAGGGCTTGACCGATGAGGTCGCACTCGACCAGAGAATCACAGAGCTTGACACCAAGTTCCATGAATCGCTGGCCGTAGTGAAAGACCTCGAAACTCGCATGGCAGACAACAAGACGCTGCGCCGTCATGCTACTGCCTACACCAGCACCAAGAACATCGCACAGCAGTTAAAGACTGCCAACCGACCCGCAGCCTTTGAGGAGCAGCACCGTGCAGGGCTGACAGCATACCGGGCGGCAGTAGCCTATTTTAAGGCAAACAACATCACCAAGCTGCCCAGCCCGAAAAAACTGGAAGCCGAGTATGCGCAGTTGGCATCCGAAAAGGCAAAGTTCTACGAGCAGTACAAGGAAGCTAAGGAAGAACTGCTCAAACTGAAAACCGCAAAGCAGAATGTTGCGTCCTTTTTCCGGGAGGAAGAACCGGCGCAGCAGGAGAGATAAAGGAGTGTGCGTATGATCAACCTGAAAATCGACCCGGAGTTCCAGTCTCAGATTCCCCCTCTGACCGATGATGAATTTAAGCAGCTCGAAGAAAATATCCTCAAGGAAGGCAAGCTGATTTCTCCTTTGATTGTCTGGGGTAACACCCTTGTTGATGGCCACAACCGTTATGAGATCGTTCAGGAACATCCCGAAATCTCTTTCTCCACGATGCCGCTCCGATTTGAAAGCAGAGAAGAAGTCCTCGCATGGATCTGCAAGAATCAGTTGGGGCGGCGTAATCTGACCCCGGAGCAGAAGAAGTTCCTCATTGGAAAACAGTACAGTGTGGAGCATCGGAAGCCCGGTGGAAACGGCAACAACCAGCACACGGCTGCTGCCAAGAAAACCGTCCCGGAGGAATTGTGTCAATTTGACACAATTCCTCCCACTGCCTCAGAAGCAAGCGTTCGTAAGCAGATCGCAGAGCGGAACAATGTCAGCGAATCCTACGTTGCCCGTTCTGAAAAGTTTATGCGCGGCGTAGAGATCATGGAACAGATGGTGCCCGGTATGCAGGAGAAAATCCTGTCCGGGCAATTCAAAGTCCGTGATGCCGATATGCACCGCCTCGCCAGAGCTGATTTTCCGAACCGCAAGCAGATCGTGCACGAGATTCTGCACCCGGAAGACCGTCCCGCTCCGCAGTCGAGCTACTCACACTACTCTGGAATCAACTACTCCGCGCTGGAAGTCGCCGTCCGGCGGATTCAGCAGGACTTTGATTTTTTGATGAGATACTTGCCTAAGCTACCGGACGATTCCTACGCCAAAACTGAAACGCTAAAAATCCTCAAGCAGCACAAAGCGTATATGGCACAGTTTGAAGAAATGCTGAACGAT
>OLHA01001469.1_pt1 | contig 12663 bp, 14 predicted proteins | sample 1605961 | NCBI WGS metagenome assembly OLHA01 (sample SAMN03283288) | human gut metagenome | biome: human-associated habitat; material: feces | host: Homo sapiens | place: Peru | collected 2012
CGAGCATCACGTGAGCGTGATCCGCGACGGCATCACCTGGCGCAAGTACCCCAAGACCGTGGAGGTGTTCATGTCCGCCGTCGGCACCAAGGGCACCATCGTGGGCGATATCTACAATAAGAACACCTATGTGCAGAACGGCCTGAACGGCGAGTACCAGTGCATGTTTGAGGCCCATAAGATCCAGGGCCTGTGGCCGTCCATCGAGACCGACTTCTATCAGTACGTGCGCGGCGAGAAGAAGGAGCTGGAATCGCTGAGATACCACATGAATTCCATGCAGGCGGTGGTCGCCGCCTACGAGAGCGTCTATTCCGGCAAGGCCGTCAAGGTGGATAACATTTAAGGAGAGAAAATATGGCAATCAAACATACTGGCATCAGCTACTACGGCCTCAATTACGTCGAGCACGCGGAGCGGGATTTTCAGGAGATGCTGGAGCACGGCTGCGATACCGTGATCCTCGCCATCACTGAATTTGATATGGACTTCTGGTTCCCCAATATCAACCCCATCGTGAAAAAGGCGCATGAAATGGGCCTGCGCGTTCTGGCGGATACCTGGGGCATCGGCAAGTACTTCGGCGGCGAGCAGATCTCCCTGTTCCTGCAAAATAACACGGAGCACCGCCAGGTCTCCGCGTACACCGGCGAAAAGCTGAATGCGGCATGCTTCAATTCCCAGTCCTTCCGGGACTATTTCAACGGCATCTGCCTGAAGCTGGCCCGGGAGACCGAGGTGGACGGCTTCTTCTGGGACGAGCCCCACTACGCGCTGCCCGAGGGCCTGATCAACGGCGGCGGCCACGACTGGACCTGCCGCTGCAACGAGTGCATGAGAAAGTTCAAGGATTATTACGGCTATGAGATGCCCCGGATCGCCAACGACGATGTCAGAAGCTTCCGCTGGAGAGAGGCGCTGTTCACCCTGTCGGATGTGTCCCGCCGCATCAAGGAGGTAAATCCCGACCTGGAGATCACCTGCTGTGTTCACGCCACACTGGACACCTACTACGTGACGGAGCTGCGGGGCTATGACCGATGGGAAATGGTGGCGGCCTGCCCGTATTTCGACGTGTTCTCCTCCACCATCATCGGCTGGGGCCAGCCCAAGAGCGTTTTCACGGATATCACCAAGCGCACCGTGGACATCGCCCGCAAGTACGGCAAGCAGTGCGAGCGCTGGATCATGGGCTACTATGAGCAGCCGGAGGATTTTGACGAGATCGACCGGGTGGTTGACCTGTATGAGAGCATGGGCGTGGACAGGATCGCCGCGTGGACCTATCGCGGCGGCTACGGCACCAACCTGGCATCGAGGGATGCCCTGGCGCTGTGGGACCGCATCGGCGAAAACTACAAGCGCGTGCTGAAGCGGGAGGATTAAGATGAAGGATTACGGCTTTTACCAGAGCATCATCGACAACCTGGAGCAGATCAATGCCACCCAGGGAGAGAACATCGAAAAGGCCGGCCGGATGATGGCGCAGGCCATTTCCGAGGACCGCCTCATTCACGTCTACGGCGGCGGCGGACACACCACGCTGCCTGTGGGAGAGATGTTCTTCCGCGCCGGCGGACTGTCCTGCATCAATCCGCTGATGGAGACAGGCCTTTCCGTGTTCAATCAGGCGCTGAAATATCTGGAGCTGGAGCGCACCGTGAATTACGGCGCTGCCATCGTGAAGTATTATGAGCTGAAAAAGGACGATGTGGTGATCATCTTCCACAACATCGGCATCAACCCCGCCACCATCGACGCCGCCATGGAGGCAAAGCGGGCCGGGGCGAAGATCATCGCCGTGTCCAGCTCCTACTGGCAGGAGCAGATCCCTGCGGACCACTTCATCCGCCATCCCAGCAAGAAGAATCTGTTTGACTTCGCCGATGTGTGCATCAACGACTTCAACCCCGTGGGCGACGCCCAGGTGCTGGTGCCCGGCATGGATACCCCCATCGCCCCCCGCTCCAACATCGTTGATTTCTACATCGCTCATCTGCTGGAGATCGCCGCCGTCCAGGCCTGCCTGGATATGGGCGTCACACCCCCGGTCTGGGCCAGCGCCAACGCGCCCGGCGGCGACGAAAAGAATGCCGCCGCCCTGGAAAAGTACCGCCCCAGAGTGAAAATGCTATAAGACAGCACCACGGTTTCACGGACTGCTTTGAATCCTCCGTGAAGTCTTCCTTGTACAAAATTGCCGCCCGGTCCGGGCGGCAATTTTGGTCATACGCCGGTGGGATACCGGCTGGCCTGATAAAGAAGCTCAGCGGCGTCCGCGCGGGTCAGGGCGGCGGAGGGGAACAGGAAGCCGTTCTGGGCGGCGATTTCCTGATAGGTGGCGGCGGCTTCCTCCTCCTGAGCGGAGAGGGCAGGCTGCTGCTGGCATTGCAGGCCCAGGGCGCTGCACAGCATGGCGGCGGCCTCCTCGGCGCTCACCGGCTGGTCGGGGCCAAAGCTGTCGGCGGCCTCCAGCCGGGCTGTCAGGCCGGAGCGGATGGCGGCGGCCAGATAGGGCCTGAGCCACTGGGGCACGTCGGGATAGCCGGTTTCGGTGACGGCTTCATCCGTGGGCAGGTTCAGCGTCTTCACCAGCATGGTCACAAATTCGCCTCTGGTGACCTGCCGTTCCGGGGAGAAGCAGGGACTTCCGCCGACGTTTTCACCCACAAAGATGCCGGTGTTCTTCATCCACTCCGCGCTGAAGCGGCAGCTCTTCCCGGCGGTGTCCGTATACTGCCCGGCGTCCGTGGGCTTCAGGATGCTTACGGTGACGGTGGCCTCCCGGGAGGTTTTCCCGGCGGGGTCGGTGGCGGTGAAGGTAAAGGAGTCCACGCCCACCTTATTCTTCTTGGGCGTATAGGTGAAGCGTCCGTCGGGGCTGATCTCAATGGTGCCCCGCTTGGGCGGGCGGGTCAGGGCGAACTGCATCTCCTGGCCCTCCGGATCGCGGACCTTCAGGGTGCCGGTGACCTCCAGATTTTTGTAGGTCTCAAAGGCACAGTCCTCGGCAATCGGGGCCTTGTTCTCCCGGCCCCGGATGGACAGGGTCATGGTCGCTTCCCCGGCCAGACCGTTGGCAAACACCGGCAGATAGGAGATGGTGGCAGTGGAATCCTGCTGGACGGAGCCGGAGACGAAGGTCATTTCCCCCACCTGCTGGGCCGTCAGCACATCGCCGGGGCGAAGCAGGCGCTCACCCAGCATCAGCAGCCCCTGGCTCTTCTCCGGCAGCTGGGTCAGGCAGATGCCGGCCAACTCCGTCTCACCGGGGGAAAACTGCTCCGCGCCGAAGCAGTAGATGTCCTGGCTGTCAATTTCCGCCGCCGAGGCGGACAGGGTAAGCCCCGCCGCCAGCAGAAAGCCAAAGGCGGGGCGCAGGATGTGTTTCATGTTTATCCCTCCAAAAGTTTTTTCCACAGGTATTGTTTGCCAGCTTTGGAGGATTTATTCCAAAAAACATTGGCCCGGTTATTTGATCCTGTGCCTGCAATAGGCGCGTACGGTCAGGGCAAGAAAGAGGGGGATCTCGATGATGCAGGCGGCGGCCATTGCGTGGGGAAGCCAGATCGCCAGGCCGCCCAGATTCAGGAAGGAAAAGTCAAGGAGCCTGTACAGCAGACTGCCCTGCAGGGCCACGCCTCCGGCGGGGAGGAGGGGGAGGATCCAGTTTGAGATCCAGTCCGGGATGGACATAAAGACGATCACCGGCAAAATGCACAGCAGCAGCGACAGGGCCAGGGCGGATACCACGCTGCGGCATCGGGAGGAGAGCAGCAGCGTCATGCTCACCGTGGTCAGCAGGGTCAGCAGATACCCAGCGGCGCAGGTGATTTGCAGCTGCCCCAGGTTCATGGCCGGAAGGCTGACAATGGAAAACAGCAGCTGCACCGAGGTTTTGGTGCACTCCCAGCCGTACAGACTGTCGGAGATCACCAGGTACATCCCGGCGCTGAGGCAGAAGGCGGCGGTGCAGATCAGCAGCGCGGCGGCGATCTTGACCCAGGCCAGCTGAGCGGTTCCCCTGCGGGTGCAGCGCAGAATGTCATCCGCCCCGGTCTGGTAGTCCGATGCGAAAATCGGGGCGGCAATCACCGCGCACAGCAGCACCACCAGAAAGGCCGTCAGCAGCTGGTAGTCCATGGCGTCGGCATTGTAGCCGGGGTGGAACTCATAGGGCAGCTGTACCCGGCTGAACATCCGCTCTGCCGCGGCCCGGGCGGCGGGGTGCTCCGGCTGCTCCAGCTTCATCAGATCGGAAAGATGCCGGGTGACGGCGTCGTAATAGCGGTCAAGCGCCTCCGGGCGCACATCCAGCAGCGCGGGGGCAACGCCGGTGTCGGGATTGGCAAGGGCCTCCCGGATGCACTTGAAGAGGGGCGCGTAGGGGTAGAGCCGCTGGATGTACACGCCGTCCGGCAGCTCCTGGGTGGACTGCACCCCATATTCCGTCAGGCATTCCTGATAGGCCATCAGCGCCTGCCGGACAAGCTCCGGCGTGACGGTGCCGGCAAGGCCTGCGCGGGCCTGCTTGTCATAGCGGATGGCGTCCAGCCCCAGCAGGGTTTCCCTTTCCCCGCGCTCGTTCCAGCGGATCACATAGGAAAAGGTGATGGGAATATAGGCCATGAACGCGCTGATTACCACAATGGCCAGCAGCAGAATGACCGTGATGCGGGATTTCAGTACCCGCTTCAGCTCCAATTTCAGCAAACGCATATTAGCTCCTTTCCCGGGCGTCCTGAGGGAACAGCCACAGATACAGATCCTCCAGCCGGGGCGCGGCGGGCAGAGAGTCCTCGATAACCGGGGCGCTGCCCAGATAGCGCAGGGAGACACTGCCGTCTGCCTCGTTGCGCAGGCTGACGATGGGCAGCTGCGCCTCATATTCCGGCAGCCGCTGGGGCGCGATTCTGGCCGTCCAGACCTTGCCCTGCACCTGCTGCACCAGCTCCTCAGTGGTGCCGCAGGAGAGCAGCTTCCCGCCCCGCAGGATGGCGTTGCGAGTGGCGATATACTCCACGTCGGATACGATGTGGGTGGAGATTAGCACGATGCGGTCGTGGGCAAATTCAGACAGTAGATTGCGGAACCGCACCCGCTCTCCGGGATCCAGGCCGCTGGTGGGCTCATCCAGGATCAGCACCTCCGGGTCGTTGAGCAGGGCCTGGGCGATGCCCACCCGGCGCTTCATGCCGCCGGAGAGCTTGACAATCTTCTTCCGCCGGACGTCCTCAAGGGTGAGCCGCTCCAGAAGCGCGCCGATCTTCCGTTTGCCGTCTGCGGCGCTCAGGCCCTTCAGTGTGGCCACGTATTCCAGATAGTCCTGCACCGTGAATTCCGGGTAAAAGCCGAATTCCTGGGGCAGATACCCGAAGATGTCCCGATACTGCTGCCCCAGGGCGGCAATGGAAATGCCGTCGTAGCGGATATCTCCGCTGCTGGGCTGCATAATACCGGCAAGCATCCGCATGAGGGTGGTTTTACCCGCGCCGTTGGCGCCCAGCAGTCCCCACACGCCGGGGGTGAGCCGCAGGGAAACATCCGCCACGGCGGTCATGTCCTTGAATTTCTTGGACAGATGCTCCATTTGTAATTCCATAGTAATTCCTTTCGTTTAAGCAATTTGCCGCTCGGCATAGAGGGGGCTGTACAGCAGGCAGCGCAGCTGCCAGACGCACAGGAGCAGCAGCGCGGCGCATACCGAAGCCGTCAGAGGGCCGGGGCTGAGCAGCCAGCGCAGGCAGCGGCTCTCCAGCGCCAGCAGCAGAAGGCCGCACTGCCCCAGGCTTCCCCACAGGAATTGCCGGGGGGAGGCGTGGCCCAGCAGATACAGCCCGCCGCATCCTGTCAGCAAAAAGGGCAGCGCCACCGCCACTGCCGCGCTGCCGATGTGCAGCGCGGTATTCACTGCGGCCAGCAGCACAAAGCAGGCAAGCAGCGCGGCATCCCCAATGCCGATGATCAAAAGCCTGGCCGCCAGCAGCCGGGAGGCGGAGAAGTAGGCGGCAGACTCCGTCTCCTGCATGCGGAAGCGGATGCTGCGGTAGAGCAGGGGAGGCGCGGCCATGGAGGTGAGGACGGAAAGCCCCACCAGCCATTGCGCCGCTGCCTGGGGCCTGCGCAGCTCTGCGGCAAAGAACGCTTTCGGGAAGAGCAGCCACACGGCCAGCAGGAAAAGCCCCTGGGCCGCCCAGAGCTTCCACCCCAGAAAGCGAACCTGCATCCGGGCGAGTTCCCAGAAGCCGATGCGTCTGCGCCCGGCCCGTCGGGCGGCCTCCAGCCCGGCAAGCTGCCCGGCGGCTGCCAGCGCCTGCGGCGCTGGGGAGATGTCCGGCGCTGTAAGCGATCGGCGCAGCTGCGTTTTAAGTTCTCGGTTTGTCATGGTGATACCTCCTGTTCCAGCTGATTTTTCAGCTGCTTCAGCGCCGCGTGCAGACGGGATTGGACGGTGCGCAGGGGCAGCCCCGTTGCGGCGGCGACCTCCCGCAGGGATAGCTGCTGCCCGAAGCGCAGCAGCACCAGCTCCTGCTGCTCCGGCTTCAGGGAGCGGATGCGCTGCCGGAAGCTCCAGTCCGCCTCTGCCCGCGCCAGCGGAGAGCATTCCTCCGGCAGCTCGTCCAGCGCTTCGATGCTCGCAGCCGTGGCGGCGGAGCGCCGCTGCATGTCGATGCAGGTGTTGGCGGCAATGCGGTAGAGAAAGGCCCGGCAGCTGCCCCGGTGGACATAGCGGTCATAATAGCGGATGGCCTTGAGGAACGTCTCCTGCACCGCATCCTCGGCCTCCTCCCGGCGGGGCACGTGCCGCAGGCAGTAGCGCAGCAGCTCCGGGTACAGCAGCTGCACCAGCTGCTCCGCCGCCTCCCGATCGCCCTGGCTGATTTTGCGCATCAGCTTCTCCTCCTGCGTCAAGCCGCACCCCTCCTCTTGAAAAGCTTTTCAACGTATATAACGAATCAGACTGCAAAAATGATTAAAAAAATAATAAAAAAAGCACGCCGCGTTTGCGGCGTACCTTTCTGGTACAGTGCAGGCCTATAAGCCGGGTTCTGTTTTGACAGCCATCTATCTAGCCCTGCGGTCGCCCGCAGGGTCAAGCCGCCTCCTTGGGACGGTCGGGCCGACCTGTTGTCCCTCCACGGCGTTGCTCCGGGATAGAGTTTACATCGTAAAACCCATGTTGCCATGGGCCGGGTGCGCTCTTACCGCACCTTTTCACCCTTACCCCTCGCGGGGCGGTATCTCTCTGTTGCACTTGTCCTGAGGTTGCCCTCGGCGGGCGTTACCCGTTATCCCTGCCCTGTGGAGCCCGGACTTTCCTCATCTGGGTCCTTTCGGTTCCCATCCGCGGCTGTCCAGCCTGCGCTGCGGGATTATTCTAACCCAAAGCGGACGAATTGTCAAATCCCCTTGCAAAATCTTTTGGAAAAGGGTATACTTGCACCATGGAACGATGGAACCTCTGAATAAATCGTCTGCGGCTGAGCAGCGGATCTTTTTCGCCCACGCTTCGGTACCGAAAACGGGAAATACATACAGTATTCCGCCGCTTTCGATACCTCGATTGGTCGAAAAATCTCTCGCTGTCGGCTCTTGCCGATTGAATCAGAGCTTCCTTATTTGAGAGGCGATGATCATATGGATGCGTTTGAAGCGTATTTTGAGGCCCTGCGGGGGAAGAAAATTGCCGTCCTGGGCCTGGGCGTCAGCAACCGGCCCTTGGTGCGGCTGCTGCTGGAATTCGGCTGCGACGTCACCGGCTGCGACAAAACGCCCCGGGAGAAGCTGGACGCGGAGGTACTGGCGCTGGAGCGTGCCGGCTGCAAGCTCTGCCTGGGGGAGCATTACTTAGACGATGTGTCGGCGGACGTGGTGTTCCGCACCCCCGGCATGCATCCGGGCAATCCGGCCATCTGCCGCCTGCGGGAGCGGGGGGCGCGGATCACCTCGGAGATGGACGTATTCTTCCGGGTCGCGCCCTGCCATCTCATCGGCGTCACCGGGTCGGACGGAAAAACCACCACCACCACCCTGATCTCTGAAATGCTCAAGGCGGCGGGAAAGCGGGTCTGGCTGGGGGGCAATATCGGCACGCCCCTGCTGCCCCTGTGCCGCCGGATGGAGCCGGAGGACTACGCCGTGGTGGAGCTGAGTTCTTTCCAGCTGATGGATATGACCCACAGCCCCCAGCGGGCGGTGGTCACGAACCTGGCCCCCAACCATCTGGACGTGCATAGGGATATGGAGGAATATGTAGAGGCGAAGAAAAACATCTTCCGCTTCCAGGAACCGTCAGATCTGCTGGTGCTCAACGCGGACAACGCCGTCACCGCCGCCTTCCGGGGCGCGGGGCAGACCCATTTCTTCTCCCGCCAGGCCCCTACCAACTGCGTGTGGCAGGAGGTTGACTGGATCTATCGCCGGGGAGAGCGGGTGCTGAACGTCCATGAGATCCTGCTGCCCGGCGTCCATAACATTGAAAACTACATGGCCGCCATGGCTGCCGTGGACGGCCTGGCAGACGACGAGGCCATCCGCCGGGTGGCGAAAAACTTCGGCGGTGTGGAGCACCGCATTGAGCTGGTGCGGGTGAAGGACGGCGTGAAATTCTACAATGACTCCATCGCTTCCTCCCCCAGCCGCACCATCGCGGGGCTGCGCAGCTTCCGCCAGAAGGTGATCCTGATCGCGGGCGGCTATGACAAGCACATTCCCTATGACGTGCTGGGGCCGGAAATCTGCGCCCATGTATGCAAGGTATTCCTGTGCGGGGCCACCGCCGGGAAGATTCGCGCCAGCGTGGAAAATTGCCAGAACTACGCCCCCGGCGCGCCGGAGCTGATCGACTGCGGCGACTTTGATTCCGCTGTCCGGGCGGCGGCTGCCGCCGCCGGGAGCGGGGACATTGTGCTGATGAGCCCTGCCAGCGCGTCCTTTGACCAGTTTAAGAATTTTATGGAGCGGGGAGATCGCTTTAAGCAGATCGTGAGGGAGCTGTAAGCCATGAACATTTCCAAGCTGACCCGGCTGGGGCGCAGGGCGCTGCCGCTGAAGCGCTGCGGCGCGGTGATCGTGGCGGCTGGCTCCGCCTCCCGGATGGGGGGCATTGACAAGGTGATGGCCGCGCTGGGGGGCGAACCGATGATCGCCCGTACCGTCCGGGCTTTCCAGCAGTGCGGGGCAATTGCGGATATTGTGATCGTCACCCGGCCCGACCTGATCCGCCCCATTTCCGCCCTGTGCGCGCAGATGGACAAGGTGCGCATGGTGGTGGCCGGCGGGCAGAGCAGGCAAGAATCCGTGGCCCTGGGGCTGAACGCCCTGCCCAAGGGGGTGGAGCTGGCTGCCGTCCACGACGGGGCAAGGCCGCTGATCACCGACGCGGTGATCGACCGCACCGTCCGGGCTGCCAACAGCTACGGCGCTGCCGCTCCCGCCGTGCCGGTGAAGGACACCATCAAGGTGGTGCGCGGCGGCCTGGTGACGGACACGCCGGACCGGGCGTCCTTACAGGCGGTGCAGACCCCCCAGGTGTTCGATTTTGACCTGCTGCGGGGAGCGCTGAAAAAGGCGGCGGAGGATGCTGCCGCCGTCACCGACGACTGCTCCGCGGTGGAGCGGCTGGGCATGGCCGTAAAGATCGTGGAGGGGGACGAGCGGAACCTGAAGGTCACCACGCCCATGGATCTGAAAATCGCGGAAATGCTGCTGGAGGAAATGGAATGAGAATCGGACATGGCTATGATGTGCATCGCCTGGTACCGGGCCGGGACCTGATCCTGGGCGGGGTCAAGATCCCCTATGCCCTTGGCCTGGATGGACATTCGGATGCGGACGTACTGCTCCACGCGGTGATGGACGCCCTGCTGGGCGCTGCCGCCCTGCGGGATATCGGCTACCATTTCCCGGATACCGACCCGGCCTACAAGGGCGCAAATTCCCTGGAGCTGCTGAAGATCGTGGGGCAAAAGCTCACCGCCGCCGGTTACCGGGTGGGCAACATCGACGTGACCATGATCGCCCAGAGACCTAAGCTGAAGGACTACATCCCCACCATGGCGGAAAACATTGCCGCCGCTCTGGGCATCGGGGCCGGCCAGGTGAATGTGAAGGCCACCACCGAGGAGCATCTGGGCTTCACCGGCACCGGCGAGGGCATGTCCTGCCACGCGGTGTGCCTGCTGGAGGAAGCCGTCTAATACTATTTCCTTGAGAGAAAAAGACTGCAATGTCAGCGTGCCCTTTGGGCAGCTCGCATTGCAGCTTTTTCTTGTACAAACGACCATTACTGTTTGCGGCGCAGTCCCATGTGCAGGGCACCGGCGGGGCAGGCTCTGGCGCAGTCGCCGCAGCGGATGCATTCGGCGCTGTTGGGCGTTTTGCTGGGGTCGACGCACATCCGGCAGGCCTTGGCACAGGCCCCGCAGTGAATGCACTTGTCTGCGTTCAGGTGGGTGCGGTACAGGGCGAATCGGTTGAACAGGCCGTAAATTGCCCCCAGCGGGCACAGATATTTGCAGAAGGGCCGGTAGATCACCAGGCAGGCCGCCGCGACCCAGAGCAGCACAAAGAACTTCCACAGGAAAATGCCTCCCAGCTGGGCGCGCACCATGCTGTCCCGAGCGGCCAGCAGGATCCCCGCCAGGGTGCCGGAGGGGCAGAGGTACTTGCAGAAGAAGGGCGTCAGGGGATACAGCAGCGGAAGAACCACCACCAGCAGCACCAGAACGGCATATTTCAGCCTGCGCAGCGGCCTGTCCAGCCGGAAGTGATCCCGCTTGGGCACGCCGGGAATTTTATTCAGCAGCTCCTGAAGAAACCCAAAGGGGCACAGAAAGCCGCATACGGCCCGCCCCAGCACCGCACCGAAAAACAGCAGCAGTCCTACAATATAATAAGGTATCCGAATCCGCAGCCCGGAGAGAAAGCTTTGCAGCGACCCAATGGGGCAGGCCCCCACCGCGCCGGGGCAGGAATAGCAGTTCAGGCCGGGCACACAGACGCTTTTGAGCGGCCCCTGGTAGATCTTCCCGGTAAAGAAGCCCTTGAGGTTGGCGTTTTGCAGCAGCGCGGCCAGGGCCTGGATGCCAAAGCGTTTTTTATCCAATGCCCACACACTCCATGCATACCCGGATCGCCTTGGCCAGTACCTGCGCGGGCTGCTGCTGCGCGACGCCGATGACGATCAGCACGGCAGCCAGGGCCAGGGTCACAGCGGCGGGAAGGTTCTTTTTCATAGCAGGCCCTCGATCAGCGCCGTCCAGCCGTCATAGTCCATCGCGCCGGAGAATGGCTCCGTCAGGACATTGCCGGAGCTGCCGATGATGACGGTGGTGGGCACATAGCCGGTTTGCAGGAAATCAAATTCGCTGGTGTAGCGCAGAATGGGGTAGGTGACACCGGTTTTGTCCAGCACGGCCTGCACCTCCTCGTCGGCGTTCGGCGTGGCGAACACGCCGATGACCTGCACGCCCTTGCCGGCGTATTCCTGGCTGAGCGTTTGCAGGTCAGGCATTTCGCTGACACAGGGGCCGCACCAGGGCTCCCAGAAATTCAGGATGGTCAGCTTGTGGCCCGCAAAAAGCTGCTCGGTGACTTCGTTGCCCTCAAAGTCTGTGGTGCTGAACTGGAATTCCGGGGCAAAGGGCGTGTCCTGCTCCTGCCAGCGGAGGCTGATATCGGTAACGTACAGGTTCTCGCCATCGGAGAAAATGGAGTAAGAGAGCAGCGTGCCGTCTTCCAGGTCGGCGGGGGAGAAGCGGACGGTCTCCATTCCCTCCACCAGGGCGGTCAGGGTGAAGCGCGTATCCGCGTCCTCGCTCTGCTGGGCTTCGATTTGCAGAATATCGCCAACTTCGGCCTCCGCGTTCCAGGAGCCGGGCAGAGTGATTTCGCTGCCGGTGGTCACATTCAGCCCCTCATCCACGGTGACGGGGATGGTGAACCGATACAGCGGCTGCACACTCTCCCAGGGGCGCAGGTAGGACAAGGTGATCTCCGCGCTTCCCGCCGCCGCACCGGCAATGCGGAAATTCCGTGTGGCGGGAGCGCCCACCAGATAGGGATCCTCCTCGGCGGTGGCAGTGCCGAGATCATCCACATATGCAATGTTCTCATCGCTGGTGCTGACCATCCATTCATAGCCGGTGCTGGGATTGCAGGCCAGTGACAGCTCCACGCACCGCTGGGGTTCTCCCTCGTAATCGGCCAGCGCCGCCGGGGCGGACAGCAGGGCAAGGGTGAGGATCATACAGAGTAAACGTTTCATAGCAAATTCTCCTTGAGGTTGGTTTTCCCGTCCAATATACGATACGCGGCCCTGAAAATCAACACCGCAAAGCTTAATCTATTTTTAATTCCTAAAGAACGGGTATCAATAATAAAGCGTACCGATCCTCCCAGCCCGCGCCGGGACATCGGTACGCTTATCTTTTACAGGCGGGGCTCTGGAAGCCGGGGACCTGCTTCCCCGCAATGGCGCTGGCATCCTGGCGGAAGCCGCCAGAGAGGATGGAGATCAGGGAAAAGCAGATGGCCAAAAGCAGCAGAGCGATCCCAAAGGAGCGCAGGATTCGTTTCATGTGGACCTCCCTTCCGTGCGGGCCAAGCCTAAGGCAACACCGCGCAATTGTGTCTGCGAGCCGCAGCCGTCTTTTTGCCCCA
>OLHA01001471.1_pt1 | contig 12655 bp, 9 predicted proteins | sample 1605961 | NCBI WGS metagenome assembly OLHA01 (sample SAMN03283288) | human gut metagenome | biome: human-associated habitat; material: feces | host: Homo sapiens | place: Peru | collected 2012
ACAGATGAGTCAGGTTCAACCCATCTGATGCCTTACGATAAGGTTTATGCACAGGATGTAACGGGTATAGATCAGGACTTCCGAAAGAATTGGTTTAAGAAAGGTACTGGTAATGTACGCTGTCTGAAGACTGTCGATTATTATACTATCGAAGAAAACCAGAATGTTCCTGCAGATTGGGTAACCCGCATCTCAGGTATCAACATGCTGCATGTTTCAGAATTGTATCTTATCGCAGCAGAAGCCTTGTTGGAAACTAACTATCCAAAGGCACTTGAGTATTACAATGCCGAAACGGGTTCAAGAGGTTTGCCTGCCTTGAAAGCAGAAACCCGACTGACCAAGGATATGATATTCAATGAGTATCATAAGGAAATGTTCGGTGAAGGACAGGTATGGTACAACATGAAGCGTCTCAACAAGGATATCATCTCCAACTTGGACAGCAAGATTATTCCTGCCAGCGAGGATGTCTATGTGATACCTATCCCTCAGGATGAGTTCAATTATAGAAACTAATAGAAGCAAAGTTATGAGAAAGAAAATATATATGTTGGCAACTCTTGCTGTGGCTTTGCTCATGGTGAGTTGCGAGGACGACTATAAGCTTTATGATACGAATCAGACCGACTCTGTATTCTTCAATTATCTGAATGAGAAGCAGACTGCCGATTCTGTCATTACCTATAGTTTTGACTATGACATAGCGCAGTCGCATATTATCGACATCCCCGTATCGCTAATGGGTATTCCTAAGGCAGAGGCACGCCGCATCGAACTGGAAGTGGTGAAAGACTCTACAGATATGGTGGAAGGTGTCAACTATACCATTGAACGTGCCGAGATGGCAGCCAATGAGGTGAGTGATACGATCAAAATCAAGCTCTTGCGTGACAAGGATTCTGAGATTTTGACGAAAGAAAAGAAGCTCCGCATTGCCATCGTAGCCAATGGAGATCTGCGTCCTACAGGACAGAATACCTTTACCATCAAGTATTCCGATATTCATCCTGACAGACCGATGTGGTGGGCAACCTTTAATCCGCTCCCAGTTTACACTTACGAGAATGCGCAGTTGTTCTTTAAGTATTTCTATGAACTGGCACCAAAGGCCAATAAGGCTGTATTTGATGAGCTGATTACTAAATACGGAGATTATTTCATCAAGGCGAAGGATATGGAGCAGGGTGGTCCGATGGCATTCTATGATGCCTTCCTGGCAAAGTATGTCCTCATTCCGATGTACAATGACACCAAGGATGTGATAGAATGGCAGGAAGTGCCAAGTGTGAACTAACGTGTGTAACCCAAACAAACGATTATGACAATGAATAAAAGACATATTCTCACAACATGGGCTTTGGCAATGTTGTTGTCGCTGGGATTTACTTCCTGTATAGATGACGATACGACCGAGGGTAATGTTTCTTCTCTCCCGTCTTTAACCATCAAGGGGAACGATGCTACGACCATGCCAACTTACAATTTTGACTTGGGTGAAGATATCGTTATTAAACCAGAATTGGGATATAATGGAGATGAGTCTCAACTGACCTACAAATGGCAGATGGGTACTTATACCAATGGTCAGAAAGGTGAACTGAAAGAAGTAAGTACCGAGCGCGACTTGAATGTGAAGGTCAAGGTAGGTGGTTCTTATTATTTCCACTTTACCGTGACAGATGGCAAAGTGGGACAGAGTATGGACTATAAAGTCAACTTGAACCGTATTTTTGAGGAAGGTTATCTGTTGACCTCTTTCGATAGTGATGGCAAGGGAAATCTTACCTTTATCAAGATTCCTACTCCCGAGGAGACTGCTGCGGGTAAGAAAAATGTACCTATAGAGCATTGCTTGGAATTGATGAACGAAGGCATTTCTGAAGCAGGGCTGGTAAAGGCTGTCAGCGGAAGTGTGAACCTGTGGGACGGCAAAACCTCTTCGGTCTTGAACCGCATTCTGGTATCTACTAAAGATAGATGCTATTTCCTGGATCCTAACAACTTTACGGTTCTTACAGAAATCAAGTATGCTGATCTCTATCCAGGATTCCAGGCTTCTGAGTTCATGCCAGATGCATATACTCCATACGCTTACGATAAGAATATGAAGAAGTTTGCCCATCTTAATCTGAAGTATATGTTCCCATACGAATATACTTATTTTAAAGGTGGCGAATCGGATGATTATATCTTGTTTAAATATAGTTCTTATGGTACTGAGACTTCTCGTACTTTCTATATGGACTATACCCATAATCAGGTGTCAATCTTCTCTGCGTATGCATCTTTCTTCGGTTTGGATACTTTCTTCCCAAATGCAGGAAACTTGCTTAATGGACAGAAGTTGATCACAGCCTTTGGAAATGGAGATGGAAGTACTGCTTATGTGATGGCGAAAGGCAATGTGGCTGGAAGTATCAATCTCTGGACCAATAGCAATAGCTATAATTATATCAATGAGGAAGATTTCACAAGCCAGTCGTTTATTCCAACATCAGAAACAGCAGTTCCTGATCAGGGTGCCCGATTCGTGTATTCTTCCAAGTATGACCGTTATTACTATTACTTGGGAAACAGTATCTATGTTTATCTGAACAGCAACCAGTTTACTTTGCCAAACAAGAAACAGTTTGCCGTTCAGTATGGTGCTGATGTGGAGGTTACTTTCATGGATATCAACCTCTCTACAGATGAACTTTATGTAGCTACTTACAATAAGACAAGTAAGCGAGGAAGTTTCTATATCTACGATTGCAAGGATGTACGTACAGACAACAGTAGTGCGGTGAAGCCTAAGAAGGAATACAAGGACTGCTGTGGTAAGATAACTTACCTGATGTATAAGCCAAGTATTCAAAGTTAAATAATAGGAGTATCGTATGAAGAGTAAAATATTATGTATGAGTTTTCTGTTGCAGGCTATTGTCTGCACAGCTTTTGCTCAGTCACTTCAGGTTACAGGCACATTAAAAGGTAATGTGCCTGCCGACTTGCGACTTTATATCATGCCTGCCGAGCGAATTTGGGATAAGCCAGATTCTATTTCGGTAGTGAATGGTAGTATCCAGACTGAGACCTCTCTTTCTTCTATTCAGGTGTATAAGGTCGTTGGAGTTACGCAGCAGCGCCAAATCATCCTCCCGTTGAGTTTGAAGGAAACTGCTGGTAAGGCTTCGCTCAATCTTACGTTTGCTGCGGATGGTAATCTGACGGTTGACAAAGCCAATGCTGAAACCTCAGCCTTGATGGCTTTCAACGACTTGTACGTTGGTCGTGCCAAGCAGATGTGGATGGCAGGAAAAACGATGTCGGATACTGATTTGCGCAATTTGATAATGGGCTATACGGCTTCTGCCGACAGTCTTGTCAATGTCTATCATCCTTCTTCTTCCATTGACCAGTATCTGCATTTATGGGCAGCAACTCTCACTTTTGAAGGAATTGAAAATGTGAAGTTTGCTACAGGACGTGAAGTGGCAGGTCTTGGTATTGATCCTAAAGCAGAGAATGAAAAACTCTTGAAGTGTGTAGATTGCGATATGTCTTCTGCCTTCGAATCAGCACCTCGATTGGCTCTCTCTGTCATTCCGCAAGGCGGTTTGGCAGACAAAATTACTGCCATTGAAAGTCAGGTGAAGAACAAGGGCTTGAAGGTTAGAGTGGAAGATCTGCTGCTGAATAAGTATATCTCTACTTTCAATTATGCAGACAATTATGCTGAGGGCCTTCAGGAGTTGACTTCACTGACCGAGCGTTTCCAGTTGGACACCAGGTACTTAGGTGAATTCAAGGTGCGCAAGTCATCCATTGCAGGAACTCCTTTCCCTGCCGATGTTGTGTTGTCAGATTTGCAAGGTAAGAAGGTTGATTTTGCCAAATATCGTGGCAAGTATGTGTTCATCGATCTTTGGGCATCCTGGTGCATCCCATGTATCAAGGAGATTCCTTATCTCAAACAGTTGGAGAAGGATTTGCAGAACAAGGATGTTGTCTTTCTGTCTATTTCCATCGATACCAATGTGGCAGCCTGGAAGAAGAAAGTTGCAGCCCTTGGACTGGAGGGAGAGTTGTTGAACAATCAAGACAACAAACTCTGTGAATCGCTGAATGTAAGCGGTATTCCTTTCTTCCTCATTTATGATAAGGAGGGCAAACTGTATAAGTATAATGCTTATCGCCCAAGTGATATGCGCCTGAAACCTTTGTTGGAGGGCTTGAAATAATATCTTAGAATCATGCTGCGTCGAAATACAATGAGAGTCATGCTGAATCAGAATAAAATATGGGTAGGGTGTATTGCCCTTTTGTTTTCATCCTCACTTTCCGCTCAGCCGGCAGGATTGAAGGAAAATCTGAAGAACTATTTCCTGCATCAGTTGGAAAAGAAGTCTGATGCGTCTTTGGCTGCTTTTTCTCAGAAGAAAGCCCTGAAGTGGAAAGAGGCTCAGAAGTACCAGACTTTAGTGTGGAAAGCCTGGCAGGAAGCCAATGCACAGTTGGATGAGGAAAAACTGATTCCGCTGCGTTCGCTCTGTCCTAAAAACAAGGGAATGTGGCATTTGCCTGCTTCTTTGGAACCGTCTGCCGTGATGCCTTACTATTGGGGAATCAAGTGGAAACCTCTCACTATTGCCGAGATACAGCAGAATTATCGCAATGGTTTCCAGGGTAATGATGCTGAGTCTTCAGATGAGCGCATCGCAGCAGCCCAGCCATTTCCGATGTATCTGTATCTTCATGGTTCAGGACCCAAGGAGGAGGAATGGAAATATGGATTGATGTGGGCGCAATATTTCAATGATGCTCCTTCTATTTATTTTATTCCGCAAATTCCTAATCAACTTATTCGCCGTTATACAAAAGAAAATGAAGTTATTATAGACCCTTTTTTGGGAAGCGGAACTACGCTTTATGAATGCGATAACTTAAAAAGAAAATTAATAGGACTAGATATTAATGAGAAAGTATTAGAATTTACTCTTGATAACATGGGAAATAATTTTAATAATAAGCGTTTTTATATAACCGTTTGCGATAATACAAATAGTAAAAGCTTAAAATATATAAACGAAGGATTAAAGTCTTTGAAATCAAAAACCGCTCAATTCGTAATTTTTCATCCGCCTTATATGGATATAATTAAATTTACGGATAAGAAAGAAGATTTAAGTCAAATTAATAATATGGATGATTTTTTAAACGCTTTTTTGAAAACATGCAAAAATATTTTACCATTTTTAGATAAAGATAGATATTTTGCCATAGTTATCGGCGATATATATAGGAATAGCGAAGTAAAGCCTTTAAGTTTTAATGTAATGAATTTAATTCAAAATAATTTTAAAGTTAAATTAAAGGGTATAATAATAAAAAATATAGAAGGCAATAGAGGTAAGCTTAAAACCGAAAATATTTGGAGATATAGAGCTTTAAAAAGCGATTATTATATATTTAAGCATGAATATATTTTTGTTTTTAAAAAGGAGTTTTAAATGTATAATAAAAAAATAAATATAATAAGGATTAAACTATGACGACACATGTTTTTATTGTAGATGCTACAACTTTTAAATATCACTTGGAATATCAATTTGTAGGCACGGGTAAAGGAAATGAAGTAGTAGATTTAAATAATAGCACGAATGAAATACATCACGCAAAAGAAAATAATATGTTATCAATGATTGCAGATTTTTCTAGAGTGCAAATTGGTGATTTGGTAATTTTTTATTTGCAACAAAATTTTGAGAAAAGTATTCATGAAGGTAAATTTTATGGTGTTTTTAAAATCAAAAGTCTAGTGTTTTTAGATAACAATGATAAAAAACAATTTTTAAAAAATGAACTTCAAAAGTCTTTAACTTTTCGTTGTTTAATAGAACCTCATATAGTTTATTCTAAAGGTGTAACCGAGTGGGAAGCACTTGATGAAATTAAAAATATTCATTCGCCTAATCAAATGTTATGGAGTTTAATTTATAGAAAACTTAAAGGTAATCGTGGCAATACAATGATTACTATATATGAAAGTGAAAGATTAATTAAATTAATACGAGATAAAAATTCAAGAAATATTTTGAATGTAGAAAATTTTAGTTTTGATTTAAAAAATCAAGAAATTATTGCTTTACAAGATAGTAAAGAATATATAGGAAGAAAAGACGAAATTAATATTTTACCTAGGTTAATTAAAAAATATCTTAAAAATAATCAATTTGAAGCACATTTACAAACTTATATTTTGCAAAAATTTTATCAAACAAAATTATTTGGAATTCTAAATAATGAAAATATAGAATGGCTTGGTAATGAAGTGAGTTGCGGAGTAGGAATGCAAAGAATTGATATAATGGCATCCATTGAAGCAAATAATACAAATCCAAGAAAAATTATTCCTATAGAATTAAAGTCTTCTCAAGTTTATCCTAGTATATTAACTCAAGTTAAAAGATATGTTGATTGGCTTGAACAATATTATATACCAAATTGTCCTTCCGATATTCAACCAATGATTATTTGCAGATATATTGATAAAAATTCAAATCAATATAAAGATTTTAAACTAAAATGTGAGAAATTTAATAAAAATAATAATATTTTAGAAATTGCTTATATAGAATTTAAAATTGAAAATAATCAAATTACATTTGAGAGAGTATTTTAATGAATTATATAGGCTCTAAATTTACACTTTCATCTTTATTGGAAGAGAATATAAAACAAACTATTAAAGAAAATAATTCAAAAAATTTGTCCGAATGTGTATTTTGCGATTTATTTACGGGAACTGCGGCAGTAAGTAAAATATTTAAAAATCAAGTTAATAAAATTATAGCAAACGATAAAGAATATTACAGTTTTGTTATTGCAAAAAATTATATAGGAAATAATAAAATCTTAAAAAGAAAAAATCAATTAATAGATTTATTGAATAATCTTAAACCCGTAAAATCTAAAATTTTTATTAATTATGCGCCGAGCGGAGGAAACGAAAGGCAATATTTTAGCGATTATAACGCGATGAAAATTGACGCTATTCGCTTGAAAATAGAAGAATGGAAAAATAATCAATTTATAAACGATAACGAATATTTTTTTCTTTTGGCTTCTCTTTTAGAATCCGCCGATAAAGTGGCAAATACGGCTTCGGTTTACGGAGCTTTTTTGAAACATATTAAAAAATCCGCTCAAAAAGAAATTATATTAAAGCCCGCGGAATTTGATTGCGGTAATACGAAAAGCGTAATTTTTAACGAAGATGCTAATAATCTTATTACAAAAATTAAAGGTGATATACTTTATCTTGACCCGCCATATAATTCGAGAGAATACGGAGCTAATTATCATTTGCTTAATACAATAGCGCTTTATGATGATTTTACTCCGAAAGGCAAAACGGGACTACGAGAATACTATAAATCAAATTGGTGTAAAAAAGATAAAGTTTATAAAGAGCTCGAAACTCTGATTAAAAACGCCAATTTTAAATTTATCTTTTTAAGTTATAATGACGAAGGTTTATTATCTTTAAAACAAATTAAAGAAATTTTTGAAAGTCAAGGAAAATATAGTTTAAAAAATAAAACCTATAAAAGATTTAAAGCTGACAATAATCGATTTAATAAAAAAGACGAAACTACGGAATATTTGCATATTTTGATTAAATAGATTTTAAATATTGAAATAAAATATTTTGCGGTTATAATATTAAAAAATTATTAAAAGTATAAATAAAATATGTATATAGAAAATATAAACAGTCCTTTGGATTTGAAAAAATTAAAAAAAGAAGAACTTCCTTTACTTGCTAAAGAAATAAGAGATTTTATAATTAAAACGGTTTCAAATACGGGCGGGCATTTGGGCAGCAATTTGGGAGTCGTTGATTTAACTATAGTTCTTCATTATTTATTTGATTCTCCGAAAGACGCTTTTATATTCGATGTCGGACATCAAACTTATACTCATAAAATTTTAACGGGAAGAAAAGACAAATTCCATACATTAAGAGCTTACGGCGGAATTTCTGGATTTCCTAAAAAATGCGAGTCGGAACATGATATTGAAGAGACGGGACATGCTTCAACTTCGCTTTCTTTCGCTTATGGAGTAGCTCAAGCTAAAAATATTTTGCTAGATAGCGGAGAGGTTATAGCGATAATAGGAGACGGCGCTATGACGGGCGGAATGGCGCTTGAGGCTATTAATAATATCGCTCATACAAATACGGATATGATTATAATTTTGAATAATAATGAAATGTCAATTGGAAAAAATATTGGCGCTATTTCAAAATTTCTAAACGCCACATTAAACGATGATTTAATTCAAGAGGCTTCTTATAAAATTAAAGATTTAGTTTCAACATTGCCTTTTGGCGATATTGCAAACGAAATAATAGACAGAGGAAAAGGCGCTATTAGAAGTTTTGTAGCTCCTGGAATAGCTTTTAGAGAATTGGGATTTAAATATTTTGGTCCCGTTGATGGGCATAATTATGAAGAGTTAATTTCCACTTTTGAAAAAATAAAACAAATAAAAGGCGCGAGATTAATTCAAGTAAATACGATTAAAGGAAAAGGATACGAAATCGCCGAAAAAAATCCCGCTAAATTTCATGGAATAGCTCCTTTCGATATTGAAACGGGAGAGTTAAAGTCAAAATCTTCAAATAAAACTTTTTCTTTTCTTGCGGGAGAGAGTATAATCGAAGCGGCTAAAGAAAATAAAAATATTGTGGCAATAACGGCTGCTATGGAATCGGGAACGGGACTTACAGAATATGCGAAAATTTTTAAAGACAGATTTTTTGATGTCGGAATTGCAGAACAACATTCTATAACTTTTGCGGTAGGGCTTGCAGAAAGCGGACTTATTCCTTTTGTATGTTTATATTCTACATTTTTGCAAAGAGGATACGACCAAATTATACATGACGCATGCATAATGAAGGCGAATGTTAAATTTATGATTGACAGAGCGGGACTTGTGCCTGAAGACGGAGACACGCATCAAGGAGTTTTTGATATTTCTTTTTTAAGAATAATTCCAAATATCGTAATAATGTCGCCCGTTTTTGAAGAAGATTTTAAGGAAATGGTAAAAAAATCTATAGAATATAAAGGTCCTACGGTTATAAGATATAATAAATCGGCGGTTAGAGATAGCGAAAATAATAAAGAAAATATTATTTCTGATAATTTTGAAATTGGAAAAGCGCATATTGTAAGAGAAAGCCATAATAAAGAAAACAATAAAAAAAATTGTATAATAAGCTATGGGCAAACTTTAATTGATATTATCGCGGCTATAAACGAAATTAATTTTGACGCTTCAATTTTAAATCTATCGACTTTGAAACCTCTTGACGAAAAAACTATAATAGATTTTATAAACAAATCGGATAAAATTTTAATAATAGAAGAGAGTTTTAAAAATGGCGGAATTGGAAGCGCGATTTTAGAGCTTATGGCGGATAATCAAATATTTAAACCCGTAAAAATTCATGCATTGCCAAATAAATTTTTTGAAGTAGCTACGAGAGGAAAATTATTAGAATTATACAAACTTGATAAAAACGGAATTAAAGAGGTTATAATCGAATATTTTAATTAAAATTTATCGATAAAAAGCCGATATTTTATATAAAGAAAGTTAAAAATTAAAAATTTTTTGCTTGACTTTTTTAAATTATTTGTTATTATTATAATAGAATAATTGATTAAAGTTAAAGTTTTATAAAAAATCGCTTGACTTTTTTTAAAAGTTTATTATTATATGTATAGATAAATAAAAATTGTTATGCTTTAAGCGAAGCAATTATTATGAAAATATGAAATAAAGGGTAGGGATAAGTTAATGGAAAGTAGAATATTTTCTTCTATTATAGAGGCTCAAGGCTCCTCTTTATAATTATAACATTAACTTACTTTTTTGTCAAATCTCTTATATCATTTTTACATTTTTGTTCTACTCTGGAACATTTCATTCTTGGAAATTATCGGATGTTTATATCCGTGATTTTAATAAAAAAATTTAAAAAAGGAGAATTTCAATAATGAAGAATTCTAAAAAATTATTTCTTATCTTTTTATCAGTTTTAATTGTAGCTTTTATCTCTTGTAAAAAAGACAGCGGCGGCTCAATCACGACTCCAACTCCAACTTTCAAACTTTCCTCTCTTGAAGGAACTTGGGAAGAGATAAAAGACAAAAAAGAAACATTTACCGTATCCGCGAAAGGAGCGATAAATGGAACAATTGATGGTCAAACTGCTAACTTTACTATAGATAGTTGGGATGGCACTAAAGAAGTTACTCAATTAACGACAACTCATAAAAATACTAGTGGGTCTACAGGAGAGACTGTTCTTACATTTATATTTGAAAATGAAAATAGTTGCAAAGTGTCAGTAAAAGGTTCACAAGGAACAACATCAAAAAACTTTACAAAAAAAGCAACTGCAAAATAATAAAATTTTAGAGTTAAACTGATAAGAGATAAGAGAAAATAAAGGCATCGCTTAATTGCGGCGCCTTTTTTATTTGCTTTATTTTTAATAATATATTTCAATAATGGGATTTAAGGATTTTATTAATATGATAAAAATTTTTATGAATAATTTGAGTTAAGGAAAAAATATAATTGCTCGAGACTGGACTTGAACCAGCACGGTATTACCCGACAGCACCTCAAGCTGTTGTGTCTACCAATTCCACCACCCGAGCAAGTATTATTATGATATATTAAAATATTATTTTGTCAAATTTATATTTTAGTTAATATCGTATTAATTTGATATATATTCGCTAATATTATTAACATTGAAAAACGATTAAAAATATTATACAATTCTATATTATATATTTAAGAATTATCATGTAAAATATGGTTTTAGAAAAAAGATATACTTTATTAGAAATAAAAGAATTAGGATTAATAAAGTCGGAAGAAAATATAGATATATTATTGTCAATTTTTTATGACGATTACAATATAGAATTAAAAAGAGAAATTGTTTCTTCTATTGGAAGGCAAAAGAACGATTATAAAATTCTTAAATTTATAGAGGATAATGTATATAATTGCGGTTTTATGGATTTAGTATATCAAATGTATAGAACTTGTCTTTATAAACAAAAAGATAATATTGATTTTCAAAAATTAGGCGAAGATATCGAAAATTATTTTGATAATGAAGTTATTAAAAAAATGAAATTATATTATGAATATAGACATAATAAAGACAATATAGATTATAAACCGTTTAAGCGAATAATAAAACCGACTTTGCTATGCGGAGACAATATAGAAACTTTAAATAAAATCCAAGATAAAGAAGTTCAACTTATATTTACATCTCCTCCTTATTATAATGCAAGAGAATACGCCGATTATAAATCTTATAAAGATTATTTAAATAAAATGTTTTTAACATTAAAACAATGTCATAGAGTTTTAGAAGACGGAAGATTTATAATAATAAATGTATCTCCCGTGATAACTAAAAGAGCGGGACGAGAATTTGAAAGTATAAGATATCCAATACATTTTGATTTTCATAATATTTTAATAAAAGCGGGTTTTTATTTTATAGACGAAATACAATGGATAAAACCTGAAGCGTCAGTTAAAAATAGAAACGGAGGCTATAGGCAAACGAGAATGCCATTATCTTATAAACCTAATTGCATAAATGAAAGTATTATGGTTTATAGAAAAAATTCACTATTTTTATTGGATAAAAATATTAAGAAATATGGCAAATCTTTTGCAAATGAAAAAGATTTAGAATTTGACACTTCAAATTGTTGGCATATAATTCCGAAATCAAATAAATTGCATCCAGCGGTTTTCCCAGAAGAATTATGCAGAAAAATATTAACTTATTATTCTTTTAAAACCGATATAGTATTAGACCCTTTCGCTGGTTCTGGAACTTTTGGTAAAGTCGCTCTAAAAATGGATAGAATACCGATATTATGTGAAATTAATGAAAAATACTGCGATATAATTAGAGGTATGAATTATGATGAGATTTGAGAGAAAGATTGTAGATAAAACCGTAAATAGACTTTTAAATGGAGAAGATTACAGAAGCGAAATAGTAAATAATATAAACGCTCAATTTTTTGATTTCTCAATAAACTTTTTTAAAGAAATAGTTAAAGCAAAATTAAATAGCAATTCTATAGATTTAGAATGGTATAAAGAAAATTTTATAACTAAAGAAAATATACTTCCCGAAGACGCCGCTATTTATGCGGGAATGAATAAAAAAACGATTAATAATATACATGGAAGCGCTACAAAAGAAATAGTATTAAATGTTGCAAAATCTAATTTTAATTATCTATCGTCATTAATTAACGAATTAAATTTAGATAATAACGAAAAACTTTTAATACAAATAAAAATTACTTATAACGATATATCGGTAGAACTTTCATTAACGGAAAGTTTATTGGTTATAAACGCTCTTGCAACAAAGAAACTTGCCATAAGAGGAGGAGCTTGGTCTTCAATAGGTAAAAAAGTAGAAAAACCGTTAATGCTAAAATTATGCGAATTATGTAATATTAGAAAAGAACAAATAAACTCTGAAGTTTTTAAAAAAGACGGAAGTTTAGATTTTGACAGAGAGGTTGATTTT
>OLHA01001473.1_pt1 | contig 12628 bp, 10 predicted proteins | sample 1605961 | NCBI WGS metagenome assembly OLHA01 (sample SAMN03283288) | human gut metagenome | biome: human-associated habitat; material: feces | host: Homo sapiens | place: Peru | collected 2012
GCGAATGAGGGGCAGTTTAATTCGAGGAAATATTATACATCACAGGGATTCATATATTGCGCAGATGTGATTGAGGTAATAGAGGTAAAAAGGGACAACACGTATCTTTCTTATGTATACAGATTGTCTGAGTCTGTAAAAAATATATATAAAAAAGTGTATTCTTCGCAGAATGCCGGGATTATGCAGTCAATTGTGCTTGGAGACAGATCAGGGCTTGATGATGATGTGAAAATGCTTTATCAGAAGAATGGAATATCACATATTCTGGCTATAAGTGCACTTCATGTTTCACTTGTAGGAATGTGTATATATGATTTTCTGAAAAAAAAGACAGGAAGAATAGTATCGGCATGTATCAGTACATTTCTTATCCTGTCATATCTGTGTATGACAGGATACAGTGCATCTGCAAGCCGTGCAGTAATAATGATTCTTGTATATATGCTTGCTGATGTGCTTGGAAGAACGAGTGATGGAGCAAATACACTAGGCATTGCAACTGTTATTCTTCTATGGATTAATCCGTATAATATTGTTAATTCAGCTTTCTGGCTGTCATTTCTTGCTATGTCAGGAATTATATTTGTTAAACCGCTGCTTTCTGATGATAAATCAATATTAATATATGTAAAACGTCCAGATAAAAAGCATATTACATTCAAGCAGATGATTGTGTTCGGGTTGGCGGATTCAATTATAACAGGAATTAGCATTACAATAACAACACTGCCTGTTATGCTTGTTATATCTGGTCAGGTGCCTGTAATAAGTCTGCTTCTTAATATAATTGTGATTCCGCTTATGTCCGTTATAATGATGAGCGGAATATTTACAGGGATTACAGGAATGTTTTCGATTGGTGCTGCATGCTTTTTTGCAGGTGCTGGTGGGTATATACTTGATTTCTATAATGTGCTTTGTAAAATTTCATCACATTTTAAATATGCTGTAATAGTTACGGGAGCACCGGATAATTCAAGAATTGTGTTATATTTCATGGTTCTTATAGTCTGGGTGCTGGTGCATGTTTTATTAAAGAATAAAAGAGCAGATACTATATGTCTGGTTCTTCTTATGCTGGTTATGACAGGACTTCATTATGATATCAATGCAGATATGAAGGCAGCCATGCTTGATGTGGGACAGGGGGATTCTATTGCTGTGCATACTAAGGATGGTCTGAATGTTTTATTTGATGGAGGGAGCACGACAAAGAAGAATGTTGGCAGATATACGATATACAGTTATCTAAAACATTGTGGGGTTAGAAAGCTTGATTATGTATTTGTCAGTCATCCTGATAAAGACCATATCAATGGAATATATGAACTTATTGAAATGCAAGACAATACATTTGAGATTGGAACTGTTGTGCTGCCGGAAATCAGGCGGACTACGGCAGTAAAGAAGCAGGCTGATGATGATATGTCGAAATTAGAGAAGACATTGAAAGCTGCTGGGGTTAATGTTGTTTATGCTGTTGCGGGTGATTGTATTAGTTCGGGAGAATTCCTGGTTAAGTGTATGCACCCATGCGATGGTTACGATTACGAGTCAGCTAATGATTATTCTGCTGTATATCTTGTGGAATATGGAGATTTTTCTATGCTTATGACAGGTGATGCGGAAAAGAAGGCAGAAAAGTGCATTGTTGAGGATGTCAACAGGATGGCAGGAGATGCTGACACATCAGCACGGCTTGTGTCAGTTAATATATTGAAAGTTGGACATCATGGAAGTAAGGGGGCGAGTTCGGAAGAATTTTTAAGTTATATAAAGCCTGAAACTGCATTAATATCTTGTGGAGCAGGTAACTCATATGGACATCCTCATACAGAAACTTTAAAGAGATTGTTGGGGATTGGAGCAAAGGTGTATAGGACGGACGAAAGTGGAGAGATTGCGGTGCGTGTCAGGGAGGGGGCTTATAAAATTGAGGTGTTTAAAGCTTTGAAAGGATAGAACTGTGAAGGTGCTGAACAAGTTATGAGAAAATATTTTTCAACTTGAACCACTGGTACATATCTGATACTATTATTAAAGATTAGAAACGGAGGCAGCAGGTTTGAAGGTCATAAGTGATGATATTAAGAAGGGTGAATTTAAGAGCGTGTATCTTCTGTATGGAGAGGAAGAGTATCTTAAGAAGCAATACAGAGACAGATTGAAGAATGCCATAGCTGGTGATGATACTATGAATTATTCATATTATGATTCAGATAATGCCAGCGTTAAGGATATAATTGATGTATGTGAAACAATGCCTTTCTTTGCAGAGAAACGACTTGTTGTAATGGAGAATACAGGATTTTTAAAGAGTTCTAATGATGAACTTGCGGATTATATTAAGCATATTCCTGACTACCTTATTATTGTGATGGTCGAGAAAGAAATGGACAAGCGTAACAAGGTGTATAAGGCAATAGATTCTGTCGGGTATGTATGTGAGATGAAGCCACAGACAACTGCTACTCTTGAAAAATGGATAGCGGGACTTCTGGCAAAAGATGGTTTAAGAATAAGCCGTGATGCATGTGACCTGATTCTTGATAAGACAGGTGCAGGCATGGATTATATAAAGCAGGAGACTGAGAAGCTTGTAAGTTATTGTCAGGGAAGAGAAGTTGTTACAGTGGAAGACGTTGAGAAAGTGTGTGCCACACAGACGACAAGCCATATATTTGACATGATAAGTGCGATTGCCAATAAGAAACAGCAGCAGGCACTTGATTTATATTATGATTTATTGGAATTGAAAGAACCTCCAATGAGAATACTATATCTTATAGTCAGACAATTTAACGGAATATTGCAGGTGAAAGACCTTATGTCAAGGGGAGTTTCAGGAAAAGAGATTGCTTCAAGGATAGGAGCTGCACCATTTGTTGCCGGCAAATATCAGGCACAGGCAAAATATTTCGAGATGAGTACACTTCTTGATGCACTGAATGAATGTGCGAGAACAGAAGAAGCAGTCAAGCAGGGCAGACTTAATGACAGACTGGGAGTTGAACTTATTATAATTAAATACAGCAAATAAAAAAGAACCCGATGCGAGTGGGTGTCAGCATCGGGTTCTTTATAATGTTAAAGTTCTTATTAAGCCATTGCGTTAACAGCTTTAGTAATGTGAGATACTTTTCTAGCAGCAGCGTTCTTGTGGAAGATTCCCTTAGAAGCAGCCTTCTCGATCTCAGCTATAGCAACAGGGAGAGCTTCGTTAGCAGCAGCCTTGTCACCAGCAGCAACAGCAGCCTCTACCTTTTTGATATAAGTCTTAACTCTAGACTTAATCGCCTTATTTCTTTCAGCTCTTACCTGACTTGTAATTACTCTCTTCTTAGCAGATTTAATGTTAGCCAATCCGTACACCTCCAAATCATAATTCAATAATAATATCTGTTTCGCATTAAAGCCGGACACGGACGATCTAATGTAAACATACTCACACATTTTATAGTAGAAAAATCTATATGTCAAGAACCAAATGAAGATTTTAGTATAAAAATTTGATTTTTCTACACAATATGTTGTGAGGTGATATGGGAAATGGATAATATAGTGGTGAGAACTGACCTTGCAGTCGAAGCTAATGAAGAGGCTATGAATGGTAGTGGAAGACTAAAAGGCATCAGATTAAGGGAAAGTAAGAAATCAAGAATGGGTGTTAAAGTCACAGAACTACAGGTAACAAATCATTTGGGCGAAGCCGCAATAGGAAGACCTAAGGGAACGTATCTTACTATAGAAGCGGATGAGATTACAGGTGGTGACGAGGATTATGCCAGAGAGGTTATATCTACACTTGCAGGCTATATATTCAAGCTTTTAAAACGGATGAATAAGAATGTAAAACCAGAGAAAATCCTTGTTATAGGACTTGGTAACAGAAATATAACATCGGATTCATTAGGCCCTGAGGTTGTAGATAACATTTGTATTAATATAAGTGAGGACAAGGATACCGGAGTATGCACGCTTAGTCCTGGAGTTATGGCACAGACTGGAATTGAAACAGCTGGAATTATTAAAGGTGTTGTAAGCCAGATAAAGCCAGATGTATGCATTGCGATAGATGCGCTTGCAGCAAGAAGCGTGAACAGATTAAACAGTACCATACAGCTTTCTGACCAGGGAATTAATCCCGGCTCAGGTGTTGGCAATCACAGAATCGGAATAACTAAGGATAATATTGGCGTACCGGTGCTTGCAATTGGCGTGCCGACTGTTATAGATGCGGAAGGCATTATTCAGGGGGCAGGTAAAATGTATGTAACTCCGAAGGACATTGATTCAGACATCAGAAATATAAGTATCATAATATCCAAAGCAATTAACCGTGTTGGCGTTCATATTCATGGATGACATGAATACAATATAATGGTAACGCAAAACAAGGAGGCTGTATGGGGGATAGAAAGTACAGGCCTGTGTATATGTTTATATTCACAGGCTTAATACTCATGGTGATTATGATGAATTATAGTTTTAATCTTATATATTATATTCAGAACAGAATCTATGAAAATGCAGTAAAAACGCTGTTTCCTGTAGAAACATATTTTGAAGATAACTATGATGAAAATTCAGGTTCTGTGTGGGTTGATTCGGAATATGTTTTCGGAATGACGCAGGATGATAAAGTGCCGGCAACGCAGACTGATGAAGGAGTTGTCGAGGCAGGAGCAGGAGCACTTTCACAGGATACACAGCAGAGTGCACCTGGAAATGTCTATAATATATCAGATTTAAGAAATTATGATTTTCTTATGAAATTCTACACAGTCACATCAATTACTAATCTTACACCAGAAATAATGCGTCCTGAGGAGTTTCTGGCAAAAGACCTGTCTTTGGAGAAAAATGTGGATTCTCCGCAGATACTTATATTTCACACACATTCACAGGAAGGGTTTACGGATACTGTAGAAGGAGACACATCTACAACAATAATCGGAGTAGGCGATTATCTTACAGATTTACTTACTAATACATATGGTTATAACGTATATCATGATACAACTGTATATGATTATGTTGACGGAAAGCTTGACAGAAGTAAAGCGTATACATATGCAGAAGAAAATGTTGCAAGAATACTTGAAGAGAATCCATCAATTGAGGTTGTAATTGACCTTCACAGGGATGGGGTTCCTGATACAACAAGACTTGTAACGGAAGTAAATGGCGTATCAATGTCTAAGGTTATGCTGTTTAACGGAATAAGCTATAGCAAGACAAAAGGAGATATAGGATATCTTTACAATGCCAACAGGGATGATAATCTTGCAATGAGTCTGCAGATGTATCTGTTAGGAGAAGAATATTATCCGGGTTTGTTAAGAAAAATATATATTAATGCATATCGCTACTGCCTTCATATGAAAGGCAGATCAATGCTTATTGAGGCAGGAGCACAGACCAATACCAGTACAGAGGTTAAAAATGCTATGGTTCCATTAGCTGATATGCTTGACAGACTGCTAAGCGGGGAGAAAGCTTACACGGAGTGATTGACGTATGTCTTGTTTTTACTTCGCATATTACCTATAATAATTATCACATACTAATAACAGGAGGCAGATAAGTGATTATCTGTGTGAATTTGCAAAAGAAAGGAATCTGTGGTTTAAGCAGGATGAAAATTATAATGTAATAATCAAGAAACCTGCCAGCGACAGTGAAAGCAAGGCAGCACCGGTTATTCTTCAGGGACATATTGATATGGTAGCTGTAAAGACTGATGATAAGGTTAAAGACATGGAAAAAGAAGGCCTTGACCTGTATATAGAAGACGGATATGTCAAAGCCGACCGAACAACTCTTGGTGCAGATGACGGAATAGCAGTAGCTTACGCACTTGCTATATTGGATAGCAAGGATATAATCCATCCACCAATAGAGGCTGTCTTTACAGTTGATGAAGAGGTTGGAATGACAGGTGCAGAGGCAATTAATCTTGACTGCCTTGATGGTAAGATTATGCTTAATATAGACTCTGAAGAAGAGGGAATATTTCTTTCAGGATGTGCAGGTGGAGCAACTTTAAAGGCTTCTTATCCATTGAATAAATCGGACATTACAGGAACAAAGATTACAATAAAGATTAACGGACTTACAAGCGGACATTCTGGAACAGATATAATATGCCAGCGTGCTAATGCTAATATTCTGATGGGACGCCTTCTTTTTGCAGTTAAAGAATGTGTTAATATTGTAAGTATATCGGGTGGTGAAAAAGATAATTCTATAGCTCCATTTGCTAATGCAGCAATAATGACGCAGGAAGCAGATAAGGTTACCGAGCTTCTTAATAATACTGCAAATGTATTAAAAGAGGAATATTCAGTAACAGACCCACAACTTAATATTACAGTGAATAATGAGGGTGAAAGAAGCTGTTCTGCGAGTGATTATAAAACAAGCCAGATGATAATAAATGTGCTTAATTATATACCTGATGGTGTTATTAAGATGAGTAATGATATTAAAGGTCTGGTGCAGACATCACTTAATCTTGGTGTTGTTAGTTCTGATGAATCAGCATTTTATACAACATATCTTGTAAGGAGCAGTTCCCAGAGCGAGAAAGAATACCTTACAGATAAAATTGGAGCGATGACTGATTATCTTGGTGGAACATATGAACTTGCAGGAGTATATCCGGCATGGGAGTTTAAGAAAGATTCTGTAATAAGAGACATGCTGTGTGATTCTTATAAAAAACTTTTTGGAAAGGAAGCACTGGTAGAAACAATGCATGCTGGTGTCGAATGTGGAATTATGGCAGCTAAGATTGACGGACTTGACTGTGTATCTTTCGGTCCTGATATAATTGATATCCATACTGTCAAAGAGAAGCTTGATATTGAATCAACAAGAAGAACATGGGAACTTATAACTGATGTTCTTAAACAGCTTGCATAACTTAATAACTATATCTTGTATATGTCGTATCCGGGAGAATGCATTTTTGCAAGCAGAAACCTACCAGATACGACATTTTTTATACCGATTATAACATAAAAGCGACGGATTATGACAAAACGGTCGCGATACTATATATATTATTGACAAATATTACGCATTAATATAACCTTATACTCGTACAAAACATTTATATTAATCCATGCGCAGGGATATGAGAATTTGAAAGGGAAAGGTATATGGAGTATAAGAAGTTTGTCGAATATATTAAGAAGAATACTGAGTATATTGCAGGAGAGGGAGGCAATGTTACTATCAACCATGTGATTAAGAATAATGGTTGCGAGATGGATGGACTTGTAATTATGGAAAAGGGGAAGGATATTGCACCGACTATATATCTTGAGGGGTTCTATGAGGAGTATACCCGGGGAGAGGACATCAGAAATATTATAAGACAGATTGAGAATGTATATGAGGAGAATAAGAATAATGTCACATTTGACGTTAATATTCTAAAACAGTTCGAGACAATAAAAGACAAGATTGTCTATAAGGTCGTCAATTACAGAAGCAATGAAAAGCTGCTTGAGCAGGTTCCGCATAAGAGAATACTTGATCTTGCTGTGGTTTTTTATTGCCTGCTGGACAAGGAATATGGAAAAAGTGCGACAGCGCTTATATACAATAATAATCTTAAGAACTGGAAAGTAACAATTGATGATGTTTATAAAGCTGCTCTGAAGAATACCCCTGACCTTCTGCATTGCAGGATAAGTTCAATGGCTGCGCTTTTTGAAAAATGTGGGGTTAATGTTGATGGAAAAGAGATTGATTTAAGAGATTATGTTCCATCTGATATGTACATTCTCACTAATGAAACGAAGCTCAACGGTGCAGCATGCATTCTTTATGAGAATGTATTATATGATTTTGCACAGAAGCTTGGTGAGGATCTGTATATACTGCCTTCATCAGTACATGAGGTTATACTGCTTCCTAAGTTGTCTGTGTTTGAGAAGGATGAACTTGTTAATATGGTAAGGGAAGTTAATACTGAAGGGGTGGCAGCAGAGGAAGTTCTGTCGGATCATGTGTATGAGTATAACAGAACCCAGAGACTTATAACTATGTAGAATAATCCAGTTAATAATCAAGTAATGTACATGATGGGATTCGAACCCACGATCTTCCGCTCCGGAGGCGAACGCTTTATCCAGCTAAGCTACATGTACACAATATATTAATTTATATTCTTATCTAATATACATTATTAAATTAAAACCCGCAACAATTGAATTAATTTTTTTCTTTTGTTAAAATTAATACATCTGTATTATAAAAATTGGAGGGAGAATGTCAGAGCGTATTAATAAATATCTCAGTGCCCATGGAGTCTGTTCAAGACGAGAAGCTGACAGGATGATACAAGAAGGACGTATCACAGTTGATGGCAGGATTGCAGCTATGGGTGAGATGGTAGAGGACAATACAATTATATGTGTTGATGGCAGAAAGGTAGACAGCAGCACACCACCACAGGTAGTCATAGCTTTTAATAAGCCTGTTGGAATTGTATGTACCACAACTGATAAACAGGGGAAGAATAACATAGTAGATTATATAGGATATAAAGAACGAATATATCCTGTAGGCAGACTGGACAAGGATTCTGATGGACTTATACTGCTTACTAATGATGGTGACATGATGGACAGGCTGCTTCGTTCTGTTAATGGACATGAGAAAGAATATATTGTCTCAGTTAATAAACCAATTAATAGAGACTTTATAAAAAGAATGTCGGGGGGAATATATCTTAAGGAACTCGACAGAACTACAAGAAAATGTGTTGTAGAAAAGATATCTGACAGAACATTCAGAATAATTCTTACACAGGGACTTAACAGACAGATAAGAAGAATGTGTGCAGAATGTGGATATAGTGTAACTAAACTGACGAGAATAAGAATTATGAATGTGCAGCTTGGCGATTTAAAGACAGGTGAGTACAGAGAGCTTGACGGAAAAGAACTTAATACACTTTATGAGCAGATATATAAGTAGTTATGTAAGGAGCGGATTATGGATTTATTACAGGAATATTCAGAACTTAAGAAGACGATAGATTATCATATGGACAGATATTACAATCAGGACGAGCCGGAGATAAGTGATTATGAGTATGATAAGCTTATGATAAGGCTTAAGGAGATTGAGAAAGAACATCCGGAATGGGTGACATCTGATTCACCTTCACAGAAGATTGGTGGCACTGTAAAAAGAGAAGCCGGGGTTAAGGTCACACATAATGTACCTATGCTGTCTATTGAAGATGTGTTTTCAGAAGATGCAGTGTGTGCATGGGTTGATAAGGTTCATGCCATGCATCCTGACTGCACATTTTCAGTAGAGACTAAGATTGACGGCTTAAGCATGAGTTTAAGATATGCAAAAGAAGCTGATGGAAAGCTGCATTTGCAGTTGGCAGAGACAAGAGGGGACGGTCTTATTGGTGAGGATGTTACAGCTAATGCAAGGGTAATTGGTGATGTATTACAGGTTATTGATCTTCCTTATGATTCACTGGAACTTCGTGGTGAAGTGTATATGAGCCATGAGGATTTTGAAAAATATAATGAAGAACAGGAAAGACTTGAGAAAAAGACAGCTGCTAATCCTAGAAATCTTGCAGCCGGAACATTAAGACAGCTTGATACTTCAATTACGAAGAAGCGAGGTCTTAAGATGTTTATCTTTAATGTACAGGACGGACCTGATGAGATTATGGAAAGCCACGGCAGGGGAATGGATATATTAAAGGCAGCAGGTGTACCGGTTGTATATCATAAGATATGTAAGACCAAAGAAGAGGTTGTCAGTGCCATTGATGAGATAGGAAGAATGAGAGAAGAACTTCCGTATGATATTGATGGGGCTGTTGTTAAGATTGACCATATTGCTTTCAGACAGGAGTTTCCGGCAGGAAGTAAGTATTCAAGCGGACATATTGCATACAAATATCCGCCAGAAGAAAGAATTGTTGTTATGGATGATATTCTTGTAGATGTAGGAAGAACAGGAAAACTTACATTTACAGGAATATTCCATGATCCGGAAACCGGAAAGCCTGCAAGACTGTGTGGCACGAGCGTATCAAGAGCAACTCTTCATAACCAGGATTATATTACACAGATGAATGTAGGAATCGGAGGAGAATATAAGCTGTTTAAGAGTGGAGAGATTATTCCTAAGCTTAATGGCTGTGTAAAGGCACCTGAGCATGTGTTTGAAGCACCAAAGGTATGTCCTGTATGTGGAGAGCCTCTTATAAGAGAAGAGGATACAGCAGATATAAGATGTGTCAATCCTTCATGTGCAGCACAGTTGTCAAGAACAGTAGCATATTTTACATCTCTTGACTGCATGAATATCATGGGGCTTGGTGAAACTCTAGTGGATGCTCTCATAAAAGATGGCTATATACACAATTATGCTGATATATACACAATGAAAGAACACCGTGATGAACTGATTGAGAAGGGAATTATAGGAAAAGAGAAGAATACTGATAAGCTGCTTGCAGCTATTGAGAAGTCTAAAGAGAACACACCAGACAGACTGCTTACTGCACTTGGAATAAGAAATGTTGGCAAGAATACAGCCAAGCAGATTATGAATTATTATGATAATCTTATGGCACTTGCTGATGCAGGTGAAGAAGAATTGCAGAATATCCCTGATATAGGTGCAACCACAGCTAAATGTATATATGACTTTTTCCATGATGAAGCTAATATTGAACTGCTGGAAAGGTTAAAACAGTCAGGTCTTAATATGCAGATGCCAGAGAAAAAAGAAATGTCAGATAAGCTTGCAGGAAAGACGATTGTTGTAACAGGTAGCTTTGATAATTACAGCCGTAAGGATATGGAAGAACTGATTGTTTCTAATGGAGGCAAAGCAACAGGAAGTGTCAGCAAAAAGACTGATTATCTTGTTGCAGGAGAGGCAGCAGGCTCTAAACTTGATAAGGCTAATTCACTTGGGGTTAAGGTGCTTACGATTGATGAATTTATGGAAATGATAAAGTAAAATAATTTTTTGTTCAGTTATTAAAGGTGATATGATATAATCAGACAACAATGATAACAGAAAGAAGGAACAATAATGCCAATTAAGATTCAGAGTGATTTACCAGCTAAAGCAGAATTGGAAGAAGAGAATATATTCGTCATGGACGAAAACAGAGCTATTTCACAGAATATAAGACCTTTGGAGATAATAGTTCTTAATCTTATGCCTATAAAGCAGGATACAGAATTACAACTTTTAAGAGGTTTATCTAATACACCTTTACAGATAGATGTTACATTTTTGCAGATGTCATCGCATGTTTCAAAGAATACATCAGCTTCACATATTAAGAAGTTTTATCAGACCTTTGAAGAAATTAAGAATAATAATTATGATGGAATGATTATTACCGGAGCGCCTGTCGAGAAGCTTGATTTTGAAGAGGTTAATTACTGGGATGAACTTACAACAGTAATGGAGTGGTCTAAGAAGCATGTTACATCAACAATTCATATATGCTGGGGTGCACAGGCAGGATTGTATTACCATTATGGTATTAAGAAGGAATTACTTTCTAAGAAACTGTCAGGTGTATACAAGCACAGGGTTATGAATAGAAAAGAGCCTTTAGTGAGAGGCTTTGATGATGTGTTCATGGCACCACATTCAAGATATACTCAGGCAAACAGACAGCAGATTCTGGATAATCCAAGACTTAAAGTTCTTGCAGATTCAGATGAAGCAGGAATATATATTGTTCTTGGTGATGGCGGAAAAGAGATATTTGTTATGGGACACCCTGAATATGACAGATTAACTCTTGACCAGGAATATAAGCGTGACATTGACAAAGGAATTGAGCCTGACCTCCCGGTTAATTATTATCCTGATGACGACTGCAACAGAAAGCCATTGCTTTCATGGAGAAGCCACGCCAACAACCTCTATACTAACTGGTTGAATTACTACGTATACCAGATAACTCCTTATGACCTTAATGAGAGTTATGATAATTACTGTATTTAAGCGGTTTGCGAGAAATAGAGATTTTACATGAAACTGTTATAAATTCTTATCACAGAACGATGAGGATATGTACATGGATGAAAAGGAAGAATTACTAAAGGTTGGAAAATATAATCCTAAGTTCAATGAAATTTTGGGAATAGAAATTGACGAGCTTGAAATATATCGTTCTAAAGGGTTACCAACGCATATGGTAAAACGGAAACATTTTAACTGCTTAAAATATATTGATTATATACCGGATATTATTGAAAGTCCTGATTACATAGGTGTAAATCCCAATGAAGATGGAACATCAATAGAAATTATTAAGCGATATAAAGATAATGTAATGATTGGAATAAAGTTAGATACAGATGGAGAGTATTTATATGTATCTACTGTACACGATGTACAAGAATCCAAAATTGCAAGACGATTACATAGTGGAAGAATTAAGGAATTTTCCATTGACAATAAAGATGGAAAGTAGTATGTTATAAGTGAAAAGAGAATATGATAGTAATAAGCACATTTATTTTGAGGTCGGAAATGGTTCCCGACACACTCTGAAAAGAGTACCTGAGATGCTGGATACACCGCCCAGCCAGAATAT
>OLHA01001477.1_pt1 | contig 12599 bp, 12 predicted proteins | sample 1605961 | NCBI WGS metagenome assembly OLHA01 (sample SAMN03283288) | human gut metagenome | biome: human-associated habitat; material: feces | host: Homo sapiens | place: Peru | collected 2012
GTTTATTTTTATTCCCCATGGATCAGTTGCTTCATCTAGTATTAAACACATTTTATTATTGATTAAATCTCTTGATGTTAATGTTTCATCAAGTTCAAGTTCACCAATAATATTACGAAGTGTTGTTGCTGTTAATGTTTCAATTGCATTTATTGGATTTTCAACACCATATGTATATAATTTTGGATCAGTTATTTGAAAATAAACAACTGTATCTATTTGCATTGTTACATTATCTTTTGTAATAACTGGTTGTGGTGCAAAATCTCTTACCTTTTCTTTTAATGAAACATTATTTGCTATTCTTTCTATAAATGGAATTTTAAAATGTAATCCTGTTTGCCAAGTAGATTTATAACTACCTAGTCTTTCGATAACGAATGTTTTTGATTGTGGTACAATTTTAATATTTGTAATAATAATCAATATTAAAACTATAATTAAAATAATAAATTGCATAACTTACCTCTCCTCTTCTCTAACAATTATTTTAGCACCTTCAATTTTAAGTACCCTTACTTTTTTGCCTTCATCTATATGACTATTTGATACAGCCATCCAGTCTTTACCAGAAACTTTTACCCTACCTGGTGATAACTCATTTATCTCTTTTGTAACTATACCTATTTTACCAATTATCATATCAATATTTGTTTTTGTAACATTTTTATTTATAAATTTATCAAGTAATGGTTTTGTAAATATTAATGAAATAATAGTAAAAAATGTAAATACTACAATTTGAATAATTAAATTATCTGTAAAATATGTACTAATAAATGCACACAAACTACCAAAAGCAAACCAAATAGTAATTAAATTAAATGATAAGGCTTCAATTATCAAAAAGGCAAATATCAAAATAAACCATATCATAACACTTACCTCCTTTACAAATATTATATTACTAAAAATCTATAAAAATCAACAAAAAAAATGGCTTTTATACCATTTATTTATTTAATAAATCTAATAAATTAATTTTAAACATATCTTTATCAGCATTTTCTTTACTAATCATAACACCTTTATATGCATTTAACTCTGTAGCATGTCCTTCTAAGAATAATTCTTCTGGTGAAATTGATTTTAACAAAATAATATTTTTATTTGTATATATATCATAATGAAGTACTATTTCACCATGAACCTTTGTAAATAATTCATCCGCAGGAAGTGTAAGTTCATATGAAACTGTATTTTTTTCTTCATCAGTAGATACAATATCACCTAAAAATTCTCCCTCTTTCATTTTAGGATAAAATTCAAAAATTAATTTTTTAAACGCAAACATATTGTACTTCTTTAAAGAACGTTCACACTTCTTAAATTTAATTTCATCAAAATATTCAAATATATAATTTCCTTTCATATTATACCCCCTAATCACGGATGACTTTACCTTGATTTGCATGCGCAATTATATCATAATTGTAAACATTTGTCAAATAAAGCCTAAGGTTTTTCATATTATTCTTCTTATGATTTTATTATATCATTAAAAAATATAAGTAAAAAGACCAAAATTATATTTTTTACTTATATTTTACACTATTTTGCATCGTACCAATTTTTACCAATTTCAACGTCTACTTCTAGTGGTACATTTAATTTATATGCATTTTCCATAAAATTTATAACTATTTCTTTAACTTTTTCAAGTTCATCATTTTTTACATTAAAAATAAGTTCATCGTGTACCTGAAGTATCATTTTACTTTTTAAATTTAATCTATTAAATTCGTTATATATATCAATCATTGCTTTTTTTAAAATGTCAGCACTTGATCCTTGAACTGGTGTATTAAGTGCCATTCTTTCACCTTGAACTTTAATCATATGATTTGTATTATATAATTCATCTATTTTTCTTTTTCTATTCATTATTGTTTTTACATATCCTGTTTCATATGCATCTTTTATTACTTTATCCATATAATTTTTTATTCCAGGGAATGTTTCTAAATAATTATCTAAGAATTTTTTTGCTGTTTTAATATCAACACCAAGATCTTCCGCAAGTCCAAAACTACTTATACCATATATAATTCCAAAGTTAACTGCTTTAGCATCTCTTCTCATATTTTTAGTTACTTCATCTTTACTAACGTGGTATATATCCATTGCAGTTTTTGTATGTATATCTAAATGATGTTTAAATGCATCTATTAAATTTTGTTCTCCTGACATATGTGCGAACATTCTAAGTTCTATTTGTGAATAGTCACTTGATAGAAATACAGAATTTTCTTCAGGAATAAATGCTTTTCTTATTTCTTTTCCTTCTTTATATCTAATTGGAATATTTTGAAGATTTGGTTCGATTGATGATAATCTTCCTGTCCTTGTTAAAGTTTGTGTATATATAGTGTGAAGTTTACCATCTTCTTTTACACAGTTTTTTATTCCTACAATATATGTTGTATATATTTTATTCAATGTTCTATGTTCTATTATTTTTTCTACTATTGGATGATAATCTACTATTTTATCTAATATTTCTCTAGCAGTTGAATATGATGTTTTTTTCTTTTTTGGATATGGTATTTCAAGTTTTTCAAATAATACTTCACCTAATTGTTTTGGAGATTGAATATTAAATTCTTCTCCTGCATAATTATATATTTCACTTGTTAATTCATCTAACTTTTTATTGATATTTTCTCCCATTTCATCAAGTACTTTAGTGTCTACTCTAACACCTTCTATTTCCATAGAAGCAAGTACGAAAGATAATTTCATTTCAATGTTACTAAAAAGTTCTAGTTGTTCTTCTTCTTTCATTTTATTTATAAATTCATCTTTAATATCATAAATAAATTTTGCTTTTTTTACTGTTAAATCAGCAAGTGCTTCAGTACTCATATTTTTTTCTTTTTTAAAGTTATCAAAAAGAGTAATATCATAATTAAATGTATTTGCTAGATATGCAATATCATCTTTAACATTATAATTTAATATATATCCTGCGATCATCGCATCAAATGTACAATTTTTTATATCTATATCATATTTATTAAGGGAAACAATCATCTTTTTTAAATCATATGTATAAATTTCTTTTTCGCCTAATATATTTTTATTTTCTTTTAATACTTCAAATGGTACATAATATGCATTTTCACCATCATATAAACTCATTCCATAAATATCTGCATTATGATAATTTGTTTCACTTATTTCTAAGTATGCTGAAACCTTTTCTTTTAATTTTAAATCATCAATATTTTCTATTATTTTATATTCTAATTTTTCTTCTTTTTTTTCTTCCTCTTTAAAATCTTTTAAGAAACTATAAAACTCTAAGTCACTATACATTTCTCTTAAACCATTAACATCTGGTCCATCATATTTTAATTCTTCTAAGGAATATGTAACAGGTACTTCGTTATAAATTGTCGCAATATCTTTACTCATAAATGCTGATTCTTTTCCATCTATTAATTTTTGTTTAGTTGCGCCTTTTATATTATCAATATTATCATATACATTTTCTAAACTATCGTATTCTTGAAGTAATTTTAAAGCAGTTTTTTCTCCTATTCCCTTAACTCCAGGTATATTATCAGATGCATCACCCATAAGTCCTTTTAAATCTATCATTCTAATTGGTTTTATCCCATAAGTATCTATAAATGTTTCTTCATTCATTCTTATATAATCTTTTTGTTTTAATAATTTTACTTCTGTTTCTTCATTAATAAGTTGTAATAAGTCTTTATCACTACTTACTATTGTTGTTTCAAATTCTGGATCTATAAGAGCCATTTTAGAATATGTACCAATTATGTCATCTGCTTCATAATTATCTATTTCAAAACATTTTATTCCCATTAATGGAACAAGTTTTTTTGCAACTGAAAATTGTTTTTTTAAATCATCTGGTGTTTCATTTCTTCCACCTTTATAATCTAAATATTTTTCATGTCTAAATGTTTTTCCTTTATCAAATGCAACAAGCATATATTCTGGTTTTTCTTCTCTTATTATTTTATTTAACATATTAACAAGACCATAAAGTCCATTTGTTGGAAAACCTTTACTATTTCTCATAGTATTTCCTGTATATGCAGTTGCAAAATAACTTCTAAAAAGTAAGTTATTTCCATCTACTAATATTACTTTTTTCAAATTTTATCACCTACATATAAAAGTATAACATAAAAATTTGATTTTTTTTCATTTTTGAGTATAATATTATACGCACTGAGGGAGGAATACAAATGAAAAATTTTAAAATTGAACCTAAGAACATATTAAGGACGTTTAGAATTGAAGAAGAATCTAATATGTATATATACAATTTAAATGGTAAAGAGGTATTATTAAAACTATTTACTACTGATAATGAAGAAAAATTAGAAAGTAAAAGAAAAAAAATAGAAATAATGAGTGAAAATAAAGCAATTAATGATGAAATGGGAAATATCGGTAATGCTATTTTCGATGGTAAAATTGTAGGTTATTTTATGCCAATTGATATGGAATATGTAAGACCTATCAGTGAATATGACAGAAGAAAAGATAAAATCGTCGTTTTAAAAAGATTAAAAGAAAAAGTTGAAAAATTAAATGAAAATGGTGTATTTATTGGAGATTTTGATAAAAATGATATTTTAATTAATTATAGCAAAGATAATATTTTATTATTTAATTTAGATAAATGTAAAATTGATGATATGGATTTTGATAAAAAAAGTAAAAATATTGATAGATTTAATAGAAAATGTAAAAATCAAGAAAATATTGATAGTTATACATTAAATTTATTTACAATTGAACTTTTGGAAAGAATATATCAACCATATGTTGTTAATTATTTAATTAATAACGAACTTCCAAAATATCTTGATACAAAAGTAAATAGAATTATAGTAAGAGAAATGAATTCATTAGATGATTCTTATCAAAAAAGATATTTAATTGATGATATACATACAAAAAGAATGTAATTATATTTAAAGTATGAATATAATTACTTTTTTTGTTCATAATAGTTTTGAAAGGAATGATTTTATGAACATAAAAGATTATATTATTCAAAACTTTAAAGATGATAATTTAGAAACTATAGAAAAAGCTATTGATGACAGTGTAAATGAATATAACGAGGATACCCTTCCTGGTCTTGGAATATTCTTTATGCTTGTTTGGGAAAATTCAAATAAAGAAGAAAAAAATACTATTCTAGAAAAGATTAAATCTAATCTAAATTAGTATTTTTTATTTTGTCCTCTATTATTTTTTTATTTTCTTTTAATCTTTCATTATTAGGTGACAAACTAATTGCTTTATTTATATTTTCAAGAGCTAAAGATAAATCACCTTTATAATAATATGAAACTGATAATAAATCATTTATAGTATGATCATAACTAAATACTTCATTTATATATGTTTTCTCATGACCACTAATTGTTAGTGCCTTTTGGCAGTTACTTATTACTTCATCATAATTACCTAAAGAATATTCTAAAAGTGCCATTTCAACATATGGATCTCTTAAGTATGGTGCTTCATTTATTGCCTTTTCAAGCCACATTTTTGCTTCATCATATCTATTTAAATTTTCGTAGCATCTAGCAATAAATCTCATAGATGCGCATCTTTCATCTTTCCATGTTGCACTCTTTAAATTTAAGTGTTTAATAAGTGTATCTATTGCTTCATTCCATTTTCCATAATACATATATTCTCTACCTAAATAATGCATATTTCTATCATTTTCTGGATTTTCTTTTACTGATAACTCTAAAAGCGGAAGATATGAACTTCTTGATTTAGTACTATCAGGATAGTGATTTAAAATAATATCTTCATTAATTACAACATTTTCATTTCCTTTTTCATACTCTAATACTTCATGAACTGGATGAATCCATTTATAATTATTTCTACTATGAATCTTTTCATATATAAATGATACTTTAGGATTATCATTTTCATCTAAACTCCAGTTATATGTATATCTACATCTATTTACATCCTTTCTCCAAACACTTTCTAATTTTTCTCTCCATCCTTTTAAGAATACTTCATCTAAATCAGTACAAACACATATATCAGCATCATTTGGAACCATATCTAAAGAAATATTTCTTGCTACATCAAATCTCCATGGATTTATTTTCTTTTGTTTTACATGTACTCCTTTTTCTTTTAATAATTTTATAGAATTATCAGTAGATCCTGTATCAAGTACATATATTTCATCTGCTTCTTTCATAGAATTAAACCATCTATCAACAAATTTTTCTTCATTTTTACATATTGCATATACACAAACTCTATATTTTTTCATATATTTACCTATTTTCCTAAATATTCAATTACTATATTTACAAGTGTATTTGTAAAATAAGAATTTGACTTTATATTATTTAAATCTGGTGATAATAAATATATTTCTTTTGAACCAATATTAACAATTTCATAATCATTATCTGTACTATCTATCGCAACTATTCCCTGAGATATTACATTAGAATATTCATTATTATAAATCCATTTACTAGCTCCAACATAAATATTATCTGTATTAGTTTGTCTAAATCCATATGATACAAAATCTGTATCTGGATTAAAATTATTTGGAGTTGTTTTTATAGATGCATTTATCATAATAGTAATTTTATAATATCCTATTTTATTAAATTTAATTAAATTATCTTCACTATTTAGATTAACTAAATTATCAACATCAAGTTCAATTCTATCTAATGGAATTCTTTCATCTGGTTCTATTTTTATACCAGTTGCAACTGTTCCATCATTGTATTTTATTATATATGCATTTTGTATTTTACTTAATCCTGAAAGACCACTTGGTATTGTAAAATCTAAAATGTGATTAGGTCCTCCTCTATCTACAACACTTGCTTTACTTCCTGGATCACCAGTTTTTGTTTCTCCTACTTCTATGGTTTCTGATAATCCTATTGGACCTGTTGGGCCTACTTCCCCTTGTTCACCTTTTGGACCTGTCGGACCAAAACATGTTCTACAACATTTTTTATTTTTATTAATCATGTCTAATATTCTCTGTTTTTCACAATCATTCATTTTTTCACTCCTTTAATACATTTTATGAAAAAAATTATTTTTTGTATGTAAAAACTCCCCAAAATTGAGGAGTCTTTATATTTAAGCTATTTTTACAATATTAATATAAGCACTAGTATCTGGTCCTGGAGATATAGTTGCTGCATCTGTTGCTTCTATTGATAAACCTATTTGATCATTTGCATTAAATGAATTTATAGTACTTCCAGAAAATTCTGTATCTACATTTGCTGTTAAACTTTTGGTAATTGATGTATTACTAATAGGTGTTGTATTTTGATTAAGTCTTACTGTAACATCTGTATTAGTACTTGGACTACCATAAAAATAATAATCAACTTGATAAACGCCATTTTCTGGTATCGTTAATTTATTTTGTTTATCTAAAGTTATTCCATTTGCTGGTCCATTACTTCCAAGTGGTACATCTGCCGCAACATTTTGTGTTAAAGTAATTGTATTTTCTGTAGTATCATATTTTCTTCCATAAGTATTAGTTGGTGAAACTGTTGCTCCTGCGGGACCTGTTGGACCTGTTGGGCCTTGTGCTCCTTGAAGTCCTTGAGTACCTTGTAGTCCTTGTATTCCCTGTGGACCTGTTGGTCCTGTTGGACCTTGCACTCCTTGAAGTCCTTGAGCACCTTGTAGTCCTTGTATTCCCTGTGGGCCAGTTGGGCCTGTTGGTCCTTGTACTCCTTGTATTCCTTGTGGACCTGTTGGTCCTGTTGGTCCTGTTGGGCCTCCTGCGGGACCTGTTGCTCCTGTTGGACCTGTTGGACCTGTTGGACCAAAACATGGTCTACAACATTTCTTATTTTTATTAATCATATCTAATATTCTTTGCTCTTCACAATTATCCATAATTTCGCTCCTTTCGATTATATAATACGAAAAAAATAAAAAATTGAATAATTATAACAACTAAAAAAAGTACAAATTTATTTTGCACTTTCTAATTATTTTATCTTTTACTGACATTTTTAATTTTTATATAATGTAAAACCACTATATTATTTTTGAATTTTACGTCTTACTTCAATTGGTGTATATGGTAAAATAAGTGCTTTACCATACTCGTTTATCTCTGATGTTGTTCCTCTTTGTTCATCATAATCGTATTCTATATAAGAATTATCTGCTATTTTTTTATATTTTTCTAACAAATTCTCAATATAATCGCTATCAAATCCTAATTGTTTACATTGTTCATAACTAATAATACCAGATATAAGTAAATATGACAAATTTGATTCAAAAACATCTAAGTCACGAATACTACTCATCATTTTTTTATGTTCATGCTCTGTTTTTAAAGCTAAATCATAATTTTCTAAACCTAAAAATGAATAAATAGATAGTAGCCATAATTTTTGACTATATTTTGTCTTTATCATTTTACAATTTTTTTGTAATTTTATTAGTTGTAGAGAATTAAATTCAGTCATATTTTTACCAGAGAAATATTGCTCTGCGAGTTTTCTATCCTCTAAAAGATTCAAAAAATGATTATTTTTTTTAGCTTTTACATTCATTATAATTTTCCTCCTTGAAATTTAACCGTATTATACTCAAATACTAAAAAAAGTCAAATTTATACTACATATTTCTAAGTTTAGCATCCATTTTACTAGTTACATCATCTATTATTTTATTAAATACATTCATAACTTCTTCATCAGTTAATGTCTTATCCATATCAGTAAATGTTAATTTATATGCGATTGATTTTTTACCTTTATCAACATTTTCACCTGTATAAACATCAAACACTTCAATATTTGTAAGCATTCTTGAGCCTGACTTTTTAATTAATTTTTCTACTTCTTCACTTGTTACATTTTTATCAACTATAAATGCTAAATCTTTTGTTATACTTGGTAATTTTGATGCTGGTTTAAATTTAATTGGTTTAGTTTTTACATTTAATTTATCTATTGATAATTCAAGTACATATATTTCATCTTTTTCTAATTTTGGATGAACTCTTCCAATAAAACCAACTTTTTGTCTATCTAAAATAATATCTGCACTTATTCCAGGATGTAAATTTTCTTCAGTACTAATTACAAAGGAATATCTATTTTTAAGTCCTAAATAATCAAGTAAATTTTCTACAATACCTTTTATTACATAAAAATCAGTTTTTATTTTTGAATTATTCCAAGATGTACTTATATAATTTCCATATAATGCAACACCTAAATAATTTTCTTCTTTAAAATCATCAAAGAATACTTTACTTGTTTCATAAATATTAATATCTTTAAGTCCTCTAGATTTATTATATTTAATTACATCTATTAAAGATGGTATCATTGATTTTCTAAGTACTGATCTATCTTGACTCATTGGATTAGGTACTTCTATTACCTTTTTATCTTTAGAGAATAAATCAGATGTTTTTTTATCAACTAAAGTATAAGTTCTAACTTCATTTAATCCTAAACTTCTCATTCTTTTGCTGATATTTTTTCTAAATGCTATTACTTCTTCATATTTTCCTTCTTTTGTAGGTAATACTGGAAGTGTATTTTTTAAATTATGGTATCCATATAATCTACCAATTTCTTCAACTATATCATTAACATTATTTTCTATATCTAATCTTCTTCTTGGAATAGTTACTTCAAAAGTATCACCATCTAAAGTATATTTGAAATCTAATTTATCTAATTGATCTTCAATATCTTTATCAGTAAGTGTAATACCAAGTAATGAATTTACCTTTTCTGTTTTAAATGATATTTTTTTCTCTGTTTTATCTTCATTATCATAAAGTACATAATCACTTAATACTTTACCACCTGCATATTTTTCAAGTAAATGACACGCTCTATCTAGTGCTTTTATTGTATATTCATAGTTTAATCCTTTTTCATATCTCATAGATGCTTCACTTCTTAGATTTAATCTTTTTTCTGTTTTTCTTATATTAGTAGGATTAAATATAGCACTTTCTATTAATACTTCTGTTGTATTTTCATCAACATCAGTATTAAGTGCGCCCATTACTCCCGCAACTGCGACTACTCTTTTTCCATCTGTTATTACAATATCATCAGAACTTAATGTTCTTTCTTTTTTATCTAAAGTTACTACTTCTTCATTATCATTTGCCATTCTAACAAGTATTTCATTACCTAGTTTATTTTTATCAAAGAAATGAAGTGGTTGACCATATTCAAGCATTACATAGTTTGAAATATCAACTATATTATTTATTGGTCTCATACCTGCGGATATTAATCTATTTTGAATAAATTTAGGAGATTCACCTATTTTTAAATCTGTTACCATTTTAGCTTTATAATATGTACAATTTTCTGTATCTACTTTTAAGTTAAAATGATTTTTAACTGAATCACTTATTTCTTCGTAACTATCATCTGGTAAGTTTACTTTTTTTCCTAAGATTGCTCCTACTTCATAAGCAAATCCTATATGATAAAAGCAATCATTATTTTTGTGTTTATGTATATCTAAATCGTATAAAGTATCACATGCACCCATATATTCTAAAGCATCTACTCCAACGCGCGCATTATCATCTAATACATATATACCTTTTTTATAGTTTTCTTCCGTGTCTTCTTCTAATCCTATTTCTGATAAAGCACATATCATACCATTTGAGTCAACACCTCTTTTTTTACTTTTTGAAATAGTAAAATTACCTGGAAGTGTAGCTCCTGGAAGTGCAACTATTACTTTTATTCCTTCTTTTACATTTGGCGCACCACATACTATTTGAATAGTTTCTTTTCCAACATCTACCATACATACATGCATATGATCTGAATCAGGATGAGGAACGCATGATAATACTTTTCCTACAACTAAATTATCAATATGATTAGATATTACATGTTCAACATTTATACCTGCTTTTGTTACTTTATCTGCTAGTTCATCAAGATTCTCATTTTCTATATCAATATAATCTTTTACCCAGTTCATACTTATCATAGTTATCTAATCTCCTTTCTATCAAAATTTTTTGTTTCTCTTAAATCATTTTCATGACATACTCTCATATCAGTAATACCATATTTAAGCATTGATATTCTTTCAGCAGCCATACCAAATGCAAATCCTTGCCATTCATTTGGATCATAACCACATGCTTTTAATACATTAGGATGAACCATTCCTCCACCACAAATAGTTATCCATCCTTTTGGTTTACACATTGAGCAACCACTTCCATCACAATATATACAACTCATATCCATCTCTACTGATGGTTCTGTAAATGGATAATAACTTGGTCTAAATCTTGCTTCTACTCCTTCTCCAAACATATTTTTTATAAATGCATCAAATGTTCCTTTTAAATCACTAAGTGATATATTTTTATCAATTACAAGTCCTTCAATTTGAGTAAATTCTTGTTCATGAGTTGCATTTATATCTTCTCTTCTATATGTTTTACCAGGACATATCATTCTAATTGGAGTTTTACCTTCTCCTTTTAACATTGTTCTTACTTGAACTGGTGATGTTTGGCTTCTAAGTAATATGTTTTCTCCTTCTAAATAATATGTATCTTGTGCATCTCTAGCAGGATGATCCTTTGGTAAATTAAGCATTTCAAAGTTATATTTATCAAGTTCTATTTCTGGTCCTTCTAAAACATCATATCCCATTCCTATAAAGAATTCTTCTGTTTCTTCAACTATTTTTTCTATTATTGATGGACTTCCTGATGGAATAAAAGTTCCACTTAAAGTGATATCTATTTTTTCTTCTTCTAATTTTTTATTTACTTTTTCTTTACCTCTGGGGTAGATTTTAAAATCTACCAAATGGCACTTTTAAAATTTACAAAGTGGTATTTTTACAGTTAGCACAACATCATAATAATCCATGATATAAATTCAAAAGGAGATAAAATATGACAAAATATGAAATCTATGATACAATTATCGCGCGTTGTTGTATCAATCTTATCAGCCTCGCGCGCAGAAATAACCACCAAATTATTTTAAAAGACTTTCATCCGCGCGACACCACCCATAAATTCATGTTTAGAATAGCGTCCATGGTTTCTGAAGGATACTCACCAGGGAATTTTTCTATCATTCTTGAGATGCCGTGGTATAGAAAAATTTTTGCGTCAAAGGATATCCGCAAAGAGAAAAGAGCGCGCGCGACGCAAAACGGAATAAATATCAAAGAATTCCTAGAATTTTCTAAAACTGGTTTCTCATACATTGACTATAAGGATATTTGGAAGGAGTATTACGCACAGTGAATTATTCTATTTATACAGATGGCGCGTGCTCTAATAATGGGGCGGAAAGTGCTGTGGGCGGCGCCGCGTTTGTAATCCTTAGAGAAGACGGTTCTGTTTTCTATCAAGATTATTGGAAGATTTCTAATGCTACTAATAATATTTGTGAAATGCTTGCTCTTTCCTATGCTTGCTATGTAATAAATGACGTATTGTCGCCAGATGACACTGTCGTCCTTTATACTGATAGTGCTTACATTGCCAATTGTATCATTCAGAAATGGTATAAAAAGTGGCAGGCCAA